>JGI24212J29972_1000130_pt1 | contig 28203 bp, 24 predicted proteins | sample EnhBio_Anaerobic_FD_29972 | JGI IMG/M metagenome (IMG submission 29972)
TGTCGATTCTGATTAACAAAGACACCAAGATCATCACCCAGGGGATCACCGGCAAGACCGGCCAGTTCCACACCGAGAAGTGCCAGGAGTACGCCAACGGCAAGAACTGCTTCGTCGCCGGGGTGAATCCCAAGAAGGCCGGCGAGAGCATTTTCGGCATTCCGATCTTTGGCTCGGTCAAGGACGCTGCTGCCCAGACCGGTGCCACGGTCTCGGTCATCTACGTGCCGCCGCCAGGCGCCGCCGCGGCGATCTGGGAAGCCGTCGAAGCCGACCTCGATCTGGTTGTCTGCATCACCGAAGGCATCCCCGTGCGCGACATGCTCGTCGTGCGCAACAAGATGCTGCGCAAGGAAGCGGCTGGCGGCAAGAAGACCCTGCTGCTCGGTCCGAACTGCCCCGGCCTGATCACGCCGGACGAAGTCAAGATCGGTATCATGCCGGGTCACATTCACCGCAAGGGTCGCATCGGGGTGGTCTCGCGTTCCGGTACGCTGACCTACGAAGCCGTCGGCCAGTTGACCGAAATCGGTCTCGGCCAGTCGTCGGCCGTGGGTACCGGTGGCGATCCGATCAATGGTCTCAAGCACATCGATATCATGCGTCTGTTCAACGACGACCCGGATACCGACGCGGTGATCATGATCGGTGAAATCGGTGGTCCGGATGAAGCGGATGCGGCCGTATGGTGCAAGGCCAACATGAAGAAGCCGATCGTCGGCTTCATTGCCGGCGTCACCGCTCCGGCTGGCAAGCGCATGGGCCACGCCGGTGCGCTGATCTCCGGTGGCGCGGACACCGCTGATGCCAAACTCGCGATCATGGAGGAGTGCGGCTTCACGGTGACGCGCGACCCATCGGAAATGGGCAAGCTGATCAAGGCGCTGATCTAGGTCCGGATTGAGCTGGCTTCTCGTCTCGGCAAGAAGGGCAGACCGCGGTCTGCCTTTTTTGTTTGCCCCCGGCGCGTGTCATTTCATTTGCCGGTAAAATCGTTGACCAGGCGTTGCGCGGCGTCGCTCACGGTTGGCCCCGAGCGGCCCGCGGCGCTTGTTCGATACCGCCGACGAGGAAGAAATGGCCCTGTTCCTGAGTGAAAAAGACGTTGAAGAGCTGCTGACCATGCCGCTGGTTATCGAAGCGGTCGAGGCAGCACACCGCGAGCTTTCGTCGGGGCAGGCCTGCGACATACCCCGCCAACGCACGCGCTTGCCGCAGACGACGCTGCATGTCCTGCAGGGGGCCTTGCCGGGTCTTGACGCCATCGGCTACAAGGCCTACACCAGTAACCGCTCGGGCGTACGTTTCCTCGTTTACCTCTATTCGGCGTCGACCGGCAGGCTGCGCGCCGTCGTCGAAGCCGATCGTCTCGGCATGATGCGCACAGGTGCGGCATCGGCCGTTGCGACGCGCTGGCTGGCCAGACCCGACGCGCAAGTGGCGGGAGTCTTCGGTGCCGGCTGGCAGGCCGAAGGGCACATCGAAGCGATAGCAGCCGTGTGTCCACTACGGCGGGTGAAGGTGTATGCGCGGCGCAGCGAGCGGCTGCTCGCCTTCTGTGCGCGGCTGTCGGAGCGCCTTGGCATCGAGGTCGCCGCTGCCGCTTCACCCGAGGACGCCGTGCGCGGCAGCGACATCGTCAGCACCGTCACGACCTCGGCGACGCCGCTCTTCGACGCCGACTGGCTGTCTCCCGGCACACACATCAATGCCGCAGGTTCCAATTCACTGATTCGCCGCGAACTGGGTGAAGACGTCCTCAAGCGCTGTTCGCCGATCGTCGTCGACAGCATCGAGACGGCACTGCGTGAGGCGGGTGACCTGCTGCCCTGGCTGGAGAAGGGACGCCTACAGGCACGGCAGTTGCTCGAACTGGGAGACGTGATCTGTGGTCGCCAGACCGGGCGGTCGGCGAGCGCCCAGATCACGCTGTTCGAGTCGCAGGGTATGGCCATACAGGATCTGGCGGTCGCGGTCCGCCTTGAAGCACTTGCGCGTGAGCGCGGAGTCGGCAGCGAATTGCCTTTCGGCGGCTAGTGTGGGCACAATCCCGTTGGTCGGCCGTCGGTGACCGGCTGACCCGTACGCAATGCGACGGAAGCCGGCTCGGTCTGCTGATCAGTTATGTGGAGACGACGTGGCAAACAGTCTTTTGGGCGCGCTCGATATCGTCGCCTGTTCTGACCCGGGGCTGGTGCGGAGTCAGAACGAGGATTCGGTCATGGCCGACGCCGGTCAGGGACTGGTGATCCTCGCCGATGGCATGGGCGGCTACAACGCCGGTGAGGTGGCGAGCAAGATGGCGACGACGCTCCTGTCCGCGGGGCTGGTGGCGGCGTTGAAGACGACCTCGGCACACGAGGAGGACCAGCGGACCGGGCAGCCATTCGCTGTGCGTTGTTTGGTCGAGCAGATCGCGGTCGTCAACTCGGCGATCTACCAGGCGTCGGAGAGTCAGTCGCAACTCGGCGGCATGGGCACGACGCTCGTCGCAGCCATTTTCTGCGACAACCGGATGATCGTCGCCCATGTTGGCGACTCTCGCCTCTATCGTCTGCGTGCCGGCGAGTTCGTGGCGTTGACGCGCGATCACTCGCTGCTGCAGGAGCAGATCGACAGCGGCTTGATCTCCGCTGAAGACGCGCGTTACGCGGCCAACCGCAACCTGGTGACGCGTGCCGTCGGCGTGGACCCCGAAGTCGAGGCGGAGATTCACGTCCATCCGGTGCAGCCTGGCGACGTCTATCTGCTCTGCTCCGACGGTCTCCATGACATGGTCGACGGGGCGGACATGCAGCGCGCCCTGGAGATGTTCGGCACCGACCTTGAGAGGGCGGCAAGGTATCTGATCCAGATGGCCAACGACCATGGTGGGGATGACAATATTTCGGTTATCGTGGTCAGAGTCGTGCGCAAATTCCCTGCGGCCAGCGGGAGTTGGGCGAAACTCTGGTCATGGCTCAGATAAGGACGGGAAGGCGATGGCAAAGCTGATACTTAGCATGGATGGCCTGGTACTCAAGGAGATCCCGCTGCTCACGGATCGCATGAGCATCGGTCGCAAGGCGAACAACGACATCCAGATCGACAACATGGCGATCAGTGGCGAGCATGCGGCCGTGGTGACGATTCTCAACGACTCCTTCCTCGAGGACCTGAACAGCACCAACGGCACGCTGGTCAACGGCCAGGCGGTCAAGAAGCATTTCCTGAAGGATGGCGACGTCATCGAAATGGGCAAGTACAAGATGAAATATCTTGCCGCTTCGGAAACACCGGGGGAAACGACGGAGTACGCCAAGAACATGCTCGTCGAGTCGATACCCGTTCCTGAGGTCGTCAAGGCCAGTGATCCGCTCGGACCCAGCCTGGGTCACAGCGCCGCTTCGGCGGTACCGTCCATCGCGGCCATCCAGCTGCTCAGCGGCTCCAACGCCGGTCGCGAGCTACAACTGACCAAGACCCTGACGACACTGGGCAAGCCAGGCGTGCAGGTGGCGGTGATCGCGAGGCGACCACAGGGGTACTTTCTGACGCATGTCGAGGGAGCCAGCTTCCCGGTACTCAATGGCAAGGTTCTTGACGCCCAGGCACATCGCCTTGAGGACCATGACGTGATCGAGCTGGCGGGCGTGAAGATGGAATTTTTTCTGAAGACCTGATGATTCGTCACGTGGACCGGCGACCGCCTCGTCAGCAGGATCGTGTTTCGCGTATCACCGCGGAGCCGGTGGAGCGTCCGGTGGGGCGGGGATCATGAAAGTCAGGGTTCTCGGCTGCAGCGGAGGAATCGGAGGGAGCCATCGGCGGACCACTTCGATGCTGGTCGACGACGACCTGCTCATCGATGCCGGGACGGGTGTCGCCGATCTCTCGCTGGCCGAACTGGCGGTCATCGATCATGTCTTCCTGACCCACTCGCATCTCGACCATATCGCTTCCTTGCCCTTGTTGGTCGATTCGGTCAGCGATTTGCGCGACAAGCCCCTGACGGTCTATGCGACGGCGGCGACGCTTGCGATCATCGGCGAGCACATCTTCAACTGGGTGATCTGGCCGGATTTCCGCGTCATCCCGAGTCCGGAGAAGGCGGTCATGCGGTACCGGTCGATTGCTCTCGGCCAGTCCGTTCGCCTGGGCGGACGAACGATCACGGCACTGCCCGCCGAACATACCGTTCCGGCGGTGGGTTATCAGCTCGACTCGGGGTCCGGTAGCCTCGTATTTACGGGCGATACGACGATCAACGATGCTTTCTGGCCAGTGGTCAACAGCATTGCCAACCTGCGCTTCCTGCTGATCGAGACAGCATTCCCCAATCATGAACGGCGCCTGGCCGAAGTCTCCAAGCACCTGTGTCCGAGCATGCTGGCCACAGAGCTGACCAAGCTGACGATCGCCGCCGAGATTTACGTCAGTCACCTGAAAGCAGGCCAGAGTGAGCTGACGATGGCGGAAATCGAGAGTTGTGCGGGTGCCTTCAAGCCACGCATGCTGCAGCACAATCAGGTCTTCGAGTTCTGAGCGCCGGCGAGCAAATGGCAACCGATTGGCCGATCGACACCAACCTCGGCGACATGAGTCGACGCCTGGGGTTCTTCAAGAACCTGCAGCGCGTCACCAACAAGATCCATGCCACCAGTGACGCCGACGAAATCATTCTCGAGATGTCGGAGGACATTTGCGAGTTGTTTCACTGTGATCGGCTGACCATCTATCTGGTCAGTGACGACCGGCAAAGCATTGTCTCGAAGGTCAAGACGGGGCTCTCGTCGCACCAGGACATCCGGCTGCCGATCGGCGAGCAGAGCATAGCCGGCTATGTCGCGGCGACAGGCAAGACCGTCAACATCCGCGACGTCTACGACCATGGCGAACTGGCGGGGCACAGTGCCAGTCTGCGTTTCCTGAAAGAGATCGATGAGCGGACCGGCTATCGCTCGAAGCAGATGCTGGTTGCGCCGATCCTCAATGCTCAGAGCAACGAAATGCTGGGCGTCGTGCAACTCATCAACAACCGCTCGGATGCACCGTTTCCGGCAGTAGCCGAGGAGGGCGTCCAGGCGCTGGCGCAGACGCTGGCGGTCGCGTTTGCGCAGCGCCAGAAGACGCCGGCGGCGGTGCGCAGGACCCGCTACGATGCGCTGGTGGCCGAGGCGATCATTTCGGCGGCCGAGTTCGAACTCGCCCAGCGCTCGGCACGCCGCAAGAGCGCGGATATCGAAGGCGTCCTGTGCACGGAGTTTCAGGTGCCGTTGCCGGCCATCGGTGCCGCGCTGTCGACCTTCTTTTCCGTGCCTTATGAGCCGTTCCTGCCGGATCGAATCAAGCCGCTCGATCTGCTGAAGAACCTGAAGCGTGACTACGTCGAAGCGAATCTCTGGGTGCCGGTCGAAGAGACGCCCGAGGGGGTGGTCGTGGTGGCGATCGACCCGGAACGGGTCAGCAGTTCGCGAACCGTCAACAACGTTTTTCCGAAGAGTCGAATCGCCTATCGCGTCACCACGCGCCGTGAATTCGCGCTCACGGTCGACAGGTTTTTCGGTGCCCTGTCGAACATGGATTCGGTCGGCGACCTGTTGTCTGGCCTTGATGACGACGAGTCGGGCGACGCCGCCGGCAGCCACGCCGAGGTGCTCAGTGCGGCAGCCGACAACGAACTCGTGCGGCTGGTCAACAAGATCATCGTCGACGCCTGCCAGCAAGGCGCCTCGGACATTCACATCGAGCCGCGGCCGGGCAAGGGCAAGACCCTGATTCGTTTCCGCCGCGATGGCTCCCTGTCTCCCTATGTCGAAGTGCCTGCATCCTACCGCAACGCCTTGATCGCGCGCCTCAAGATAATGTCCGATCTCGACATCTCGGAGAAGCGCCGGCCGCAGGACGGCAAGATGCAATTCAAGAAGTGGGGGCCGCTGGACGTCGAGCTGCGCGTCGCGACGCTGCCGACGGCCGGCGGCATGGAAGACGTCGTGCTGCGCATCCTTGCTGCCGGCGAGCCGATCCCGCTCGATCGACTCGGCGTCACGCCGCACAATCTCGAGCGACTGAAATCCCTGATCGCCAAGCCCTATGGGCTGTTCTTCGTCTGTGGTCCGACCGGCTCGGGAAAGACGACAACCCTGCACTCGATCCTGAGCTACATCAACCGGCCGGAAACGAAGATCTGGACCGCCGAGGATCCTGTGGAGATCACGCAGAAGGGCCTGCGACAGGTGCAGGTCAACAAGAAGGCCGGACTCGATTTCGCCACCGTGATGCGTGCTTTCCTGCGTGCCGATCCGGATGTGATCATGGTCGGCGAGATGCGTGACAAGGAAACCGTGTCGATCGGCATCGAAGCCTCGCTGACCGGCCACCTGGTGTTCGCAACGCTGCACACGAACAGCGCACCCGAGTCGGTCAACCGCCTGCTCGACATGGGTATGGACCCCTTCAACTTCGCCGACGCGCTGCTCGGCATTCTTGCCCAGCGTCTTGCCAAGCGCTTGTGCAGTGCGTGCAAGGAGGCGTACCAGCCGACACCGGAAGAGATCAGCCAATTGCTTTCCGAGTACTGCGCTGAATTGCGGGGCACGGCGCAATGGCAGCAGGACCCGCAGGCCGCTGCCGAGCGGGTGCGTCAGGAATGGCTGGAGCGCCATGCAAGCGCAGGCCGGTTTACGCTCTACCGGGCCAAGGGATGTGCTGCCTGTGCTGGCAGCGGGTACAAGGGGCGCGTCGGCCTGCACGAGCTATTGACCGGAACGGATCTTCTCAAGAAGCAAATCCAGGAGCACGCGCGTGTGGCCGAGTTGCTCGCCACCGCGCTGAACGAAGGTATGCACACGCTCAAGATGGACGGCATCGAGAAGGTGCTCTCGGGGATCACCGACCTGAAGCAGGTGCGCACCGTCTGCATCAAGTAGGCGCAATGACAAAGCCCCCTTGCGGGGGCCTTGTCGGTCGGGCGGTGCAGGGCGATTGCCTACATCCGTTCGATCATTGCATCGCCAAACTCCGAGCACGACACCTCGCGGGCGCCCTCCATCAGACGTGCGAAGTCGTAGGTCACGACCTTGTCGCCGATCGCCGCTTCCATCGCCTTGACGATCAGGTCGGCCGCTTCGAGCCAGCCGAGATGCCGCAGCATCATTTCGGCGGAGAGGATCAGCGAGCCCGGGTTGACCTTGTCCAGGCCGGCGTACTTCGGTGCCGTGCCATGCGTCGCTTCGAAGCAGGCGTACAGATCGGAGATGTTGGCACCCGGGGCGATGCCGATACCGCCGACCTGCGCGGCCAGTGCGTCGGAAATGTAATCGCCGTTCAGGTTGGTGGTACAGATCACGTCGTATTCCGCCGGACGCAGCAGGATCTGCTGCAGGAAGGCGTCGGCGATCGAGTCCTTGATGACGATGCCGTTGGGCAGCTTGAGCCATGGCCCGCCGTCGATCTCGACGCCACCGAATTCGTTCTTGGCCAGCGCGTAGGACCAGTCACGGAAGGCGCCTTCGGTGAACTTCATGATGTTGCCCTTGTGCACGATCGTCACCGAGCGGCGCTTGTTGGCGATGGCGTACTTGATGGCGGCGCGTACCAGGCGCTCGGTCCCCTCCTTGGAGATCGGCTTGATGCCGATACCGGAGCTTGCCGGGAAGCGGATCTTGGTGACGCCCATCTCTTCCTGCAGGAACTTGATGACCTTGTTGCAGCCATCGGAACCGGCCAGCCATTCGATGCCGGCGTAGATGTCCTCGGTGTTCTCGCGGAAGATGACCATGTTCGTCTTCGACGGATCCTTGAGCGGCGACGGAACGCCACGGAAGTACTGGATCGGGCGAACGCACTGGTACAGATCGAGTTCCTGGCGCAGCGCCACGTTCAGGGAACGGATGCCGCCACCGACCGGTGTGGTCATCGGACCCTTGATCGACACCGAGTACTCCTTGAGCGTGTCGAGCGTCTCGGCCGACAGCCACACGTCGGAGCCATACATCTGCGTTGATTTCTCGCCGGCGTACACTTCCATCCAGTGAATCTTCTTGCTGCCGCCGTAGGCCTTGGCGACCGCGGCGTCAACGACCTTGATCATCACCGGCGTGATGTCGATGCCGATGCCGTCGCCTTCGATGTACGGGATGATGGGGTTGTCCGGGATTGCCTGCCCGGGGATGATTTTCTGCCCGCCTTGCGGGACCTTGATCAGACTTTCGCTCATGCCAACTCCTAATTGTGTGGTTGTCGCCGATGCAGGGGCCAGCGCCGGTGCCTTGCAGCTCCATGCGCCGGCTCGGGATCCGTTGATCGGACGATGCTGCGTACCTGGGCACGAAGGATCCTCGTCTGAAGCCAAACTCTCCTGCGGCACCGCCCGCGATTATGTCGTAAATTCAGGCGATCTGCAGCAATTCTCACGCTTGTGTCGGTGCATGCCGACTCGTCCGACGCCGCGATGCTGTCGGCAATCGGCCGCTTGACGGACTCACCGGCAGGCTTCGCAGGCGGCGACGACGAGTGATGTGGCGCCGTTGTGCGGATGCTACAATCCTATCAATCCGACCCCTCGACCGCATCCAATGGACATATCGACCACTCAGAACGTGCTCGCCCAACGCATTGTCGAGGCGATGATCGATGGCTTCAACCGGCACTATCGCCTGATTCGCCGCTATGGACAGCAAGCCAAGGAGCTTTTCGAGGCTGGCGACTGGCGGGGCGTTCATGATGCCGTTCGCGAGCGCATCCGTTCCTATGACGACCGCGTGCGCGAGACGGCCGAGTTGCTGTCGGCAAATTTCGGTGCCGCTTCGATCGACGATTCGACCTGGCAGCAAGTCAAACTGTTCTACATCGGCCAGTTGATCAACCACAAGCAGCCGGAACTCGCCGAGACCTTCTTCAACTCGGTCTGCTCCAAGATCCTGCACCGCACCTATTTTCACAACGACTACATCTTTGCCCGTCCGGCGGTGTCCACCGAGTACATCCAGTCGTACCCGCCGACTTACCGGAGCTACTATCCGGCGCAGCACGGTCTGCGCCAGGCGATCCGGCAGGTCATCGTCGACTTCGACTGGCAGCGTCCTTTCGAAGACCTCGATCGCGATGTCGACTACATCATGCGCGCCGCACACCAGCGCCTCGGCGACTGGCCCGCGGCGGAAGCCAACGCCCAGATCCAGGTTCTGCACTCGGCCTTCTACCGCAACAAGGGTGCCTACCTTTTCGGTAAGGCGATCAACGGTCATCAGGAGTTTGCCTTCGCCATCCCGGTTCTGCACTCGCCGGAAGGCAAGCTGGTCGTCGACACGATCCTCCTCGACAACGGGCTGATCAGCGTTCTGTTCTCGCTGTCGCGCGCCTATTTCATGGTCGATATGGAGGTGCCGTCGGCTTACGTGCAGTTTCTGCGCAGCATCATGCCGAACAAGCCGACCTCCGAGCTGTACACCATGTTGGGCCTTGGCAAGCAGGGCAAGACCATGTTCTTCCGTGACCTGAAACAGCACCTGCGTCATTCCGAGGATCAGTTCATCATTGCGCCAGGGATAGCCGGCCTGGTCATGCTGGTGTTCACGCTGCCCTCCTATCCCTATGTCTTCAAACTGATCAAGGACGTTTTTGGCGCCTCGAAAGAGATGGATCGCGCCACGGTCAAACGCAAGTACCTGCTCGTGAAACAGGTCGACCGGGTCGGCCGCATGGCTGATACGCTCGAGTTCTCACAGGTCGCACTGCCCAGGAAGCGCTTCTCGGGCGAACTGCTCGAGGCGCTGAACACGCTCGCGCCGTCGCTGATCGAGGAGGAGGGCGACGATCTGGTGATCAAGCACCTCTATATCGAACGCCGCCTGACGCCGCTCAACCTCTATCTCGACACGGCAACGCCGGCGGAGATCGACCACGCCGTCCTCGAGTACGGCAATGCCATCAAGGAACTGGCCTGTGCCAACATCTTCCCGGGCGACATGCTGTGGAAGAACTTCGGCGTCACACGCTACAACCGCGTCGTCTTCTACGACTACGACGAGATCGAGCTGATGACCGACACCAACTTCCGCGTCATTCCGGAGCCGCCGTATCCGGAGATGGAGATGGCCAGCGAGCCCTGGTACTCGGTAGGCCGGCACGACGTCTTCCCGGAAGAGTTTGCCAGCTTCCTGCTCGGCTCGCCGAAAGTGCGCTCGGCCTTCCTCAAGTACCACCGGGCGCTGCTCAGCGTCAAGTTTTGGCAGGGCGCGCAGGAGAAGATCCGTGCCGGCCACGTCGAGGATTTCTTTCCCTATCCTGAAGATCTCCGTTTCTGTAACACCTTTGCCGCGGCTTCCCTCGACGCTGCCCCCGGGTGAGCGACCGTCGCTCCGTTCTGAGCCGGTTACGGAGGCCTCGCTTCTGGGGCTTGGCTGGCCTCGTCCTGCTGGGTCTTGCTGCTGGCGCCGTCCATTGGCTACGTCTGGACGCGCGCGCGCTGCTCTGGCTGGAGGAGTCGCGCAGCCCGGCCGAAGAGCGCGCCGCCAGCCTGTGGTTGCCGGAACACAAGGCTGTGCTGCAGATCGCCGTGCCTGGCTTCGAGAATGAAGAGTTCTCCGATCTGGCTTACAGCCCGGCAACCGGCACCCTGTTTACGGTCAGCGGCAAGCAACCCCTGTTGATCGAGTTGTCGCTTGCGGGCAAGGTCTTGCGCAGCATTCCGGTGATCGGTGCGGCCGATCTAGAGGGTGTGGCGGTGCTGGAAGGGGGCTGCATGGCGATCACCTCCGAACGCCAGCACAGGCTGTCGATCTTTCGCCTCGACGCGGCTACCCGGGAAATAGGTGCGGAGCAGGTGGTTCAACAGGTCGACCTCGGCCACGCGGAGGATCCGAACAAGGGCTTCGAAGGATTGGCCTGGGACAAGCGCCACCAGCGGCTGCTCCTGGGCAAGGAAAAGTATCCGGTGATGCTCTATGGCCTGCCGGCCGATGGCTGTCGGGTGACCGGTGAGCTGCAGGAACTCGCTGGGCTGGGTGGCCACATGACCGATCTGGCCGCGCTCACCGTCGATCCGCACAGCGGCCACATCCTGGCGTTGTCGCAGGAGTCGCATCTGTTGGTGGAACTCGACAAAGGCTATCGACCGCGCAATTTCATCGCCCTGTTGCGCGGCCTCCACGGCCTTGAGCACACCATCCCGCAGGCCGAAGGGGTGGCTATCGACGACGCCGGCACGCTGTACATGGTCAGCGAGCACAACCTGTTCTACGTTTTCCGCAAGGACAGCGCGGGCCGCTGAGCAGCCCCGGAATTCTGCGCGGTTTCCCGTGCGCGTCCCCCGCTTCTACCTGCCGAGCCACTCCTTCGCCCACGACAGGCCGCACTCGGTCCCCGCTCCCGACAGCAGGGGCTGGTATTCACATCCGAGCCAGCCGTTGTAGCCCAGCCGCTCGAGCAGGGCGAAAAGAAACGGGTAGTTGATTTCACCGGTTCCCGGCTCGTGGCGTCCCGGATTGTCGGCAAGCTGGAAGTGGGCAATGCGGCCGATGTTGGCCTGTATCGTTCTCGCCAGGTCGCCTTGCATGATCTGTGCGTGGTAGATGTCGTACTGCAGCCAGAGGTTCGGTTCAGCCATCTCGGCCAGCAGCGCCAGCGCCTTCGCCGGCGTGTCCAGCCAGAAAGCGGGGATGTCCACCCGGCTGTTGATCGGTTCGATCAACAGCCGGATGCCGTACGTCGCCAGGCGCTTGGCGGCGTGTTCGAGGTTGGCCTTGAACGTCGCGCGGATCGCCGCTTCCGGTACGCCGGCGGGTGCCACGCCGGCCAGGCAGTTGAGCTGAGTGCAACCGAGGCGGCGGGCGTGCTCGATTCCCTGCTCTACACCGTCCCGGAACTCGGCCTCGCGTCCGGGCAGGCAGGCGATGCCGCGCTCGCCAGCGTCCCAGTCGCCTGCCGGCAGGTTGTGCAAGACCTGTAGCAGGTGGTGTTCGTGCAGCAGGCGGGCGAGTTCGTCGGCGTCGTAGCCATAGGGAAACATGTACTCGACGCCAGCGAATCCGGCGCGTGCAGCGCGGCCGAAGCGGTCGACGAACGGCACGTCGGTGAAGAGAAAGCTGAGGTTGGCGCAGAGCTTCATAGATCGGCCGGGCATGCATCCTCCTTCGGCTATAATTACCCTTATTGTGATCAGGAAGGCCGGCATGGGCAATCGTCTCTCGAAAATCGTCACCCGCACCGGCGATGCCGGTACCACCGGCCTTGGTGACGGCACGCGGGTGGGCAAGGACAGCCTGCGCGTCGAAACCATGGGACAGGTCGATGAACTCAATTCGACGCTTGGCCTACTGTTGACCGAGGAGATGCCGGACGACATCCGACAGGCACTGATCGGCATTCAGCATGACCTGTTCGATCTGGGGGGCGAACTGTGCATTCCCGGAATGAACATGATCAGCGAAAAACAGGTCCTTCGGCTCGAGGATCTGGTTGAGGAATTCAACGCCGACCTGGCGCCGCTCAAGGATTTCATCCTGCCTGGCGGTACGCGCGCGGCGGCGCTGGCTCATCTGGCGCGCACGGTCTGCCGTCGCGCCGAGCGCCAGATCGTACATCTGGCGAGCACGGAAGCGGTTTCCGAGTTTGCTCGCAAGTACCTGAATCGTCTCTCGGATCTGATGTTTGTTCTGGGCCGTGCGCTGAACCGCGCCGGTGGGCGCGGCGACGTACTGTGGGTGCAGGGGAAGAATCGCGGTCCCGAGTGACTGCGACCAGCGCCCAATCACCGTTTTTGATGGAGTATCGCCATGGCGATCAGCATTACGGTCATTACCACTGCCAGCCGCTCCCGGCGCTTTCTGCAAACCGATCCCGCCAATGTCGAGCAGATGCTCGAGAGTCTCAAGCGCAGCGGCCAGATCTTCTCGGGCAAACCCCTGATCATCGGTTCGGCGGGTCAGACCGAGATCTTCTCGCCGCAGGCGATCGCCTGTGTGGAAATCGAGGCCAGTCGTGACCTGAGCGTTCTCGTGCCGAGTTCCCTGAACCTGACGCTGACGGCACTGACGCCGGAGGAACTCGCGCAGCCGTTCGCCGGCGGCATCGAGGGCGAGCACGTGAAGGCGCGCATCGAGTTCTTCTTCAAGGGTGGTCATGTTCTGCGCACCAGCGCGGAAGGAACCCGCAAGGCGGCTCTCGCCGAGCGGCTGATGAACCTGACAAGTCTCTTCGAACGTCCGGCGATCAGTTACCGCTTGCCGCAGGGCGGCATCGGGCTGATGAATCCGCATGCCATGACCCGCTTTGTGATCACTCCCGGCGTTGCGGACCTGCCGCGTGACGCCTGGCTGGCGGATCTGGTCTGAAGAGAAGCACGTTGCCGGGGGTAGGACGATCACTGCACAGGTGACGAAAGCAATCGAGCCGCTTCCTGCACGAAACCTGGGCTGATTCTCCCGCCGTTGCTCTGATTGATTCTGGGTCGCCACCGGGGCGGGCTGCTCGGCGTGGCTCGGTTCTCGCGCAAGCTGCGGATGCCTATCCCGGCGGAGAATCGGATCTGCTGGCGACCGACGTGGAAGTCGTGAGCCTCGTCACCGCCGCCGCGCTGGTCGCCGGCGCCAATGGCGTTTCCGGTTTGCCTATCTCACAGCATCCGTGAGACGGCGCCGCAGCTAGTGATCGGCGCCAATCGGGCAGGGTTCGGTAGTAAACTCCGCACCTCGATGCATCCTTGGGCCCGCCTCTGCTCCGGCTCTCTGCGCGTTTGGGCGCGTCCACGCACCGTGCCGGACCGATGGGCCAGACAGATACCGGGCACGGAGTCCGCCGTCCAGGAGTGTGGGGCGACCCTTAACCATCGTCGTTGACGGCCAGGGCCAACGCGGCTCAGGCAGTCGGTTGGAGATATCAGTTCAATGAGTTACACCGCAGAATCGATCGCTGTCCTCAAGGGACTGGAGCCCGTGCGCCATCGTCCCGGCATGTACACGCGTACCGATTGTCCCCTGCACATCATCCAGGAAGCGATCGACAACGCGGCCGATGAAGCACTCGGCGGCTACTGCAAGCGGATCAGCGTGACCCTGCATCGTGATCATTCGGTGACGGTTCAGGACGACGGCCGCGGCATTCCGGTGGAGATGCATCCACTCGAAAAAGTGCCGACGCTCGAAGTGGTGTTCACCCGCCTGCACGCCGGCGGCAAGTTCAACAAGGATGATGGCGCTTCGGCGTACCGCTTCTCGGGCGGTCTGCACGGCGTCGGCGTTTCGGTGACCAACGCGCTGTCGACGCGGCTCGAGGTCGAGGTCGTGCGCGACGGCGCGCGCCATCGGATGGCTTTTGCCGGCGGCGAGGTCGTCGAGCCGCTGCAGCGGGTCGGCGATGCGCCGAAAAAGACGACCGGTACGCGGCTGCGTGCCTGGCCGGACCCGGCCTTCTTCGATACGCCGGCGATCCCGCTGGCGCAGCTCGAACGCCTGTTGCGCAGCAAGGCGCTGTTGCTGCCCGGCCTGCACGTCTCGCTGAGCGTCGAGGACGGCGCGACGAGCGAATGGTGTTTCGCCAACGGCATGCTGCAGTATCTTGCCGAACAGATCGACGGCGAGGCGGTGGCACCGGTCTTCAGCAGCGAGAAGTACGCCGCGAAGGGCGACGAGAATTTTCCGGCCGGCTCCGGCGCCGCCTGGGCGATCTGCTGGACGGCCGAGGGCAGTCTGGCTCGCGAATCCTACGTCAACCTGATCCCGACGACCGCCGGTGGCACGCACGAGGCCGGCCTGCGCCAGGCGGCTCTCGATGCCATCCGGAGCTTTGCCGAGCACCACGCGCTGCTGCCCAAGGGAGTCAAGCTGGCGGCCGAGGATGTCTTTTCGCGCGCCAGCTTCGTCCTCGCCGTGCGCATGCTCGATCCGTCGTTTCAGGGTCAGACCAAGGAGCGCCTGAATTCGCGTGACGCCGTGGCGCTCGTCGCGCGCATGCTGCGCGATCCGCTGGAGTTGTGGCTCAACGAGCATCCGGAAGCGGCCAAGCGGATCACCGATCTGGCGATCCGTGCCGCGCAGGCGCGCACGCGTGCCGGTCAGAAGGTCGAGAAGCGCAAGCAGTCGGGCGTCGCCATCCTGCCAGGCAAGCTCTCGGATTGCCAGAGCGAGGACGTGAACCGCAACGAAATCTTTCTCGTCGAGGGCGATTCCGCCGGCGGTTCGGCAAAATCGGGGCGCGACAAGGAACTGCAGGCGATTCTGCCGCTGCGCGGCAAGGTCTTGAACACCTGGGAGGTCGAGGCCGGCAGCCTGTTCGCCAACCGCGAAGTGCACGATATCGCGGTGGCGCTCGGCATCGATCCGCACCCGCCGAGCGCGCCGGATGCGGTGCTGACCAATCTGCGCTATGGCAAGGTGGTGATCATGACCGATGCCGACGTCGATGGCTCGCATATCCGCGTCTTGCTGTGCACGCTCTTCTACCGTCATTTTCCGAAGTTGATCGCGCGCGGCCATCTCTACTTCGCCCAGCCGCCGCTCTATCGTCTCGACGTGCCGGGCCAGGGCAAGAATCGTCCGCCACGCAAGATTTATGCGCTCGACAGCGCCGAGCGCGAAGCGTCGATCGATCGTCTGCGCCTCGAGGGCGTCAAGCCCGAAGCCATTTCGATCTCGCGCTTCAAGGGACTGGGTGAAATGAACCCCGAACAATTGTGGGAGACGACCATGTCGCCCGATACGCGCCGGCTGATGCGCATCCGCATGCCGGGTACCGAAGCGGCCAAGCCGGTGATGAACATGTTGATGGCCAAGGGTGAATCGGCGGGCCGGCGGGCGTGGATGGAAGAAAATGGCGCCATGATCGGCGCGGAGATCTGACGATGCAGAAAGACTCGACGCCAGACCTGTTTGCCGACCTGCCGCCGCCGCCCGCGCCGCCGGTCGTCAGCGCACCGCCGCCACCCCCTGGCGAAGACGACGACAGTATCCTGCTGCACGACTCGGCGGCGCGCGACTATCTCGAGTACGCGATCGCCGTCGTCAAGGGGCGGGCGCTGCCGGATGTCAAGGACGGACTGAAGCCGGTACAGCGACGCGTCCTGTTCGCGATGCGCGAACTGGGACTGTCGGCGACCGCCAAGCCGGTCAAGTCGGCGCGCGTCGTCGGCGACGTGATCGGCAAGTATCACCCGCACGGCGACACGTCGGCGTACGACGCGATGGTGCGCGTGGCGCAACCGTTCATGCTGCGCTACCCGCTGGTCGATGGCCAGGGCAATTTCGGCTCGCGTGACGGCGACAACGCGGCGGCGATGCGCTACACCGAAGCGCGCCTGACGGCGATCGCCGAACTGCTGCTCGGCGAACTCGGCGAAGGCACGGTTGACTTCCAGCCGAACTACGACGGTTCCTTCGACGAGCCGGCTTTCCTGCCGGCACGCCTGCCTTTCCTGCTCCTCAACGGCGCTTCCGGGATTGCCGTCGGCATGGCCACCGAAATCCCCTCGCACAATCTGCGCGAGGTCGCGGCGGCGGCGATCCACAAGATCGAGCACCCGGCAGCCGGCCTCGACGAGTTGATGGAGCACATCCCGGGCCCCGACTATCCCGGAGGCGGCCAGATCATCTCGTCGGCGGCCGACATCGCCGCCGCCTACGCCAGTGGTCGTGGCAGCCTGCGCGTGCGGGCGCGCTACGAGTTCGAAGAGATGGCCCGCGGTGCCTGGCAACTGGTCTTCCGGGAATTGCCGCCCGGCGTATCGTCGGCCAAGGTGCTTTCCGAGATTGGCGCGCTGCTCAACCCGCAACCCAGACCCGGGAAGAAAGCGATCGAGCAGTCGGCGGCGCAGCTCAAGACGCTGATGGCCTCGCAACTCGACCGGGCGCGCGACGAATCGGGCAAGGACGACGACGTTCGGCTGGTCTTCGAGCCGAGCAGTTCGCGCATCGACCGCAACGAGTTCGTCGCGCTGCTGCTCGCCCATACCAGCCTCGAAACCTCGGCGCCGATCAATCTGGTGGCGGTCGGCATCGACGGTCGGCCGTGCCAGAAGTCGCTGACCGACCTGATCGGCGAATGGTGTACCTTCCGTATCCGCACCGTGCACCGGCGCACCGAGTTTCGCCTGCAGAAGGCCGACGACCGGATTCATATCCTGGAAGGCCGCCACATCGTCTTCCTCAACATCGACGAAGTGATCCGCATCATCCGCGAGTCCGACGACCCGAAAGCGGCGCTGATCGCCCGCTTCACGCTGTCGGACCGGCAGGCCGAAGACATCCTCGAAATCCGCCTGCGTCAGTTGGCGCGCCTCGAAGGAATCCGCATCGAGCAGGAGCTCGACAAGCTGCGCGGCGAGCGCGAGGGGCTGCTGAAGCTCCTTGGCAGCGACGCGCTGCTGCGCCGGCAGGTCATCAGGGAGATCAAGGCCGACGCCGAGAAGCACGGCGACGCACGGCGCACCATCATCCTGGCGGCGACCACTGCTTCGCGCTCGGAAGTCGCCGCCGTCGCCGATGAGCCGGTGACCGTGATCATCTCCGAGAAGGGCTGGGCCAGAGTTCGCCAGGGGCACGGCCTCGATCTCTCGGGCGTCGTCTTCAAGGATGGCGACCGCGCCGGTTCGGCGCAGGAGTGCCGTTCGGTCGATTCACTGGTGATCATCTCGAGCGAGGGGCGCGCGTTCACCGTGGCCATCGCCAGTCTCCCGGACGGTCGCGGCATGGGCGCGCCGCTGTCGTCGTTCGTCGACCTGGGGGGCGGCAAGATTGCACACGTGCTTACCGGCCGCGCCGACGACGAATTGCTTTTCGCCAAGACCTCGGGCTATGGCTTCATCTGCACCTACGGCGATCTGCTGTCGCGGCAGAAGGCCGGCAAGGCCTTCCTGAGCGTCGAAGAAGGCGCCGGCATCCTGCCGCCGCTGCGCATTGCCGGCAAGGATCATCTCGCCGCGCTATCCGAAGACGGACGTTTGCTCGTCTTCCCGCTTGCCGAGATGAAGCGCCTGGCCAGTGGCAAGGGCGTGCAGATCATCGGCCTGCGCGATGCGGAGACGCTGCGTGCGGTGCTCGCGGTGCAGGGTAGTCGAGTGACGATCAAGGGAACGGCCCGCAACCGGATCAAGACGCTGGTTTCGGAAGACCGCCACCTGGCCCAGCGGGCGCGCCGGGGTTCGCCGGTCGGGCAGATCAGCAACGTGACGCTGGGAGCGTATCCGGAATGAGCAGTGGCGACGGACGGCGCTGAACGACAGGGCCGTTCGCCGGGACCTAGCACCGGCGTGCGCAAGACCGAAGGGGGAAAGTCGATGGCCAAGAGGAAATGGAGCGTGGGCAGCCGGGCGACCGTTTGTGGTGCGATTGCCCTGTGGAGCACGCTGGCGCAGGCTGATCAGGTGGGTTGCGTGACCACCGAATGGAAGCTGATCGGTGCCAATCACCGGATTTGCGTCGAGAGCTTTGCCGACCCGAAAGTGCCGGGAGTGACCTGCCACGTCAGTCAGGCGCGAACCGGCGGTGTCAGCGGTTCGTTCGGCCTGGCGCAGGATCCGTCACAGTTCTCGCTGGCCTGTCGGCAGACGGGGCCGATTACGTTGCCGGCGAAGCTGCCGAAAGAAGCCACGGTCTTCGCCGAAGACACCTCGATCCTGTTCAAGGAGACGCGTGTCGTCAGGATGTGGGACGAAGCGAACAAGACGCTGGTCTACCTGGCGATCAGCCGCAAGCTGATCGATGGCGCGCCGGCGAACAGTATTTCGACGGTGCCGGTCATGCCCTGGGGAACTCGCTGACGGTGAGCCGTCCGCCGAAAACAGTCGAGTCTCCGCCGTCGACTCCACCGACGCACGACATCGGCCGCCTCGGACAGGTGTTCACGCCGACGGCGGTCGTCGACAGCATGCTTGCGCTGGTGCGCAACCGTGGCCGGGTGCTTGAGCCGGCTTGCGGCGACGGCGTTTTCCTGCAGCATTTTCCGTTTGCGGTCGGCATCGAGATCGATCCACGGCATGCGCCGCCGGGGGCGCGCGTGATGGATTTCTTCGACCTGTCGGAGCGCGAGTCTTTCGCGACGATCATCGGCAATCCGCCGTACGTGCGCTACCAGGACATCCCGGCCGCCTCGCGTGGCCGAGTCAGACGCAGCGTTCTCGACGGGCGCGCCAACCTCTACCTGTTCTTCATCGAGAAGTGTCTCAGGCATCTGGCGCCGGGCGGCGAACTCGTCTTCATCACGCCGCGCGATTTCGTCAAGGCGACCTCCGCCGTGCCGCTCAACCGCCTCCTGCACGCCGCGGGAACGATCACGGACTTCGTCGAACTCGGCGATTCCCGGCTGTTTGACGGTGCCACGCCGAATTGCGCGATCTGGCGGTTCGAACTCGGCAACTTTTCGCGGCGGACGCGCTATGCCGCCCAGGGCTTTGCCGATGGCATCGCCGGCCTGGGGCGATTGCAGTGGGAGGAGCGCCACTTCGTCGAGAGCGGTGGTCACCTCTTGTTCACGCGCGGCGACTATGCGCTGCACCTGACGGACATCGCTTTCGTCAAGGTCGGCGCGGTGTCCGGCGCCGATGATCTTTACGCCAGCGAGGAGTACGGGAATCGCAGTTTCGTCTACTCGGGGACGCTCGCCAGCGGGAAGACGCGCCGGATGCTCTGGTGCGAGCCTGGCGAAGCGCCGCCGGCCGTCTTGCTGCCGCACAAGACTCGCCTGATCGCTCGCCGCATCCGGCCGTTTGACGAATCCAACTGGTGGCACTGGGGACGTGGCTACCATCAGTCGACGCAGCCACGGGTTTACGTCAACAACAAGACACGCCGCTCGCGGCCCTTCTTCGTGCATTGCTGCAATCACTATGACGGAGCGGTACTGGCGATTTTCCCGCGCGACCCGGCCGTCGATGTGCGGGCGCTGGCCGAGGCGCTGAATGTTGTCGACTGGGAGGACCTCGGTTTCGTCTGCGACGGCCGTTTTCTTTTCGCTCAGCGCAGTCTCGAGCAGACGCCGCTGCCCGAGTCGTTCCGTGCCTTCCTGCCGGGCGGTGGCTCATGACTGTCGCCATCATTACCGAGCGAGTGATGTGGTAGAGTCAACGCATCACCTCATCAAGCATACAGGGCGTTCGGGTATGAGAACCACGTTGGATATTGACGAGGACGTGCTCGCGGCGGCCAAGGAATTGGCCAGGCGGCAGCGGGTGTCGGCTGGTCAGGTTGTCTCTCAATTGCTGCGCCGAGCGCTGACCGGCGAGGAGCCGCCGGCATTGCCTGCCGGCAGCGTTGGCGGGAGCGTCGTCCCGGTGGCGGGATTTCGGCCCTTTCCGGCCGGAAGTGCGGTGGTCACCAACGACGATGTCAACGCCCTGCGGGAGATTGAGGGGGTGTGATGCGGGCATTGTTGGATGTGAACGTCTTGATCGCACTGCTCGACGGTGGTCATCTACACCATCGCCTCAGCCGCGGGTGGCTCGCCCGGCACCTTGATGCCGGCTGGGCTTCGTGCCCATTGACCCAGAACGGGTGTATTCGCATCCTTTCGCAGCCGGCTTACCCCAATAGTGTGCCAGTGGCAAGAGTCGCCGAACGGCTGGCCGAGGCCGCGCGAGACTTGGCGCATGCCTTCTGGCCGGATTCCATCAGCTTGCTGCAAGCGGATCGGGTGACGTGGGACCGGCTATTGAGTTCCCGACAGGTGACCGACGCCTACTTGCTGGCCTTGGCGGTGGAACGGGGAGGGCGATTGGTCACGCTGGACCGTGGCGTTCCTCTGGCTTCCGTGCGAGGAGCACAGCCCAAGCATTTGGTGGTGCTGTCCTAACTCACTTGTCGCTCGACTGGATTCGCGCAAGAAGCTAGGTAGTCCAGTTGGTTTCACGTTCGATGGCACTACGTTCTGCCATTCTGGCGGCACCGGCCGCAAAGCATTTTTGGCGCCCGAAGAGTGCCGCTGAAGAGGAGACAAGCTCATGGTTCCACGCCTTACCACTGCCTTCAGCGGTCCCCTGCTCGAGATCGAGCGCTGTTTCCTCGAGGCCATGCCGACGATCGAACGCTGGCTGCGTGGGCAGTGGCAGGAGCACACGGCGCCCTTCTATGGGTCGGTCGACCTGCGCAATTCGGGTTTCAAGCTGGCGCCGATCGACATGAACCTGTTCCCGGGCGGCTTCAACAACCTCGACGCGAGCTTCCTGCCGCTTTGCGTGCAGGCGGCGGTGACCCTGATCGACCGCATCTGCCCGGACGCCAAGCGGCTGCTTCTGATTCCCGAGAACCACACGCGCAACCTCTTCTACTTGCAGAATGTGGCGCAGATTGCCGCCATCCTGCGCCTGACCGGGCTCGATGTACGCATCGGCTCGCTGTTGCCCGAGATCGTCAAGCCGACTCCCGTCGGGCTGCCCGACGGTACGACACTGCTCCTCGAGCCGCTGGTGCGCAGCCGCCACCGGCTCGGCCTCGCCGGGTTCGAACCCTGCGCAATCCTGCTGAACAACGATCTCTCGGCCGGCATCCCGGAAATCCTGAAAGATCTCGACGAGCAGGTGGTACTGCCGCCGCTGCATGCCGGCTGGGCCGTACGCCGCAAGTCGAACCACTTTGCTGCCTATGACCAGGTCGCGGGCGATTTCGCCAGGCTGGTCGGCATCGACCCGTGGCGGATCAACCCGTACTTTTCGGTGTGCGACAGCGTCAACTTTCACGAGCGCCAGGGTGAGGATTGCCTGGCTGCCAATGTCGATGCGGTGCTCGAATTGATCCGCGAGAAGTATCGGCAGTACGGCATCGACGAGACCCCGTACGTCGTCGTCAAGGCAGACGCCGGCACCTATGGCATGGGCGTGATGACGGTCAAGGACGCCTCGCAGGTGACCGGCCTCAATCGCCGGCAGCGCAACAAGATGTCGGTGATCAAGGAGGGTCTGGCGGTTTCGCAGGTGATCATCCAGGAGGGCGTGCACAGCTACGAGGTGGTCGGCAGCGGCAAGCAGGAAGGTGTCGCCGAGCCGGTCGTCTATATGATCGACCGCTTCGTCGTCGGCGGTTTCTACCGTGTGCATAGCGGCCGCGGCCGCGACGAAAACCTCAACGCGCCGGGTATGCACTTCGAGCGACTGGCTTTTGAAACCAGTTGTTCGCTGCCCGACCAATGCCAGAATCCCGATGCGGCCCCGAACCGATTCTATGCCTATGGTGTGGTTGCCCGTCTGGCGCAACTTGCCGCGTCGCTGGAGCTCGAACGGACGGCGCCGGTGGCGGAGGAATTGGCATGCGCATAGCATTCGTCGTGGACCCGCTCGGGTCGCTCCGGGCCTACAAGGACAGCAGCGTTGCGATGATGCGTGCGGCGCAGGCGCGCGGGCATGCGGTCTGGGCGGTGCAGCAGGAGGCGGTCCATCTCTCGCCTCTGCATGGCGTCTGCGCCGAAGCGGTGCACCTGGAAATGCTTGCCGACGACCACGACTGGTTCGTCGAAATCGATCGGCACGTCGTTGCGCTGCGCGACTTCGGCGCCGTCGTGATGCGCAAGGATCCGCCTTTCGATATCGAGTACGTGACCACGACGTGGTTGCTGGAGCGTGCCGAAGGCGAAGGCGCACGCGTCTTCAATCGACCGCGGGCACTGCGCGATCATTCCGAGAAACTGTCGGTCGCCGAGTTCGCCCGCTTTGCGGTGCCGACGCTGGTGGCACGCGAGGCTGCCCTGATCCACGCGTTCATCGACCTCGAGCGCGACACGATCCTCAAGCCGCTCGACGGCATGGGCGGCAGCCAGATCTTCCGCGTGCGCGACGATGACGCGAACCGCAACGTCATCGTCGAAACGCTGACCCGCGACGGCGCCCGCACGATCATGGCGCAGCGCTATATCCCCGAGATCGTCGATGGTGACAAGCGCATCCTGCTCGTCGGCGGCCAGGTCGTCCCGTGGTGTCTGGCGCGCATTCCGAAAGCCGGCGAGACGCGCGGCAACCTCGCTGCCGGTGGCACTGGCGTGGCTCGCGAACTGACCGCACGCGACCACGAGATTGCCAGCGCGCTGGCGCCGGTGCTGGCCGCACGCGGCTTGCTGCTGGTCGGTCTGGACGTGATCGGCGACTGGCTCACCGAGATCAACGTCACCAGCCCGACGTGTATGGTCGAGATTGCCGAACAGACCGGTTTCGATGCTGCCGAGATGTTCGTCGCGGCGCTGGAGCGTGCGTGCGCGGTAGCAGCCGTCTAGGCCTGCTGCTCATTTTCCTCGGCGCTCTGGCCGCTTGCGGCCGGGCGCCGTTGCATCATCAGGAAGCCTTCGTTTTCGGTACGCGCGTCGAGGTACTGATTGCCGGCCTGCCCGAGGCGCAGGCACGGCCGGCCGCCGCCGCTGTGCTACGCGAGTTCGACCGCCTGCATCGTACGTACCACGCCTGGAAACCCTCCGAACTGAGCGCGCTCAACGAAGCTCTGGCGGCTGGTCGGCGGCAGCCCGTGACGCCGGAAATGGCGACGCTGATCGCCGACGCGCAGCGCCTGGCGCTGGCCAGCGAACAGCTCTTCGACCCGGGAATCGGTCGCCTGGTCAGCCTCTGGGGCTTTCAGTCCGACGATCTGCCGGCTGCGCTGCCCGACGCCGGGGCACTGGCTGCCTGGCGCGCAGCGCGCCCCGGCATCGCCGATGTGCAGCTTGACGATCAGGTTGCCGCCAGCCGCAAGCGTGAAGTGGCGCTCGATTTCGGCGGTTACCTCAAAGGGGTCGCACTCGATCGTGCGGCGGCCATCCTCGCGGCGCAAGGGGTGCACGACGCCTTGCTCAACATTGGCGGCAATGTCATGGCGCTTGGCAGCAAGAACGGCCAGCGCTGGCGGGTCGGCATCCAGCATCCACGCCAGCCGGGTCCGCTGGCGACGATCGAACTCGACGACGGTGAGGCGATCGGCACGTCGGGGGACTACCAGCGTTATTTCGAGGTCGACGGGCGCCGCTACTGCCACCTGCTCGATCCTCGCAGCGGTCAGCCGGTGGAGCACACGCAGGCGCTCAGCGTCCTGATTTCGCCGCGCGCGGCGGCCGGGACGCTTTCCGACGTCGCCTCGAAACCCTTGTTCATCGCCGGTGTCGACTGGCCGCGTCTGGCGCGCCGCCTGCAGGTCGAGCACGTTCTGAGGGTCGATGCCGAAGGCCACGTTCAGGTAAGCGCCGCCATGCACCGCCGGCTGGTGTATGTCGGCCGCCAGCCGCCGGCGCTCGAAATCGTTCCCTGAAGCGTTTGCCGATGCTGCCGGCGGGCATGGAATCCCTTAGAATGGCGGGCTGTAATGATGGGTGAAGGCAATGATCGGTATTCTGCTGGTAACGCATGGTTCGTTTGGCGAAAGCCTGATCCAGAACGTCTGCCACGTGCTCAACAAGCGCCCGCCGCTGATCGCGCAACTCGGGGTGGCGGCACAGGATGATCCCCTCGATATCCTGCCGCTGGCGCGGCTGTTGCTGAGGGAAGTCGATGGTGGCGAGGGCGTCTTGGTGATGACCGACGTTTTTGGCGCGACGCCGGCCAATCTGGCGCTGAAGCTGCTGGAACCGGGGCGTTTCGAAGGCGTTTCCGGCCTCAGCCTGCCGATGTTGCTGCGTGCCTTGACCTATCGCGAAAGAGGGATGGAAACGATGTTGCAGAAGGCGATCAGCGGCGCCCATGATGGGGTGGTCAAGCTGCCGGCGCCAGTCTAGATGACGATGAACGGAGGTCGGCATGGTACGCGCGGAAACACCAATCCTCAACAAACTGGGCCTGCACGCCCGTGCCTCGGCCAAGCTGACGCAGCTTGCCAGCCGCTTCGCCAGCGAGGTCTGGATGGAGAAGGGCGAGCGCCGCATCAACGCGAAGAGCATCATGGGAGTGATGATGCTGGCGGCAGGAAAAGGGTCGACGGTGGTTGTCGAAACCGCCGGGGAAGACGAGCAGGCAGCCAACGAGGCGATCCTCGAGCTGATCGCCGACAAGTTCGGCGAGGCGGAGTGAGTACAAGATCATGAGCTTCACGCTGCACGGGCTACCGGTTTCCGGTGGTATCGCGATCGGTCAGGCACACCTCATGTCGCACGCGACCCTCGAGGTGTCGCATCTGGTCATCGCCCCACGTCTGGTGGACAAGGAGGTTGCCCGTTTCGAGGCGGCACTGGCGCGCGTGCGCGAGGAGTTCGCCAGCCTCAAGGAGCGCATGCAGCACGCGTCTACCGAGTTCGGAGCTTTCATCGATCTGCATACGATGATCCTGGCCGACCCGGAGCTGGCAGAGACGCCCAAGCAGCTGATCCGGGAGCGGCGCTGCAATGCCGAATGGGCCCTGGTCCAGCAGATGGAACTCCTCGTCGGGCAGTTCGAGCGCTTTGACGATCAGTACCTGCGCGAGCGCAGCTACGATGTGCGCCAGGTCGTCGAGCGGGTGATCAAGGAACTCGTCGGTCAGCCGGGCCGGATGTCGCTGCGCACTGGCAAGGGCATCAAGGAAGAGAATCTGATCGTCGTCGCGCATGACCTTTCGCCGGCCGACGTCATTGCCTACAAGGAGCACCATTTCGCCGCCTTCGTCACCGATGTCGGCGGTTCGACGTCGCATACGGCCATCCTGGCGCGCAGCCTGCGCATTCCGGCCGTGCTGGGTCTGCTCAACGCTCGGCAGTTGATTCGCGACAAGGAAGTGCTGATCGTCGACGGCACGCGCGGTGTGTTGATCGCCAACCCCGATGTGCGCGTGCTCGAGGAGTTTCGACTGCGCAAGAGCCAGATCGAACTCGAGCGCAGCAAGCTCAGGCGTCTCAAGTCCGGCAGGTCGGCAACGCTCGACGGCGTCGATATCGATCTGCACGCCAACATCGAGTTGCCCGGCGATGTGGCCAATGCGCTCGACGGCGGTGCCGAAGGCATCGGCCTGTTCCGGACCGAGTTCCTTTTTCTCGATCGCGGTGACATGCCGACTGAGGACGAGCAGTTCGAGGCTTACCGGACCGTGGTCAAGGGGATGGCCGGCCGGCCGGTCACCATCCGAACCTTCGACCTCGGTTACGACAAGGATCTGCATCCGGAGAAGGTTCAGGGTGATCGCCTGCAGAGCAATCCGGCGCTCGGGCTGCGCGCCATCCGGCTGTCGCTGGCCGAGCCGAAGATGTTTCAGACGCAGTTACGGGCGATCCTGCGCGCGTCGAAGTACGGCAAGATCAAGCTGTTGATTCCGATGCTCTCGCAGGCGCACGAGATCGACCAGACGCTGGCCGCGATCGAGCGCGCCAAGTCCAGCCTGCGCGGCGAGCGAGTTGTCTTCGACGAGGCGATTCCTGTCGGCGCGATGATCGAGATCCCGGCGGCGGCGCTGGCCATCGGGCTGTTCCTGCGCCGCGTTCATTTCCTGTCCATAGGGACCAACGACCTGATTCAGTACACGCTGGCGATCGATCGCAGCGACGAGCAGGTGGCGCACCTCTACGACCCGCTGCACCCCGCGGTGCTGATGCTGCTGGCGCATACGATCGCGAGTGCAGAAAAGGTCAACATCCCGGTGTCGATCTGTGGTGAGCTGGCCGGCGACCCTTTGCTGACACGCCTGCTTCTGGGCATGGGGCTGCGCCAGTTCTCGATGCACCCGGCGCAGGTCCTGCTGGTCAAGCAGAAGATCATGCAAAGCAACTGCGCGGAACTGGCCCCCATCGTTCGCCGCCTGCTGCGTCACGAAGAGCCGGCAAAGATCCGTGAACAGCTCGAGAAGCTGAACGCCTGATGTCGCAAGAGACTTCCGTCGGCGTCGTTGCGCCATCCCGAGTTCACTTCGACGAGCCGCTGACGCTCAAGAGCGGTGCCGTTTTGCCCGGCTTCGCCCTGACCTTCGAAACCTACGGCACGCTCAATGCCCAGTGCTCCAACGCGGTTCTCGTCTGTCACGCGCTCTCCGGCAGTCACCACGTGGCCGGCTCCTATGCGGACGATTCGGAGAACATCGGTTGGTGGGACAACCTCGTTGGTCCGGGCAAGCCGCTCGATACCGGCAAGTTCTTCGTCGTCGGTGTCAACAACCTCGGCGGTTGCTACGGGTCGACCGGTCCGCTGTCGACCAACCCGGAAACCGGCAAGCGCTACGGTGCCGATTTTCCGCTGGTCACAGTCGAGGACTGGGTCGCGGCACAGGCCAGACTCGCCGACCATCTGGGGATCCAGACCTGGGCGGCGGTCATCGGGGGCAGTCTCGGAGGCATGCAGGCGATCGAATGGTCGCTGCAGTTTCCTGATCGCATACGGCACGCCATGGTTATTGCTTCGGCCCCCAAGCTGTCGGCCCAGAACATTGCCTTCAACGAGGTGGCACGCCAGGCGATCCTCTCCGATCCCGATTTTCACGGGGGCTATTACGCCGACCATGGCGTCGTCCCGACCAGGGGCCTGCGTCTCGCGCGTATGGTCGGCCACATCACCTATTTGTCCGACAGCCAGATGGCCGAGAAATTCGGTCGTCAGTTGCGCCATGGCGAGCACAAGTTCAGCTACGACGTCGATTTCGAGATCGAGTCCTACCTGCGCTACCAAGGCAAGAAGTTTGCCGGCTTCTTCGACGCCAATACTTATCTCATGATGACCAAGGCGCTCGACTACTTCGATCCCGCCTACGACTACGACGGCAATCTGGCGGCGGCGTTCGTGCGCGCTCGGGCCAGCTTCTTCGTCGCCAGCTTTTCGACCGACTGGCGCTTCGCGCCGGCGCGCTCGCGGGAGATCGTCTTTGCGCTGCTGCACAACCGGCTGCACGTCGTCTACGCGGAGATCGACTGCGGCGCCGGCCACGATTCCTTTCTGCTCGACGACCGGCACTACCATGCACTCCTGCGCGCCTACCTGGAGAACATTGCCGTATGACCGAGCATGAAAGGCGATCCAGGGCCGAGCAGCGAGAGCGTTTTGATTTCGCCGTGATCGCGGGCTGGATTCCACCCGGCGAGCGCGTTCTCGATCTTGGTTGCGGTGACGGCCGACTCCTGCGCTACCTGAACGAGACGCGGGACGTCTCGGGCTACGGCGTCGAAATCGATCACGAAAGCATTCTCGGTTGTATCCGCAACGGTATCGACGTGATCCAGATGGACATCGAGTGTGGCCTTTCCGGGTTCGAGGATCAGTCGTTCAACCATGTGATCATCTCGCAGGCGCTGCAGACCATGCACGCCACGGAGCGCATCCTCACCGAGATGCTGCGTGTTGCGGAAGAGGCCGTGGTCAGCTTCCCGAACTTCGCCTACCGTGCC
>JGI24212J29972_1002836_pt1 | contig 20424 bp, 17 predicted proteins | sample EnhBio_Anaerobic_FD_29972 | JGI IMG/M metagenome (IMG submission 29972)
GGCGCGACCCGCCAGACACAAGCATCATTAAAGACTATAGTTAGCGTAGATGCCAGTAACTTCTCAGAAAGTGGTGGTACCGCTCATGCGGCGCCTTGGCGCATTAGATCGGCCAGCGCCGCACCTTGCCGGCGACGGTGGGGCGGTCGGTGAGGTGGGCCCGGATTGCCCCGCGCAGGCGTTCTTGTTCGCCGCGCTGGGCCGCGCTGGACGCAATCCGCTGGTGTGCGCCCGTCGCTCGGTAAGCCCCCAGCACAGGCCGTGCTCGATAACGTCGACCTGCCAGGCGCCATCGCGGACGATGGGCAGCGTCGGAGGAATGCCTTTGGCCACGGCGCCAGCCAACGGCGTCGGTGGCGATGTGGCAGTGGGGTTCATCGCCCACGGCCAAGGCGCTCGAGATACGGAAGTGATGCACGCGCTGTTCCACCCCGAAGCCAAGCTTTGGACATCACGCGGCGGCTGTTAGACTTTCATCCGTTTTGATCCACTCGAGGCGCTTCCCATAGGCAAGCGCGGGCGACGAACGAGATGCGGGCGCGCACCACCGCCCGAAACAACTGAAGGTCACGAGGCGCCATGCCAACACTGAACTGGATCGGCAAGGAAGCCGTCGTCAAACATCACAAGGAAGTGCCGTTCCGCCTGCTGGAGCCGGTGCCCGCCCTTTCCTGCGGCGACAGCGACAGCGGCAACCTGATCGTGCAGGGCGACAATCTGCACGCGCTCAAGGCGCTGCTGCCCAGGTATGCCGGGCGGGTGAAGTGCATCTACATTGACCCGCCCGATAGCACCGGCAACGAGGGCTGGGTCTACAACGACAACGACAACAGCGCGGAAATCCGCAAGTGGCTGGGGGAGGTGGTCGGCAAGGAAGGCGAGACGCTGGATCGGCACGACCGCTGGTTGTCGATGATGTACCCGCGCCTTGTGTTGTTGAAGCAGTTCCTGCGGGACGACGGTGCCATCTTCATTTCCATCGACGATAACGAAGTGGCGACACTGCGGCTGTTGATGGATGAGATTTTCGGTGCGAAGAACTTTGTGGCGACTGTGCTCTGGCAGAACGTCTATTCGCCCAAGAACTCGGCACGTCATCTCTCCGAGGATCACGACTACATCGTTATCTACATCGTTATCTACGCGGCCAAGGCCGATAGCTGGAAGCCGAAGCTGATGCCTCGCACGGAAGAACAGAACGCCGCGTACAAGAATCCAGACAAGGACTCGCGCGGAGTCTGGAAAACGAGTGATTTGTCTGCCCGTAACTACTACTCGGAAGGAACATACTCTGTCACGTCTCCCACAGGACGGGTCATCGAAGCCCCGCCAAAAGGAAGATATTGGACTGTTTCAAAGGAAAAATTCGAGGAACTGGATCGAGACAACCGGATCTGGTGGGGTAAAGACGGAGGAGCCATCCCACAGATAAAGCGTTTCCTGCACGAAGTCAAAGACGGCCGCGTTCCTCAGACCATGTGGTTCTACAGCCACGTCGGACATACGCAAGAGGGCAAGAAGGAACTGCTCGAACTGGTCGACTTCGATACTTCAGCCGATGTTTTCATTACCCCAAAGCCCACTCGACTGATCCAGCGCATCTTGCAGATCGCTACGGACAGAGACTCGATCGTCCTCGACAGCTTCGCGGGCTCCGGCACCACGAGGCACGCGGTGCTGAAACAGAACACCGAAGATGGCGGAACCCGTCGCTTCATCCAGGTAGAGATGGACGCCCAGATTGCCAGAACCGTCACTGCCGAGCGTATCAAACGCGTCATCGCTGGCTACACCAACGACAAAGGCGCTGTTGTCGAAGGTCTCAGCGGCGGCTTCCAGTTCTGCCGCCTCTCGGCCGAACGGCTGTTCGACGCCGAAGGGCAGATCCGCCCCGACGTGACGTTCGCCCAACTGGCCGAGTTCGTCTGGTTCGCCGAGACGGGTACCGGCTACACCGGCCAGGCCGATTCGCCGCTGCTCGGCGTGCACGAGAGCCGCGCGGTCTACCTCCTCTACAACGGCATCCTCAAGGACCGCTCGGTCGCGGGCGGCAACGTGCTCACGGGCCCGGTGTTCGACGTGCTGCCCAAGTTCGCTGGCCCGAAAGTGATCTACGCCGCCGCCAACCGCCTGGGCGGCCGCGCTGCACGCGAGGGCATCACCTTCAAGCAGACCCCTTACGCGCTGCAGGTGTGAAGATGAACCCGGATCGCAAGGTCATCATCATTGCGGGGCCAAACGGAGCCGGGAAGACCACCTTTGCGCGCGAATTTCTGCCGAACGAAGCGGCTTGCCCAGTGTTTGTCAATGCCGACCTGATTGCTGCCGGACTGGCCCCGTTCGAGCCGGAGAAAGCCGCCGTGCAAGCTGGACGCTTGATGTTGGCCGAATTGGAACGGCACTTTCTGACCGCAAGCAATTTTGCCTTCGAAACCACGCTGTCGGGCCGTGCCTATCTGCGCCACATCCGGCAGTGGCAGCAGGCGGGGTATCGGGTCGCGATGATATTTCTGCAACTCAACTATGCCGATGAGGCCGTGGCGCGTGTGCACCAGCGGGTCCTTCAAGGGGGCCACGGCATTCCTGTCGATGTCATTCGCCGCCGCTTCGCGGCGGGGCTGAGCAACTTCCGCAATCATTATGCGAACGCAGTCGATGCCTGGGCCTTGTACGACAACTCCGGCGAAGCGCCGGTACTCCTGGACTGGAGCGAGCGATGAACGCCAAAACGATCGATAAGGCGAAAAGCGCCGATCTGCGGGGCTCCTGGCATGCCTTGCACCGGGCAGCGCAGCGCGCCCGTGAACTGGCCGCGCAAACCGGTACCGAGCTCATCGTGAGTCGCGCCGGTGCCATCGAGCGCATCAAACCGACCCCGGGCGCAGTCAGCCATCAGGCGCACGAGCCTTCGGCGCCCTACCGAGACAAGCCATGACCGCGTTCGCACCCAAGACCTACCAGCAGCAGGTGCTCGACAGCGTCGAGGCCTATTTCAAGGCCTGCCACGAGTTGCCGTCGCCCTCGATTGCGTTCACCGCCACCACGGAGCGCCTGTGGGGCCGTGGCAACGCGTACAACCCGCTGTCGGGCTTTCCGCCCGACATGCCGTACTTCTGCCTGCGCGTGCCGACGGGCGGAGGCAAGACCTGGCTCGCCACCAAGAGCGTCGCGCTGGTCAACACGCACCTGCTGCGCTGCGAGCACAGCGTGATCCTCTGGCTGGTGCCGAGCAAACCGATCCGCGAGCAGACCTTGCGCGCCCTGCGCGACCGCCTGCATCCGTACCACACGGCGCTGCGGGAGGCCGGACCCATCACAGTGATGGATCTCGACGAAGCCAAGAGTGTCACTCGCGCGACGCTGGACACCTCGACCACGATCATCGTCGCCACCCGGCAGGCGTTTCAGGTGGAGGACGAGGAGTCCCGCAAGGTGTATCAGAGCAGCGGCGCGCTGATGCACCACTTCGACAACCTGTCACCCACCCAGCGCGACGGTTTGTTGAGCGACGGCGAAGGTGCAGAACGCACGACGCCCTGCTCACTGGCCAACGTGCTGCGCCTGCGCCGGCCGTTCGTGGTGGTGGACGAGGCGCACAACAGTCGCACCGAACTGGCGTTCGACATGCTGGCGCGCTTCCGCCCCAGCGGCGTGATGGAACTGACCGCCACGCCCGACCTGGAACGCACGCCCAGCAATGTGCTACACAGCGTCTCCGCCGCCGAGTTGAAGGCGGAGGAAATGATCAAGCTGCCGGTGGTACTGGAAACCGAGCCGAACTGGCAGCAGTGTCTGGCCGACGCCATCGGCCGGCGCGACGCCCTCCACAAGCTGGCTGATGAGGAACGCCGCGCGGGCAGCCCCTACCTGCGACCACTGGTGCTGATTCAAGCGGAACCGCGCCGCGCTGGGGTGGAGACGCTGGACTTCGAGCGCGTGCGCCATGAACTGATCACCAACCACGGCATACCGGCCAGCGAGATCGTCGTTGCCACCGGGGAAGAAAAGGGGCTGGAGCAGATCGACGCCGACTACAAGCTGGGCATTGCCGACCCGACCTGCCCGGCGAAGTTCGTCATCACCCAGAAGGCGCTGGCCGAGGGCTGGGACTGCCCATTCGCCTACATCCTGGTGAGCATGGCGTCGCTGTCGTCGGCCACGGCGGTGGAGCGGTTGCTCGGGCGCGTATTGCGGCAGCCCGGCGCCAGCCATCGTCAGGCCAAGGCGCTGAATCAGTCCTATGCCTTCGTGGTGTCGCGCAACTTTGCCGAGACGGCAGGCGCGCTGCGAGACCGCCTCGTGGCGGGTGCCGGCTTCGAACGGCGCGAGGTGACCGAGTTCGTCACCGCCGCCAAGGCAGAGCAAGCGCGGCTGGACCTGGAAGGCCACGCCGGGCGCGTTATAGTGCGGCCGGTGGCGATTACGCTGAGCGAGAAGCCAGACCTGAATAGCGTGCCGAAGCCGGTGCGAGACAAGGTGAGCTGGGATGGAAAGCTCAACACGCTGACCATCACCACGCCGCTGACTGAGGACGAGGCGGAAGTTCTCAAGAGATCGGTCAACAGCGACTCAGCGGCGGCGGCTATCGTTGAGGCCGCCGGGATCAGCCGCACCACGGCCATCGAGTTCTTCCAGACGCCAGCCGAACTGGGCGAGCGCTTTCGCGTGCCGCAGCTTGCCTTGCGCGTACAGGGCGAGCTGCAACTGTTCGACGACCCGGAGGTCCTCGACTATCCGTGGGACTTGTCTACCTACGATGCCGCGCCGACCGGCGACGACCTGACTTCGCTGGGCGCCGGCCTGAAGGTATCCGAAGGCGGCGAGATCGACGTCGATGGCGAGAGCGGCAAGGTCATCTCGCGCTTCCTGCCCGATCTGCAGCGTGACCTGGGGCTGGTCTATCAACCCGAACACTGGGACGAAGTACGCCTGGCGACATGGCTATGCCGGAACCTGCCCGAGCCTTCACTGACCCACGCCAGGAAGCAAGCCTTCGTCGCCAAATGGTTGAGCGAACTCTTGCGCCGGGAGAGCTTCACGGTGGCGCGGGCCAATCTGCAGAAATTCCTGCTCCGCAATCTGCTGGAGGCGCGCATCCGCGATCTGCGCAGGCAGGCGATCGACAGGACGTTCCAGCAGACGCTGTTCGGCGACGACGCCGCGTCGCGCGTCGCAGTAACCGATCAGCACGCCTTTACGTTCCACACTCAGGCCTACGCGCCCAGCCGTGACTACGACGGACGTTTCGGGCACTTCGACTTCCGCAAGCACTTCTACGGGCGCGTCGGCGATTTCGACAGCAAGGAGGAGTTTGAATGCGCCTGCTGGCTGGACATTCAGGCGCAGCAGGGGCGCATTCAGTTCTGGGTGCGCAACCTCGTTCGCCGCGAAGGCAGTTCGTTCTTCCTGCAGAAGGCCGATGGTCGTTTCTACCCGGACTTCCTGTGTCAGTTGCCCAGCAACGCAGACCAAGCCGGCGCGATCCTGGCCGTCGAATACAAGGGCGCGGATCGGTGGGCTGGTGCGGCGGACGACCGGCTGATCGGCGGGCTGTGGGCGAACCTGTCCGAGGGACGATGCCGGTTCGTGATGGTCAAGGACAAGCGGTGGGAGTGGATTGAGGAGAAGCTGAAGTGAGCGACTTCCAACTTTCGCGCTCAAGACACAGGCGTGCAGCTTCTCGCTCGTCGCGCAATTTGGGCAGGACTGCTTTCGCTTGAAACCGGGTCTGCTCGTTCAGAAGTCGGCCGCGACCCACTTGCTTCTGGACACGAAATGGAAGCTGCTTGACGACAAGAGGGCCACGGGCTCGGACAATTACGGATTGGACAAGGGCGACTTCTATCAATTTGCGTACTCTACTGCTCGGTCACCATCGGAACCTGCGCGCCCGAAACCGGCCAGCCAACCCGAACAGGTGGCATTGACATGACCAAACTTCCCATCAACCTCACCGACCTGCTGCGCCAGCGAACGGTCGAGGGCGAGCGCATTGAATACAAGGCCGGATGGAACCCGGACGCGATCATCCGCACCCTGTGTGCCTTTGCCAACGACTTCGAAAATCTTGGTGGTGGCTACGTGGTGATCGGGCAGGACTGCGACGCCAATGGCCAGCCCGTATTTCCGCCACTGGGGTTGCAGGACAACCAACTCGACAAGATCCAGCGGGAACTGCTGGCGACCTGTCAGTTGATCCAGCCGCCGTACTTCCCCGTATTGAGCGTTGAGCAGGTTGAGGGGCGCAAGCTGATCGTACTGTGGGCACCAGGCGGACAGAACCGTCCCTATAAAGCCCCCGAAGCCGTCACAGCCAAGAAGAAGACGTGGCACCACTACGTCCGGCGGTACAGCAGCACGGTCGAGGCCAAGGGCGACACCGAGCAGGAGTTGTTGAGCCTGACGGCCAAGGTGCCGTTCGACGACCGCTACAACCAATCGGCAAGGCTCGATGATCTGTCAAGACCTCTGATGCAATCTTTCTTGCAGGAAGTGGATAGTGCATTGGCAGCGGATGCCCCTGGCCTGTCGGTCGAGGCATTGGCACGGCAGATGAACGTGGCGGGCGGCCCCGCCGAGTCGGCATGGCCCAAGAACGTAGGCTTGCTGTTTTTCAATGAGACTCCGGAGCAGTTCTTCCCCGCCTTGCAGATTGATGTGATCTGGTTTCCCGAAGGCGCTGGCGGTGATCGCTTCGAGGAAATGGTCTTCAAGGGGCCGCTGGCGCGGATGACGCGTGAGGCCCTGAGCTACATCCAGCGCAACTACTTGCGCGAGACGGTCATCAAGCATCCTGACCGGGCCGAGGCCACGCGGGTCTGGAACTTTCCCTATGCCGCCGTCGAGGAAGCCTTGGTCAACGCGGTCTATCACCGTTCCTACGAAGAGCGCGAGCCCATCGAAGTGCGCATCAGCTATGACGAGTTGGTCGTCGTCAGCTTCCCCGGCCCAGATCGATCCATCCGGCTGGAGGACCTTCAGGCAGGCCGAGCGGTCAGCCGCCGCTACCGCAACCGGCGGATCGGCGAATTCCTGAAGGAGTTGGACCTGACGGAAGGCCGCTCGACGGGCATCCCCAAAATCCTCAAGGTGATGGCCGCCAACGGCTCGCCCGCACCACTCTTTGAAACGGATGACGACCGCATTTCATTTGTCATCCGCTTGCCGAGCTATCCTCTGGCAAGGGGGGGCATCACGGCCACCGAAGAAGTTACCGGGGAAGTCACCGGGGAAGTCACCGGGGAAGTTGAGCGCCTACTACGCGTCCTGGATGGTGAGATGCCCCGGCAGCAGATTCAGGAGGCGCTGGCGCTAAAGCACGAGGATCATTTCCGCAATGCCTACCTTAAGCCGGCTTTGGCCCGTGGGGTGATCGAGATGACCCTGCCCGACAAACCACGTAGTAGCAATCAGCGCTACCGCCTGACCGCCCTCGGGCAACGCTGGTTGGAGGCGCATCCCGGCACCGGCGCGGGTTGAGCTTTTCGGGGGCCACCCGCAAGCCCGCAGCAGCCTGCCCCAGTAACCAAGAAGGACAGGGAAACATCGCATGCCTTTGCTTTGTCCTGCCCTGGCGTCGTCACTTGCCCGGGGCACGGCGCCGATTCGCCGCTTGTCAGCGTGGCGTAAGAGGCCGGCGGCAGAATCCCGCCCGGTCGACTCGCTCGTGGGCGGTGCCGCGTTCTTCGACGTGCATGATCAGGCCTGCGCAAACGCTGTATGGAGGCGGGCGAAGGGCCTTATACTTGGCAAATTGTTTCCCCTTTTCGCCGTGATGATTCCCTACCCCGTTAGCTCCATCCTCCGCCTGACAGGAAAACTGCTGGTCGTTCTGCTGCTCGCCTGGAACATCGCCGCCGAGGCCGGCCTGGCGATCGCCCTGAACTCGGCCGAGGGAACGATCAGCCTGATCGATACCGAAACCTACGAGGTCACCGGCAAGGCGACCGTGTGCAAGGAACCGCACCACCTCATGCCGACTCCCGACGACAAGTCGGTGATCGTCGCCTGTGCCGCGGCCAATCAACTGGTCTTCTTCGACCCGATCAGCGGTCGCGAGCAGAAGCGCATCCGCGACATCTCCGACCCGTATCAACTGGGTTACTCGCCCGATCGCAAGTGGTTCGTCGCCACGTCGCTACGTCTCGACCGGGTCGATCTCTACGACCCCGTGGACTTCCGGCTCAAGGCCCGCCTGCCGGCGCCGCGCGCGCCCTCGCACATGGCCTTCGACAACGCCAGCGAGTTCGTTTTCGTGACCCTCCAGGACTCCAATCAAGTCATGGCCATTCACCTGGGAACACAGAAGATCGCCTGGGTGATGCCGGTTGCCGCAACGCCCGCGGGCATCGTCATGGCGCCGGACAACCGGCATCTGTTGGTCGCCAGCATGGGCGAAGGCGTCGTCGAAGTCATCGAATGGCGCTTCCAGACCAGCGTCAGGAAGGTGGCCACCGATACCGCTGCCCACAATCTCCAGCCGCGCGGCGACGGTCGCCACTTCTTCGTCTCCAACCGCACCGTCAACGGCAGCATCTCCCTCCTCGACACGAAGACCATGACGGTCGTAGACAAGTTCGACGTGCCCGGCGGACCTGACGACATGATGGTCCGCGCCGACGGCAAGGAGCTCTGGGCGACGGCACGGTTTGCCCGCAAGGTGCAGGTGATCGACCTGACCACGAAGAAGCTGAAGATCTCGATCCCGGTCGGCAGTTCGCCGCACGGCGTCTTCTTCCTCAACCACGCCGGTCTCCGATGAACGCTTTCATGACCCGCCTCCTTGGCCAGAGCCTGGCGCTGATGCTGACTGGCGCGACGGCACTGGCGGCGCCGGCGACGGCCTGCAAGGGCACTCTCTACCTGACCTTCGACACCGGCAACATGCGCCATGCCGAGTTGATTGCCGCGACGTTGGCCAGGCACGGGGTCAAGGCGACGTTCTTCGTGGCCCAGGAAAAAACCTTCCGCGACGACCAGGCCCTCGATGCGACTTGGGCGCCCTACTGGCAGGCGCGCGTCGCCGAAGGCCACGCTTTCGGCAGCCATACCTGGCGGCACGGAAGCTTTCGCGAGGACAGCGGCGGACTGGTGCGCTACCGGCTGATGGATGGCCGCAGCGAAACGCTCGACGCGCGCGCCGTCTGCGATGAGTTGAAGCGCCCCGACACGCGCTTCCAGGAACTCACCGGACGCCGGCTCGATCCCCTCTGGCGCGCTCCCGGTGGCCGCACGACGGCCAACACGCTGGCTGCCGCCCAGGCCTGCGGCTACCAGCACGTCGGCTGGGCGCCCGCCGGCTTTCTCGGCGACGAACTGCCTTCGGAAACCTATCCCAATTCCACCCTGCTCCGCCGCGCGCTCGACACGCTGAAGGACGGCGACATCGTGATGGCCCATCTCGGCATCTGGTCGCGCAAGGACCCCTTTGCGCCGATGCTCGAACCACTGATCAGCGGCCTGCAGGAGCGCGGTTTCTGCTTTGCCACGCGAAGAGCGCAGCGATGATCAGCGCCTTCGTCGACGGGTTCGTCGAATTGCAGGGCTGGCTGCTCGACCGGGTGGTGCAGCCGCCGTTGCTGGCGATGGGCATGGGTAGCCATCTGGAAATGGCTTTCGACGGCGTCGAGTTCTTCCTCTGCGGCGTCCTGCAGCTTGCCGCCGCTTACCTCCTGCTGCGACCACTCGAGGCCCTGCGACCGATCGAGGTGTGGACCGACCGGCGGGCCGTGCGGGTGGACGTTCTCTATTCGTTCCTCGACCGGCTCGGCGTGATACCGCTGCTGATGTTCGCGCTGCTGGCGCCGCTGTTCGTCCTGGTGGATGGCTGGCTGCGCTTCGAGGGCATCATCCCGCCGCAGCTCGAAGACCTGATTCCGGCGTTGGAAAGTCGGCCATTGGCGAGTTTCCTCGCCTACCTGATCCTTATCGACTTCGCCGAATACTGGCGCCACCGCCTCTCGCACACGCTGCGCTGGTGGTGGGCACTGCACGCCATCCACCACAGCCAGCGCCAGATGACGCTGTGGACCGACAGCCGCAACCACCTCCTCGACGACCTGAGCAGCGGCTTCTGGTTCGCGCTCATCGCGCTGCTGATCGGCGTACCGCCGGGTCACTTCGTTGGCATCCTGATCGCCGCCCGTACCATCGAGAACCTGTCGCACGTGAACGCCAGACTGTCCTTCGGGCGCCTCGGCGAACGGCTGTTGGTCAGCCCGCGCTACCATCGCTGGCACCACGCGCTCGAGCTGCCGACGGGCCGACAATATCGCTTTGGCTGCAATTTTGCCGTCCTCTTCCCGGTCTGGGACCAGATTTTCGGTACCCAGTACCTTGCACAGGAAATGCCTTCGACCGGACTGAGTGACGGCCCGTTGCCGGAATCCGCTGCACAGAGCGGCTTCTGGCGACAGCAGTGGGAGGGAATCCAGGCGCTGCTGGCGACTTTTCGCCCGAATCCGCACCGCCGCTAGGCGATAACAAACAAGGGACATCAAGATGCTCGAACAAGCTCGCGCCTTCGCCCTGGCGGCGCATGGCGACCAGATGTACGGCGCCCGTCCGTATTCCTTCCATCTCGACGCGGTCGTCAGGCTGCTGTCACCCTACGGCATCGAGGCGCAGGTCATCGGCTATCTGCATGACGTGGTCGAGGACACCGAGGTGAGCGAAGGCGAAATCCGGCAGCACTTCGGGCGCCTGATCGCCGAATGCGTCGGCCTGCTGACCGATGCCCCCGGCGCCAATCGCGCCGAACGCAAGGCGCGAACCTACGCCCGGCTGGCGACGGTCGATGGCCCGGCCGAACTGGCTCTGGTGGTCAAGGTCGCCGACCGCCTGGCCAACGTCCGCACCTGCCTGATCGACGACCGGCGCGGGCTGCGCGAGATCTATAGCCGGGAACATCCGGCGTTCAGACGCGCGGCCTATCGCGAGGGCCTGTGCGAACCCTTGTGGGTGGAACTCGACACCCTGCTGGAGGCGGCGGCAACGTGCGCCTCCGCAGCGACAGGAGAGACGTAGTTGCGGCCGACATCCCCATGGCTCGCGGCAGCGCTGCTGACCCTTGCCTGCCTGCTCGCCGGCTGCTACCCCGGGCCGGAGAAACTCGGCGAACTGACGCGGACTTCGATGCAGCAACGCTTTCGCAGTGATCCGCAGTTCAAGGATAGCGGTGCCGAGGTCGTCCGCGTGCAGGTGACCGGAGGCGGCGACAAGCGCTTCGAGGCCGTTGCCAGCGTCTTGCACGCCGGCAGGACCTACGAGGTGCCGATCACGATCCTGATCGACGGCATCAATCTCGAATGGCTTGCCGACCCCGCCGCGTTTTCCTTCCTGTCGGCGGGCAAACCGACCGCGCAGGCAGCGATCCCCAGGTAAGGTCCGGCGAAGGCCGACCCGGCGGCCACACCGCGCGGGTTCTTCAGGCGGTGCGAAACGGGCAAACGGGGAGTCCCTGGGGTACAATATCGCCCTTTCGCAACCTGATGATTTTACCGAGGTTTCTTCGTGCTCGTCGCCAACAATGTCACCATGCAGTTCGGGGCCAAGCCCCTTTTTGAAAACGTCTCGGTCAAGTTCGGCGAGGGCTATCGCTACGGACTGATCGGTGCCAACGGCTCCGGCAAGTCGACCTTCATGAAGATCCTCGACGGCGAACTCGAACCGACCGCCGGCAATGTCTCGAAGGACCCGCACGAACGCATGGCCTACCTGCGCCAGGACCAGTTCGCGTTCGAGGATCAGCGCGTGATCGACGTGGTGATGATGGGGCATGCGGACATGTGGGCGTGCATGCTCGAGAAGGATGCCATCTACGCCGATCCGGACGCCACCGAAGACGACTATCTGCACGCTGCCGACCTGGAGGCGCGCTTTGCGGAGTACGGCGGCTACACGGCCGAGTCGCGCGCCGGCGAGCTCCTGCTCGGCGTCGGCATCCCCGCGGAACAGCACTTTGGCCCGATGAGCGACGTGGCTCCGGGCTGGAAGCTGCGTGTCCTCCTCATCCAGGCGCTCTTCGCCAATCCCGACATCCTGCTGCTCGACGAACCGACCAACAACCTCGACATCGCGACCATCCGCTGGCTGGAAAACGTGATCAACGAGCGTACGAGCACGATGGTCATCATTTCCCACGACCGGCACTTCCTCAACCAGGTGTGCACGCACATGGCCGATCTGGACTACGGCAAGATCACCGTCTATCCGGGCAACTACGACGACTTCATGGAAGCGTCGACCATGGCCAGGGAACGTCAGCAGAGCGCCAACGCGAAGGCCAAGGAGCGAATCGCCGAACTCCAGAATTTCGTTCGCCGCTTCTCGGCGAACGCTTCGAAGGCCAAACAGGCCACTTCGCGCATGAAGCTGATCGACAAGCTGAAGCCCGAGGACGTCAAGCCTTCGTCGCGCCAGTATCCGTGGATCCGCTTCGAGTTCGACGACAAGGAGAAGCTGCACCGGCAGGCAGTGGAGATCGAGAACCTGACTTTCGCCTATCCGGGCAGCGCGCGCAAGATTTTTGACAAGCTGAACCTGACGATCAACGGCGGCGACCGGCTAGCGATCATCGGTGAAAACGGCGTCGGCAAGAGCACCTTGCTGAAGCTGCTGATGGCCGAGTTGACGCCACAGCGTGGCACCATCAAGTGGACCGAGAAGGCACGCCACGGTTACTACGCCCAGGACCATGCGCAGGATTTCAGCAGCGACACCAACCTGACCGACTGGATCGCCGGCTACGCCCGTGCCAACGCGGCCGACGGCGACGACCTCGAAACGCTGATCCGCGGCACGCTTGGACGTCTGCTGTTCTCGGGCAACGAAGTGCGCAAGCCGGTGAAGGTCATCTCGGGCGGCGAGCAGGGGCGCATGATCTTCGGCAAGCTGATGCTGATGCGAGCGAACGTGCTGGTAATGGACGAACCCACCAACCACCTCGACATGGAATCGATCGAATCGCTGAACACGGCACTCGAGAAATTCCGGGGCACGCTGATCTTCGTGTCGCACGACCGCGAGTTCGTCTCGTCGCTGGCGACGCGCGTTCTCGAAATCCGCATTGACGGCAAGATGGTCAACTACCTCGGCAACTACGAAGAGTACCTCGCCAGCCAGGGTATCGCCTGAACCGACGGCGACTGACCATCGCCGCACCGGGAAACTTTCCCGGCACACGCGGCGGAGTTTCTCCTCTATCCACGGCGGCTTGCGCGCCGTCTATGGCCGCTTCTCCATCGTCGCCCGCGCCGAGCCCGAGCAGGTCCTGATTCAGGACCCGGGGCATTACGCCAGCCCGCATCGACTGCAGCAGGGGCGGCGCGTCGATGAGGACGAGGGACTTGACCCAGGTCAATACCGGTTGGCCCGGGATGGTTTAGCCTCCCGCGACGGAGCCTCGACGGGGTGGGGCAAGGCTGAGCCAATGGGACGGCGATCTGGCCGTCCTGATCAACGATGGCTCGGAATGGATGAAGTTGCAGTTCTTCTTAACGATACGGGTTCGGAGGTGCGCGGCGTGACGGAGGAGCGAGTTTCGTCGAGTCATTCTGTTTTCCGTTCAAAGCGTCGCGTTGCGGCCTTGATTCTAGTGGCTGTCTGTACCTGCGCCTATCTGATAGGAGTGTTGCTAGCTGCTTATACTCGCAGCACAGCATTCTTCTTCCCAGAAGGTTCGAGGGCGGCTGTCGCGCGTGGTCAACTCTCAGATCACTGCAGGCAAGTCTTGGAGCGCACCAGTTTGAATGGACCGGGCCCAAGCCGTCCCCCACACTTCAGAGAGTTCGGCAACCTGTGGTATTGGGAAAGCGCAAAAACCGGGATGTATTCACCACAACTGCTTCACTCGCCGGAATGCCTCGGCTCACTGCTGAACGTCTACAGTATGGCCGCCCCAGTGCGCAGAATCGTAGTGATCTTCGATGTAGACCACAATAGACCGCTACTCGTGATCCGGAATTTTGAATAAGGACAAGAACGATGAGCAGCTATGCGTATCAGGTTTTCGTTGACAGCACAGGCGTCGGCCACGCCTTTATCGCCCTCTATGGCCCGGATGGCCAAGTGATGGTGAAGGGATTCTACCCCGCAAACGGCGGCTCGAGCAGTTCGGGGCAGAACGTTCTATCGGTTGCAAATTTCGGGGACAGAAATTTCGGGGACAGCATACTAAACCCATCCCTCAACAGGCCAAGGGGGAAAAGCGTCAAAGCGGGTGCGTCGAGAAGGTGCGACAAGCAGCAGATAGAGTTCAATTTACTGTCCCCAAAACCTGTGCCGGAGTGAAGGAGAGCAGCGTGACCAAGCAGAACGGATCGACGAGTCTGCCTATTTCTCGATCAAAGCGCCGCCTTGCTGCCCTGGTTCTGGGTGTTCTGGGCGTTGTCTGCGCCTGTGTCTATCTGATCGGAGTCTTTCTGGCGGCTCATAATCGCAGCACAAGCTACTTTTGGAAAGATTCCAAGGCCGCCGTGACCCATGGCCGGCTGTCCGATCACTGCAAGCAAGCCTTGAATCGCGCCAGTTTGAATCCGGCTGGCACCACCTGGGAATTTCGAGGACAGCCGGGAATTTCGGGGACACGGGAATTTCGGGGACAGCGGGAATTTCGGGGACAGCATACTAAACCCATTCCTCAACAGGCCAATGGGGAAAAGCGTCAAAGCGGCTGCGTCGAGAAGGTGCGACAAGCAGCAGATAGAGTTCGATATACTGTCCCCAAAACTCCCAGTAACCCACTCAGCCAATCCATCTCCGACTTCTTCACCGCCTCCTCCCACTTAACCACCCCCCGCCACGACCCGCTCACCCTCGACCTCGACGGCGACGGTCTCGAAACCACCGGCCTCTCCACCACCAACCCCATCCTCTTCGACCACGACGGCGACGGCGTCAGGAACGGCACCGGCTGGATCAAACCCGACGACGGCTTCCTCGTCCTCGACCGCAACGGCAACGGCCTGATCGACTCCGGCCGCGAACTCTTCGGCGACGCGACGATCAAGAGCGACGGCACACGCGCCGCCGACGGCTTCGCCGCCCTCGCCGACCTCGACAGCAACGCCGACGGCAAGCTCAGCAGCCTCGACGCCCAGTGCGCCAACCTGCGCGTCTGGCGCGACATCAATCAGGACGGCATCAGCCAGAGCGGCGAACTGTTCACACTCAACGCGCTCGGCATCGCCGCGATCAACGTCGCCAAGACCGCGAACAACCAGACGCTGGCCAACGGCAACCAGATCGCCGACCTCGGCACCTACACGCGCAGCGACGGCAGCGTCGGCACCAGCGGCGCCGTCACCGGCAAGCTCGCCGACATCAACCTCGCCGGCGACACCTTCCACCGCCAATTCACCGACACCCTCGACACCAGCGCCGTCGCCACCCTGCCCGACATGCAGGGCAGCGGCGCCGTGCGGGACCTGCGCGAAGCCGCCAGCCTCTCGCCGGCACTCACCGCCACCCTCCAGGGTCTCGTCGGCGCCGGCGTCCAGACGCGCGCCCAACTCCTCGCCAGCCTCGACGCCCTGATCGACCAATGGGCCGCGAGCAGCGACTTCACCCCGTCCCGTGCCGCCGCACAGGAGAAAGGCTACACCCTGCACTACCGGCTTCCCGGCATGGAAGACCACTTCGGATCGGGCGAACTCCTCTCCGCCGGCGAAGCCGCCGCCCTGCAGGCCCGCATCGCCCGGGTCGCGCGCCTCGAACATATGATTGACGTTCTCGAAACCTTCAACGGCAGCACCTTCGTCGGCGTCCAGAACCTCGGCGTCGTTCGCGGCAACGGCCAGGTCGTCAACACGCGCACCGAGTCGCGTCCTCTCGCATGAACTCGGACACCACGCCACCGGCGCCGTCGTGACGCCGGCGCAGGCGCTGATGGTCATCGTTCCCGCCGACAACCCGCTGGAAGTCGAAGCCTTCATCGAAAACAAGGATATCGGTTTCGTCAATGCCGGACAGGAGGCGGTCGTCAAGATCGAGACCTTCCCCTTCACTCGCCACGGCACGATCCCGGCGCGGGTCACGCATGTTTCTCACGATGCGATCAACGACGAGAAGCGGGGCCTGATCTATTCGACGCGCGTGCACCTCGGCCGGACGACCATGCCGGTCGAGGACAAGGTCGTGCACCTGTCGCCGGGAATGGCGGTGACTGTCGAGGTGAAGACCGGCAAGCGGCGGGTGATCGAGTATTTCCTCGTCCCGCTCCTGCAGTATGGGGACGAGAGCCTGCGCGAGCGTTAGCCTCGCTCCTGCCAGCGCCAAGCTCGGCCAGGCGCCGCGCGTCGTCAGCCGCGCCCGCGAGTTCGTCTCGTCGCTGGCGACGCGCGTTCTCGAAATCCGCCTTGACGGCAAGATGGTCAACTACCTCGGCAACTACGAAGAGTACCTCGCCAGCCAGGGTATCGGCTGAACCGACGGCGACTGACCAGCGCCGCACCGGGAAACTTTCCCGGTGCGCGCGGGAGTTTCGCCTCTATCCACGGCGTCATCGCCACGCGAGAATCGACCGATGGATTTCAATCACTGAATCGCTGCCATGCCGCCATCGGTCATGGTCCTGCCAGCCATCAGGTTCGGCCAGGCGCCGCGCCTCGTTAGCCGCGCCCGCGCGACCGCCGAGCGCCGGCAGCGAGACCAGGCACTGCAGCAAAGCGAGGCGCTGAAAACCTCGATCCTGGCCAGCCTCGCCTGTGGCATCGTCGCCACCGACCCGCACGGGGTGATCACTACCTGCAACGCGTACGCGGAAGCCATCCTTGGCTACCGCGCGGACGAACTCATCGGCAAGCTTACGTCGACGCTCTTTTGCGACGATGACGAGACCGCCGCGCCGACCGAAAGGCTGCGCGAGCGGTCAGACTTGATCGCGCGCGCCGACCTTGATGCGCTGGACGTCAGGCGGGGAACCACCGGCACACCCGATGAGCGGGAAACGAGCTGTCTGCGCAAGGACGGGCTACGTGTTTCCGTTCGTCTGACGACAACCCCGATGCATGACGCGCAAGGTATCCTCAGCGGCTACGTGCACACCCTCGTCGACATCACCCGGCACAAGGAGGCCGAAGCCGACATCCGGCGTCTGGCGCACGCCGACCCGCTGACCGGTCTGGCCAACCGCAGCCTGCTCGACGCGCGCCTGCGGCAGGACCTCAGCCGGGCTCACCGGGCTCGCGAACCGCTGGCGCTGATCTTCCTGGACCTCGATCGCTTCAAGAACGTCAACGATTTGCTCGGTCACCGGGTGGGTGACGAACTGCTGATCCAGGTCGCCGCACGCCTCGCCAGCGTCGTTCGTGACGAGGACACCCTCTGCCGACTCGGTGGCGACGAGTTCGTCCTCGTCCTGCCGAATACCGATGCGGACGGCGCCGCACAAGTGGCAGCCAAACTGCTGAAAATCACTGCGCCACCTTATCGCCTCGAGCAACAGCTAGTGACGTGCACGGTATCGGCAGGGATAGCCGTGTACCCGGCCGACGGTGACAATGCCGTGGCCTTGTCGACCTGTGCGGACGTCGCGATGTATCGCGCCAAGGCGCGCGGTGGCAACGCCTATTGCTTCTTCACGGCCAAGATGCAGGAGCGTTTGGTACGTACCCGGCAGATCGGAAACGACCTTCGCCGCGCCATCGCCAACGGCGAGTTGCACCTGCAGTACCAGCCACGCTTTGCCATCGCCACTCGTCGTCTGGTCGGCGTTGAGGCGCTGCTGCGCTGGCGGCATGGCCAACTCGGAATGGTCTCGCCGCTCGAGTTCGTTCCCATCGCCGAGATGTCGGGACTGAGTCTACCGCTCGGCGAATGGGTACTCCGGACGGCAGTTCGCCAGATGCGTGGGTGGCAGAACCACGGCCTGCCGCCAATGAAGGTGGCAGTCAATCTGTCGGCCGGGCAGTTCCGCCAGACCAACCTGAGCGAGCGGGTTGCCCGGATTCTCGACGAGGAAGCGCTGCCGCCGCGGTTTCTCGAACTCGAGATGACCGAGAACGTGGTCATGGACAATCCGCTGGCCGCCATCGCAACGATCGACAAGTTGCGCGCGCACGGTATCGGTATATCGCTCGATGACTTCGGGACGGGGCGTTCGTCGATGAGCCATCTCAGGCGTCTGCGCGTGGACAGGCTCAAGATCGATCGCTCACTGGTCGCTGACCTGCCGGCGGATGCGGATGCGGATGCGGCAGCGATCGTCGCGGCGACCATCAGCGTCGCGCACGATCTTGGCCTGCAGACGGTCGCCGAGGGGGTCGAGAGCGCGACCCAGATGGCTTTCCTGCGTGCGCGAGGCTGCGATGAGGCGCAGGGCTGCCTGCTCGGTCCACCGGTAGTGGCTGAACAGTTCGCAGCGGCCGCCCACCGGTCGACGATATGCGCGTCCATCGCCCAGGACAGGCGAGCAGAGTCGGGCTCGCGCATCGATCCGCCAGCCGGGAGCGACCACGACCATCCATCGGCGATAGAATGACGAAGCAGGGCAAGCTCACGGCGGCCGAGTGGACGCCGGACTCGCCTGGCCCCTGCTCGCCGCTGGATGAATCCGCGCATCCGCTGCCGGCAGTGACATCGACGCAGAATACGGATGCGGGAGGCAGCGTCTTGAAGGCGGCAGGCAAACGAGTCACGGTAATGGTGGTCGACGACCATGCGGCACTGCGCGCCGGCCTGCGCAGCCTGATCGATTCCGATCCCGGCCTGCGGGTGGTCGTGGAAGCCTCCAGCGGCGAGGCAGCGTACGCCCAGTACCGGGCGCTGGGTCCGGACACCGTGGTCATGGACCTGAGTATGGAGGGATTCGGCGGCATCGAGGCCATCCGACGGATCCGCAGTCTCGACCCGAAAGCCGCCATCCTGGTCTACACCGTGCACAATTCACAGATACTGCTCGAACGAGCACTCGAAGCGGGCGCGCTGGGCTTCGTCACTAAGGGCAGCAGCATCGATACCCTGCTGCAGGCAATCAGGAAGACGGCGAACGGGGAACCCTTCGTCAGCCCCGACATGCTGCCGGCACTGCTGGACCGCCATCGCCCCGCGCGCGGCGTCGCGTTCAACCAGCTGACCCAGCGCGAATTCCAGGTCTTCAAGCTGCTCAGCGAAGGCCATACGCTACCCGAGTGCGCGAATATCCTGAACCTGAGCAGCAAGACGGTCAGCAATCACTTCACCCAGATCAGGGCCAAGCTGGGCGTCGCCAGCCCTGCCGAGATGGCCCGCATCGCCATCCGGCAAGGCTTGATCGAACCCTGAGGCTGGCCTCGCCAGCCGGCGACGACGCGTCGGAGATCGGCTCAGGCACAGGGAAGGAGCACGCGCACGCGTGTGCCCGCTCCACGGCCACTGGTAATCTGCAGAGACCCGCCGAGACCGAGGACTCGTTCCCGCATGCACAGCAGGCCAAAGCCCGTGTGCGGGGCGTCGACGTCCATGCCCACGCCGTCATCCCGGATCACCAGGCGCAGCCTGTCGCCATCCGGGGTCCGGCGAGTGCCAAGCACGATGCGCAGACGCTCGGCCTGGGCGTGCCGGACGACATTGTTCAGGCACTCCTGAACGATGCGATAGATGGCCAGCCGATGCGGTCCGTCGCACACCAGCCCGGCTGCCAACGAGGCACGCCATTCGATTTCCGGATGCTGTTGACCCCAGCCTGCCAGCAAGCTGCCGACAGCATCGGAGATGCAGCCCGCGTCGAGAATGTTCGGATGCAGACCTTCCATCAATCGGTGCGACACCTCGTAGATGTCGCGCGCGGAACCCTCGATGGCACGCGCGGCAGCACCGGCTTGCTCGCTTGCAGTCGCTTTGTCACGCTGGATGGCCCCGACAAAAGCGCGGATCGCCGTCAGATGCTGGGCGAGTTCGTCGTGCAGTTCGCGCGCCAGGGCCACCCGCTCACGCTCCTGTGCATCGATCAGCTGCCGTACCAGGCGGGTATTCTGCTCCAGCAGTACCTGCCTTGCCTGCTCGGCCAGCTTGCGTTCCGTAATGTCCTGAACCGTACCGAGCATGCGTACCGGCGTACCCTTCGCCGTTCGCTCGACCTGACCCAGGCCGTGCATCCAGCGCAAGCTGCCATCAGAGGGGCGCACGATGCGGTACTCCACGTCGAAGGCCGCGCCGGTGGCGGCCACGCGCCGGAGATGATCGAGGGCAGCCTGCCGATCGTCGGCATGCAGCAGCCGCTCCCAACCAGCGGCGTTGTGTTCGTACTCGGGACCGATGCCGAAAATCGTGTCGAGCATCGGGCTGCCAACCCATGTGCCTGACGACAGATCGGTGATGTAGCTGCCGAGCCGGCCGACCTCCTGAGCCAGTTGCAACGCGAGTTCGCTGGCCTTGATGGAGGTAACGTCGGTCACCTCGACAAAGAAGCCATCCACCTCTCCATTCACCACGTCCGGGATGTAGCGG
>JGI24212J29972_1018282_pt1 | contig 15293 bp, 2 predicted proteins | sample EnhBio_Anaerobic_FD_29972 | JGI IMG/M metagenome (IMG submission 29972)
AAGAGATCGTTTTTTTTTCTTCTTCGCGAATGTATTTTTGTGAATAACGATGAAAATAGATCGATCGAAATTGAAAAAATATCTTCCGGAACCGCCGGCAGATTGTAAATTATTCATTGATAAACTCAAAAGTTGTGATCGTAAAGAACTTCATGATTTGTTGAAACCCATCACTGTTTGGCATATTGGAAAATGTGAACTATATCATTGGATCGACGCTTTGGATCTGTTCGATTCCATCTTAGAAGAAGCTTGTGTCAAACATGGAACGTGGATGTTAGAATGTGATAAAGCAGAAAATGCCGAGTTAAAATTCTTAGTACTTGATATTCTACATTTTACTGCTTTATTAATCGAACATTCGTATTCGCGACATTTGTATAATTCCATTGAATATTTGATTATCTTATTACAATCATCAGATGTTCATATTGTTCTCGCTGTTCTTTCACTCCTCTATGTTTTCAGTAAACGTTCGAATTTCATCACTCGATTACAAATCGAGAAAAAACAAGCGCTGATTGGTCGATTAATTTTTCTTGCTGAAACATGGGGCGGCCGAGAGAACGGCTTCGATTTAGCGCGATGCTGTAGAGTTCGAAATCCATCGGATTTTCCTGAACATGCGACAAATTTGCATTTCGCTTACACTGTTCCATCAGAATCAACGACGACCAACGGACCGACAATGCAAATCCCAAAACAAATCGATGTTCCAAATGTTCATCAGGCGGGAATCAACGCAGCTGCTGTCATGGAAATGGTTCTTGCTGAACATCAGTTACCCGAAGATAAACAAATCAAATTATTTACTCATCTTCGTTTGGCTTATGCTTTTCCGTTATTCGATCAACGTTTGTTGTGCATTCAGGCGCGTCTTCAAGCTTTGTCGATTCTCGTTTATTCATCGGCGATACAAGAAGCGAATAACGTTTTGTACGACGGTTTGATCGAAGAATTAGTCGAAGTTCTAAACGTTCGAGATCCAACGTTAACCGACATCAAAGCATCAGCATTGAAAACTTTAACATCGATCATTCATCTCGAACGAACAGCAAAACATCCACCACGTTTACAAGAAATTATTGATGCAACACAAGCGAATTCGTATCATGGATTTTTACCGGCCTTAGTTCGACAATGTATCGATCGTTTAACAGATGATTCGAACGATCGATTTCCTCAATCGTTATCGACGGCGTTATTTTCATTTCTTTATCATTTAGCGTCGTATGAAACCGGTGGTGATGCGTTAGTCAATTGTGGAATCATGCAATCGTTGATTAAAGTCGTAAATTATTATGACGAATCTCAAGATTTTATTATGTTCGTTACTCGAGCTGTTCGCGTCATTGATTTGATAACAACATTGGACATGACGTCGTTTCAAACGCATAACGGTTTACAAGTTTTCATCAATCGTTTGGAACACGAAATCAGTCAATGTCGAAAAGAACAACCGTTTATTATTCGAATTCCAAAACAACAACACGGAACACCGATCAGTCATCTCGATCAACATCCACCGTTATCACCGAGTGCTCGATCGGATATTTCCGGTGAACATCCACCCATTACATCTTCAACGAACGCAACAACAACATCAACAACCAGTCATTTAACACTTCATTCAACAAAAGATATGGACACAAGTGAAAATTTCGATGAACATCATGATTTGATTCCGTCAAGTCCAATACCGGGTTTAACGTGTTATCATCAACGTGCAGCGTTACTCAAATCGATTTTAAATTATTTGAAAAAAGCTTTTGCTGAACCATCAATGGCCGATACCACACGTCACATTATGGATGGATCATTACCAAATTCATTGAAACATATCATTAGTAATGCTGAATATTACGGTCCATCGTTATTTCATTTGGCGACCGATGTTGTTACAGCGTTTATTTTTCAAGAACCTTCACAATTATCGTCACTTCAAGACAATGGTTTAACAGATGTCTTGATGCATGCATTATTGAAAAAAGACGTTCCAGCAGCTCGAGATGTTCTCGCTTCATTACCGAATATTTTCAGTGCATTGTGTTTAAATGCTCGAGGTTTACAAAACTTTATGGAATATAAACCATTTGAAAAATTATTTCGTGTTCTTCTTTCACCGGAATATTTACCGGCTATGCGTCGACGACGAGGTGGAACAGAAACAATGTACGGTACAGCATCAAGTCTTGGCAATGCTGTTGATGAATTAATGCGACATCAAGTTAGTTTAAGAAGTGAAGCGATGAAATCGATTATCATTCTTTTGGAACAATTGGTCGATTTGGGAAATAATCCGAAGTATTGTTGTCAAAAACCTCATTCATCATCGTCATCATCAAGTTTGAGTTCGGGAACAAATAAATTAACTGATGCAATTCGACATCAACATCGAGCTGCACGAACAACAAACACGACGAATACAAATCAAACGGGAAATGATCGAAATTCATCAGATGATGAATACGATGACGATGAAGCAACCAATGATGAAGCTCCATTAGCCAATCGTTCAGGTACAAATGCTGGTACAACAACTCCAACAACAACAACAAACACAACACCGACTACAACGGATCCTCTTCCTGAACCAACAACAAACATTCCGATTGTTCTCAATCAAACGTTGTTAAGCGAAAAGAAATCAGAAGATGAAACAACACCTATTGCTGTGCCTTTACTCGATTATATAACAAATATTATGCGATTTGTTGAAGGTGTCATCAGTAACAATACAACGGATGATCATGGCAAAGAATTTGTTAAATTAGGAGGTTTAAAACCTCTTCTAGAAATTCTTCAAATGAAAAATTTACCGATTGATTTTCCATCGAGTCAAGCGTGTCAATGTGTTGCTGCATTATGTAAATCAACGGTTTCTTTGTTACCCAAAGATATTAAATTAATCGAAATGGTCATTACGAATTTAGACACAATTTTGAGTTCATTATCGGATTTTTATTCGAATCGAACTTATGAAAATTCGTTGTTAATCGAAGAATTGGCTCGAGCTATTTCAACGATAACTAATTCTTCCAGCAATGTTTCAACAACAACGACCACCAATACAAATCTTACAACTTTTGATCCATTAGACGCGATCAATCAATCGTCATTAACATCAACACTTCATCAATTGTCTGTCGTTCATTCTCACATTTCGTTATTAACGTCACTGTGTAAAATTACTCAAAATGATATTCGAAGTAGTTTAATCAGTTTTTGGGGAACAGAAACGGGTATTCGTGTCTTAAAAAATCTGAATAAATTATGTTTAACGTTGATTTGGGAAAGTTTTATTTTACTTTCATTATTATCAACGGAAAATAATCTCATCGATCAAGAATTTAATAAAAATGATCTTTTCAAATTATTTCCGATCATCAACGATTTGAATAATTCGATTTCACCATTACAAAATGTTTCAACACAATTAAACGATTTAACAACAAACGAAATTTCGACACGGCCATTTGATATTGACGAAATTATGTCGATGGATACGAACGATTTAACAAAATTTAAACTTTCATTTAATATTCAACAACGAATTAAAACGATCAAACCATTACTTTGTGTTTCATCGAAATTAGGTAAAGCATTAGGTGAACTTTACAATCTTCTTGTTCGAGCTTGTGCAACACCTCAAGTTCGACATGCACGACGTTATAATCAACAACCAGCGGTTTTTACACCGACAGGTGCAGCAAAACTTGTTGCAACGACTTTAACGGAAGTTCTTCGTGATGGTTTTCTTTTTCAATTACCATCATCAGTCGATCTAACTGAAGCTCAAATGGAAAAATTTCGATTGACTTTTTATGTTTGTACAATCGGTTTTGCAACACCGATGTTATTCGATGAACGTCGCCGTCCATATATGTTGATGTTACAACAATTTGATTCGTCCAAAGCTCAAGATGCACTTTTTTCTGCTCTCGAATGGACATTGAATTTAATTAATCGTGCCTCAATGAATCCTGAACAAGCTCAAACGGAAAGTTTAATGACGAATAACAATAACAAATACGATGCATCACCTACTGAATTTCTTAATTCAGCATTGATGTTAATTCTACGTTTAGTCAATGTGAAATCGATTCTCGAATCTCCACATGCAATTCCAAAGAAAAGTCCAACTGGTTTACCCATTGAGAATTCGTTCAATCCATTACATTATTTAGCAATGACGCATAAAGCAGCATTTAATCTTTTAACAAATTCATGTTCCGTTCTTTGGGATAAACCTTTTCTATTGAAAGATCATGCAACGAAGATTATCGATAGTATTCTTGCATTATTCTGTCATATTCTTCGTGGGGAATCCCAAATTCAAAGTAAACTTCAATTGGAAGAACAACAACAACAACAACAAGCATCATCAACATCAATCTCAACTGCAACTGCTGCTCCAACTACTTCAACTGCTCCAACCAATGTAACTGTTGCTACAGATTCAACTGCAACTGCTGAACGAACAACAGCTGATGCAGGTGGTCTATCGGGTGCATTTACTTCAGTGCAGACAAACAATCTTCCAGTTAATGAAGATTTTATTCAGGCAATGACAATGATGGGATTTTCTCGTGCACATGCTATCGAAAGTCTTCTTCAAGCAAACAATGATCTTCAAGCAGCTGTTGAATATTGTGTGACACATCCTCAAACGGCTGCAACTGAAGCACCAACCAATGTTCTACCCGATATGGATCCAGATATGGCCCGTGCTTTACTTTTATCTCTGGGACAAGATGTTGACGAAGCTGCTTTAGCCAATCCAATCGCTGCATTGACAGCTCTGTCGAGAGATGGCAATAATCCAGCCGTAGCACAAATTGTCAATCAAACAGCTCAAGCAAGTAGTACAACGGCAACAGCAACAGTAACAGCAGCACAAGTGCCAAGTAATGCAATGGATCAAACACAACCGATTAAACCGGCACCGATGATTGAACCACTTTCAAAAGAATCAGTTGATCGATTTACCAATTCGATCATGCTGAAAATTTTGGATATTCTTCCTGATACAGTCTACAAAATGTGTGAATTAGTGGTAGCAACAATGAGACGTAATGGAAATGCATGGCGTGATCACTTCTTAGAAATCATTGCCAATGATATTCAAACTAGTTATCGTTTATTAATTGATCTTCTTGAGAAGAGTAACGATGAGAAGACTCATCATCTCTTTCTTGGTGATCAACAAAATTCAGTTCTATTCAGTCGAATTCTTCTCCTGTCATTATTATCTGAAGAAATGCCATTTCCATGTGCTCGTGTTGCTGAGAAATTCTCTCTGATCGATCATTTATGTACATTGATTCATCGTACTACGGAATTTCTTACTAAAATGGATGAAAAGAAAACACCAACATGGATCGCACCAGCATTTATCTTTATTGATCTTTATGAAAAAGTGGCATTAGCTTCAAAACGTCGTGCAATTATTAAACAAACTTATCGAGATCGTCCCCGTGTTTGGCAATGGTTCGAAGAACGAATTGCACGTTGGACCAATTATCCAGCAGCTCAAAATAAAGAAATTGATGAAGCTTATGAAAATGGAGAATCATCTTGTCGAATTATAATTCAACGACGAAATTATATCATTCAGTTTAATACCATGTTACAAATCAACGAAGAAACACATAATAAACGACCGATCATGTTAACGTTTGTTAAGACACCAACAAAACCGACGACAAACAACGAAAGTACAACTGGTCAAGACCAACTTCAACCACAACCACCACCACCACCACCAACATCAGGATCGACAAGTGGACGAAATGCTTTTCCATCATCATCGGATAGTAGTGATGATGAAGAAGACGATGATGATGATGATGATGATGAAGATCAATCGCATCGAACTCGAACGACAACAGGAAAAAATGTTGAATCTATGGACACAGAACAACAAACTGTTCAACAAGATGGTCTCTTTTCAACGACCGTCATCAATTCATTAACTGAAGAACATGCATTGACTTTAACACGTGATGCAGTTCCATTGATTCGTTTACCTGTTGATTCTGATGCAATTCATTCTCTTTTACGATTAATTCTACGTTTAACACGAGATTATAAATATGCTCGACAATTTGCTCAGTCCGGTGGTATTCAAGCCATTTTAGGTTTAACACAAGCATCTGCTTTTCAAGGATGTGCTTCATTGATAACATTGATCTTTCGACATATTATGGAAGATGATTATAATCTTCGTTTAGCTATGGAAAAAGCCATACGTCAAGCTTTAACTGGTAATCATGGAGGTGTCATTGGTGTTCAACCAGCTCATCCAGGTTCACGAGAATTAAATGTTATTTTACGTATTCTTGGTCCAGCAATGACACGTGCACCTGATATTTTTCTCGATGTTGCAGCCAATGTTTTACAATTACTTCCACCAGCAACCAGTCGTATCACTAGTTCAATTGGTCGATATCCAAATTTTGTCAATCATGATGATGATCATTCACAAGGTTCAATGCAAAATGCTTCGTTGATTTTACAAGCTAGACCAGCGACAAATCCAGCAACAACACATCTCCATCCCACGACGACCAGTGGAACAACTGGAATAGCAACAACATCAACAACGACAGATCATAGCAATGTTACACGTCCTCATCGATCGACAACAGCCACTGATGAATTAGTCGGAGAATTAGCTGAACGTTTATTAATTGACCTTCTGGATTTTCTCTTAACTAATGATGATGGAAATGTCAAACGATTATTATCGAAATCAACTATTTTACGCATTTTAGCTGAATTAATTCGTTCCTATGCTAATGTAGCTAAAGTTGTCTCGAGCAAAACTGTTTCATTACCTGACAACAGTCGTTGTTCAGCTCTTTCTTACATTTTGGATCATCTTTTACCAGGAACCAACCATCAACATCTCGATACAGACAAAGATATTCCAGCTCTATGTCGTCTCTTTTTAGTCGCTATGGCGGCTTGTAATCATTGTCTTGATTCACAAATGAATTTAGTTAATGAAGTGAAAATTTCATTGAACAAAATCTTAGTTCTACCTGAATGTGATGAAAAACATATGCGATTACAAGCGTTAGCTAATATTATCAATACCATGATTGAATCATGTCCAGCACCCAATACATCAGCACTTCCACCAGGACAACATCGTCTGGCTCAATCGATTATTAACAATATGATTAAAATCATGTACAAACGTGGTTTAATCAATGATCTCGCAAAAATGATTCATAGTATCGATTTATCAAGTCCTAAATTAGCTGATACGGTCAATGCTGTACTCAAACCCATGGAAAAATTATCTCGAGAAATAAACAGTGCCAGTTCATTACATGTACCAGCATCTTCTCGACCGCATGCATCAAGACAAACGACGACAACATCGACTACGATGAATGCAACAACAGCAGCAGCAACTGCTAGTCATGTAGCCAGTAATACAACTGTTCCATCAACTTCGACACCTATCATTGCTGCAACTGGTACGACAAGTACCACTGATGGAATAGCATCGCGTCAGGAACCCACTATCAATACTAATCAAGCTCAAACGACGACTACAACAGATCAATCATTATCGAATGCTTCAACATTGATGTCCATCAATCCAAACAATACCTCATCACCGAATGTTGCTCCAATCAATGCTGACGATAACAATAACAATAATCAGAATAATACGAATAACAACAATACTTCACTTGGTTCAGCTAATCAAGTGGCATTGAGTATTAGTCAAGAGGAATTGATGAATGCAACGGATATGGAACCAGTTGCTGATTTACCACAAGATGTAGATTATTTCGAACGGAATATACATTCAACAGCTCAGATTACTATCGATCACGGTGAAGATGATGATGATGGTGATGGTGATGATGCAAGTATGGAAGGTGATGATGATGACGATGATGGAGCTGTCGGAGGTATTAGTGTGGAAATTGATGTAGCACATCCATTGGACGATACTAATGAAAATGAATCTGGTTCAAGTTCAACGAGTTCAAATGAAGATCATGATGATGACGACGATGATGACGATGATGCAGAAGAAAGTGATAGTCCTGATGAAGACATCGATATGGAAAGTGCTAATGAAGATGATCCCGAAGCACAACATCGCTATAGTGATGACGATGAAGATATTACGAGTGAAGAAGAAGGCGATGTTCGTGTTCCACATCCAACCTCATCCGGTGAAGTTCGAGATGACGAACATGATGACGATGATGATCTCGAATACGGAACTGATCATAGCGAAACAGATGATACTCAAACGGGCGATGAACTCGATGAAAACGGTGGTCCAACCATTGATATTCGTATCGAAGCCGCATTAGGTCAATCGACTGATGAAAATGCTTCGACTGATCATGACACAAATCAAACAAGTAATGCAACAACTGATCCTAATAATCCTAATGCACCAGCAACGGCAACAAATAATAATCGTGAAGAAGACGAAGAGGATGACGATGATGATGACGACGACGATGATGATGATGACGAAGAACAAGATGAAGATGAATTTGCTGAAGATGATGAAGCCGGTGCTGAAGATATTGAAGATATGGTCGAACGCGATATGGATGCCGAAGGTGCATGGCAAGAAGATGAAGACGAAGACGAAGATGATGAAGACGAAGATGAAAGTACAGAATTCGAAGATGATGAAGGTGACATTGGTGACTATGTTCATGAAATGGAATTCGATGAAGAAGTTCTCTCTGAAATTCGTAATAATCTCATGTCACCGAATGAAATTGATCCCATTGTCATATCTAATCTTCAAGGAGTTCGAATTCGCGCCGCCGGATTTCCAACTTTTCCGACGATGGCTGATTCAGCTGATCCAGCATTACCACCACCACCGATGACTGTACCAGCTCAACATCCACTTCTTGTTCCTCATCCTGATAATCAATTGAGTTCAGGTGCTTTCTCTCGTTTTCGTCAATTAGGCACCACTAATGTCGGTGGTACAACAACATTAGCTTTAACACATGGTACTGGTTTACCAGGTTCCAATAATATACCAACAACATCGATCTTTGGTCAAACTCATGGACCAACAGCAACAATTCTGACTGGTCCAGCAGCCATTGCTGCTCATCAACAAATCGCTCAACAAGCTCAAAGAAATCGTACTACACGCACTCTATTTATTCCAGGTGGTCCAGGTGGATTCGGTCGAGGTGGTGCTGGTGGATTTGCTGAATATCTTCATCATGTCAATCAACTTGATTCCGATCCATTAGGTGTTGGAAATCCAACTGGTGGTAATCCTCTTCATGGACAAGGAACAAGTGCTCGAATTCTTCTTGGTAATGGTGCTGATCCAGAAGCATGGCGATTTCTTCATGATCAACTTCTAATGGATATGGCACCACAAGGAAATGAAGGCAATGAAAATATCGATGGAACAAAGATTTACACGATTCGTACAGCTTTAGCACGATGGATTGAAGAAAGTACCGTTCTTGATGGACCCTATGTTCATGATACTGTCTTAGCTTTGAAATCGAAATTAACCGAACCCTTAGAAAAACAATATGAAAGTGAACTACAAGTCTTAGTCGCAAAGAAAGCTAAAGATGAAGAAGAAAGAAAGAAACGTGCTGAAGAAAAAGCTCGACAAGATCAAGAACGAGCTGCTGCCGCTGCTGCTGCAGCTGCTGCTACTACAGCAGCCAATGCAACCAGCACATCAACAACTACAACAACACAATCGACATCGGATCAAGTAACTACTAATATTGAAATAACGTCTTCGACCAGCGCAAACAATACAGCAACAACACCGACGATCGTGGATGAAACTGTTAATACCCATGATATTGTCATGACATCACCGAATCAACAGCATCTAGCACAAACGTCACCAACAGCAGAACGTACAACAGCAGATGAATCCACACAAATCACTGCTGCTGGTGTACCGACAGGAACAGTCACTTCAACAACGAATGAAGCAAGTCCTATGCCAACAGAAACCATGTCAACAGGTGGTCAATCACCAACATTAATTGCTACATCACCCTCAACAGCTATGGAAGTGAATCATCCTTCACCACCAAGACAATCGACGACAACGAATGAAACTACAACGACAGACTCGACAACGACCACCAGTGCTCAATCAGCAACAACAACAACGGAAGCAGCATCAACGGGTACTGCTGCTGCTGCTACGACGACAACGGCACCAACAACCACAACTGCAATGATTCCACCTGAAGAACCACCCATCGAATGGACCACTTTAGTGATCGATGGACGAGAATTTCGTGTTCCGAAAGAATCTCAAATTGACCCATCATTCTTAGATGCTTTACCAGAAGCTATGCGTCAAGAAGTTCTGACTGATTTAGTTCGAACATTTGAACGAGAAGAAAGTCAACGTCGTGCTCAACGTGCTGCTGCTTTGGCTGCTGCTAATCCAACAGCTGCCGGTCAAACTCAAGGAACTGAAGGTACTACTACCGATGCATTTTCTGCTCGTACCAATGCTCCTGGTACAGCAGTAGCTCCAGCTGCTGCTGCTGCTGCTACTACAGGTGGTACTGCTACTACTGGTGCTAGTGGTGCGACAACCGACGCCGTCATTGGAGAAATGTTAGGAGAAATCAATGCTGAATTTATTTCCGCTTTACCACCAGAAATTCGAGATGAATTATTAGCTGAACGTCGACGAACAGCTGCAGCTATGGCTGCAATGAGTGGTGTCAATTTACCTGATAGTGGTCCAGCTGAATTTCTTCGTACACTTCAACCCCATCTTCGTCAACAAGTTTTAGCCGACATGGATGAAAGTCAAATTGGTGCATTACCAGAAGATATCGCAAATGAAGCTCGTGCTCTTCGTGCTGCAATGGAAACTCAACAACAACAATATTTTCGTGATCGAATGGTTCGTACACAACACGATATGATGAATATGTTAACCAATCCAACACATCATAGTACACGTCCTATTCGTATGTATAATTTACGTGCTATACAAGAGACAAGAAATAATCGACAAGCACCAAATTGGTATACTGTACGTCAAGGTGGAAATCCAACTGATTTGAATAGTAATCCATTAGCTGGTGGTACACGTGGACGACAATTATTAGATTATGAATCGATTTGTTGTTTATTAGTTCTTCTATTTATCGATGATCAACGATTAAATTTAACACGTTTACAAAAGATTTTACGAAATCTTTGTCATCATAATCAAACACGACAATGGATTATCAAAGCTCTTCTCTCAATTATTAATAAAAGTACTGGAAGAACAGAATATGATGGACCCACATCGACACCTGGTGCACCAACATTAGTTCTGAAAACTCCAACATCAGCTTCAACAACACCCACAACAACGAATGAAAATCAACAAGTGAAAAACATAAATCCATCATGGTTAACAATTAATTTTGAAAGTGCTTTTGGTGCTCGAACGAATGTCTTCAAGATTCAACGTATTGGTCCAGTGAAACGTCATGGATCTCTTCAAATATCAGTTCATGCTCAAGCTTGTCCCATTGTTTGTCGACAAGTTTTAGATTCGTTGATTATTTTAGCACGAGTCTTTCCTGAACAGTTTCTTCCATCGATTCATCCCACTGTTGAAACGGCAACACCAGCTATTCTTTCCAGTCAAGATCAATTGAGCAAAGGTACATCACCCGATAAACAAACTGTTACAACACCATCCAAAAGTTCACCCAATATTCGTGATCTATCATTTTGGGAATTATTATTGAAATTAGATCAATCATTTAACAATCGAAGCAATCGTTCAACGAGTAATCCAATGCAAAATTTGGCCACCATGGTTCTCAATAATCCCAACAATAGTCAACGAACAACCTTATCATTAAATGTCAATGCTAATACATCGAATGAAATCGATTTTGATTCATCACCGTTAGCTATTCTTCTCATGATGCTTGATCATCCGATTTTGACCAAGAATAATCAATTGATGGACAAATTATTTAAACTTCTTTTAATCATTTCGCAACATTTTTCAAATTTAATTATTGCCAAGAAAGAAATCATTCCATCACCAATTGCTGCATCAACACCAATGATCAATGAAGTTACAGCATCAGGAACGGCTGGAGCAACAACAATAGCAACAACCACTGAAACAACAAATCCATTTCAAACAGCACAAGCACCACCACCATCGACAACGACGGCGGCGGCGACGACGACGACGACAACAACAGCACCTGCAACTGCAGTTGTTCCACCTTCGAATAAATTAGTCGTCGCTGATGATCAAGTCATTCTTGGTGCACAATTAGATTTGGTGATTAGAGCATTGATTTCAAAATCATGTACTGAAGATGGTCTCGAATCAGCCACCATCCTTCTGCTCAATATTTCGAAGATCAATCAAGCAACACGTGATAAAGTTCTTCATTTGTTACTCAATGGTATTCGTCATTTGGGTAAAGATATCAGTGAAGAAATCATGAGTCTTCATGCAGAAGTTCAAGATTATGTTTCAAAAACAAAATCAACAGTCACCAGTAGTAATGCTCCGAATAATGATGATGAATCATCAAATACACCTATTGATGAATCGAGTAAATTATTTGATTCCTTTCGTAATCTTCGTTCGAATACATTAACAACAAATAATGCTGATCCAAACAGTAAACAACAAGATCTTCAATTACCAGCAATGATCATGTTAACATCGAAAACGGCCAATCAACAATTTCTTTTACGAATCTTAAAAGTCATTATTCAATTGCGTGATGCAACGAAAAAAGAACAACTCGATGCTCAATCACATTTTGATAGTGAATTACATACATTAACACGACGATTAGAAACATTACGTCAATCCTTACGATCGTATTTTCCAACAGATCCTAACAACGAATCATCATCGAATGATATTCTTCAACCAATTGATCATTTAGCAAATCGTTTAGAACAAATGCGAACACGTTTACAAACCGTTCTCAATTCTCATACACCTGAACAACGTCAATTATTCTTCTCACAAAATGAAACAGCCAATGATATTCAAGATATTCATCGTTTAATTCGACAATTAGAAACTGTGATGGAAACATTTCCTGAACCAGGTTCATCGACAGCAATGACAACACGTATCAACGATGTTCTACAAACAATTCCACCTATGTTACCATCGTTAACTAATGAACCAATGGATGTTGGATCATTACAAGATAATAAATTAACTGATCTTTTGAATATCAATCAATTGTGGGATTCATTGAGCGAATGTTTAATATCATTAGCAAAATTACCTGATCCACATGCTGTTCTTGTTCTTCAACCAGCTGTCGAAGCATTTTTTCTTGTTCATGCTGCTGATCTTGACAATGAACAAGATAAACAAACGAAAAAGAAAAAAGATCGAGAAACACGTGAAGCTCTTTCACATCTCGAATGTTTTGGACCAGCACCAACGACAACAGCTGCCGATCGTGGTGCACCGGATGAACCCGTCATTGCTCCATCGACTAGTACAGATGGTTCATCACCGACTGTTATTCTTCGTACAGGTGCATCGAATAGTTTATCAACCAATGCATTACCACCCGATGCACAAAAATTTGTTGAATTTGCTCGAACACATCGAACTGTCTTGAATCAAATTTTACGTCAGAGTACTCAACATTTAAGTGAAGGTCCATTTCATATTTTAACTGATTATACATCGATCTTAGATTTTGATGTTAAACGTAAATATTTTCGTCATGAATTAGATCGTTTGAAAGAAACGATTCGTGGTGAAGATTTAGCTGTTCATGTTCGACGAAATAATGTCTTTGAAGATTCTTATCGAGAATTAAGTCGCCGTACACCTGACGATTGGAAACATCGATTTTATATTGTTTTTGATGGTGAAGAAGGTCAAGATGCCGGTGGATTGTTACGAGAATGGTATGCCATCATAGCTCGATCGATGTTCGATCCAAATTATGCTTTATTCATGATCAATCCAGGTGATCGTGTCACTTATATGCCAAATCCACTATCACATTGCAATCCAAATCATGCTCAATACTTTAAATTTATTGGACGTATCATTGCCAAAGCAATTTTCGATAATAAATATATGGATTGTTATTTTACTCGATCATTCTACAAACATATCTTAGGTATTCCTGTTCGATATACCGATATGGAATCTGTTGATTTACAATTCTACAAGAATTTAATGTTACTCTTAGACAGTGATATTCATCAGTTAGGTCTTGACTTACCATTTTCATTGGATGCCAGTGAATTTGGTGTGAATAAAGTTATTGAATTGATGCCAAATGGTTCGAGTACTCTTGTTACCAATGAAAATAAACACGAATATGTACGACTCGTTTGTCAAGAAAAAATGATCGGTTCAATTCGACAACAAATCAATGCGTTTTTAGAAGGTTTCTATAGTATTATTCCGAAGAGTTTAATTTCAATCTTCAATGAACAAGAATTAGAATTGTTAGTTTCGGGTTTACCCGATATCGATATCGAAGATTTGAAAGCCAATACGGAATATCATAAATATCGTCCAAATTCTCTTCAGGTGCAATGGTTTTGGCGTGCATTACGATCATTTGACAAAGAAGATTTAGCGAAATTCTTGCAATTCGTTACTGGTACATCGAAAGTTCCATTACAAGGTTTTGCTCATTTAGAGGGCATGAATGGTGCACAAAAATTTCAAATTCATCGTGATGATCGTTCAACAGATCGTTTACCATCAGCTCACACTTGTTTCAATCAACTTGATCTGCCAGCTTATGAAAGTTATGATAAACTACGTAAAATGCTCCTGATTGCCATTCGGGAATGTGCTGGATTTGGATTTGCTTAAACATTTCAAGGAGGAAAAACAACCTATCCAAGATGCAAATCTAGGACAGATAGTCTTTCGCCCCGTTCATTGTTATTTTTTTCTTTCTTTCAGTTTCTTTTTTTTTCTCTATACATATATATAAATATATATTTGTGTGTGGATCCTCTGATTTTTCTTTTTTCTCTGTTGTTACCCACGCACAAAAACATCGAACTATTCTGAGATTGACTTCGTTCAACATTAGATTGACAGTGAATTGTTCCTTGATGCGCCGGTCATAACTCATCATCTCTCTTTCTTTTCTCTCTCTTTTAATCCGATCTCTCCAACGTTTGTTCTGTTTGTTCTCTCTCTCCAAGCACTCCTAGTTGCATTCCTAGTTAGTGTTCATCATCATCTTCTTCTACTGTTATTCTTCGAAGGGAAACTAAATCAAGTGGGTCATCGGCGC
>JGI24212J29972_1022511_pt1 | contig 15027 bp, 1 predicted proteins | sample EnhBio_Anaerobic_FD_29972 | JGI IMG/M metagenome (IMG submission 29972)
CGTTACTATGCCACAATAGATGGCCACCAAAGGCCTTTTCGTTCCTGGAGGGAGCCAAACCCAGACTCTTCTCAAATGGACGAAGGATGTTGTCAAAGGTTACGAGGGTGTCACAATTGCCAACATGGGCTCGAGCTGGCAAAATGGGTTGGCCTTTGCAAGTTTAATTCATCGATTTGAACCACACTTGATTGATTTTTATGGCCTCAACCCCCAAGAACCTGAGGCAAACTTGACCAAGGTCAAAGAAGCCCTTGGCAAGCTCGGGATTTTTACCAACCTGGATCCTCGTAGATTTCCGATTGCTCCTATGTCCAGTCAAGTCATGATCATTATCACCGAGCTTCATAAGAAATATGGAGCAATGGCCATTCCCGATGTTCAAGAAAAGAAAGAAGATGGTGAAGGTAGCAAATCAGCTCCAGGAAGTCCATCAACCACCCTCTTAAGGACCAAATCAGAACTCCTTGCCCCAAGAAATTTCTTAATTACACCAAAATTAACACAACCCAAAGTCACACAAATTGAATCAAAATCACAAATGTCACTTAAAGATATTGAAGCTTTAGTTGCAACTGGTGTCCGAAAAGTTTGGATTCCCGATGAAACTCTTGGTTGGAGACAATGTGCTGTCCTTGGTGAGGAAGAAAACAGTCAACTTTGGTGTAAAGATGTCTCCGATGCCCTAGAATTTTTTGCCCAAAGTTCTGTGTGCAGTACCGTAAATGAAGCTAGTTTAACACCACTTGCAAATATGATTGCCTTACCTGATATGCATGAGGCTGTTATCCTTAACAATATTTGCAGTCGTTATAAGAACGATCAAATCTATACATTTGTTGGACCGATGGTTATCTCTGTCAATCCATTCAAACAATTACCAATTTATGGTGATGAAACTATTCGTGAATATCAAACTGCTGATGATGATCTTGCGAAGAAACTTCCTCCACATTTATACGCCCTCTCAAAATCTGCCCTTGACAATCTGATCTACAGGAGAAAATGTCAATCAATTGTTATTTCTGGTGAATCTGGCGCTGGAAAAACCGAGGCAACAAAAGTTATTCTCGGACACATTAGTAAAGTCACTGGAGGAACGCATCAAGAAGGAATGTCTCAACGTATTTTGGCGACAAATCCAATTTTAGAAGCTTTTGGAAATGCTCAGACTGTTAGAAATAACAATTCTTCTCGTTTTGGTAAATTTATCAAAATTACAGTTGACGCTGCTGGAATTTATAAAGGAGCTTGTATCCAAAACTACCTCCTTGAAAAAACCCGTGTTGTCCACCAGGAACCTGGAGAGAGGAATTATCACTCCTTTTATCAACTTTTGGCGGGAGCCACAGATGAAGAAAGAAAAAAATTTCATCTTTTAAAATCACCAAATGATTATAAATATTTAACTCATGGTGATTTACCTCAAAATGGATCAACAATTCAAAGAGATGATGCAGGTCAATTGAAATTGGTGAGAGAAAGTTTTACTTCTTTGGGTATTGGACCTGAAGCTCAAGAAAAATATTTTAATATGTTGTCTGCTATATTACATCTTGGAAATATCGAATTTGAAGGAGATGAACAGACCAAGATTGCAGCAAGCTCGAAAGATAGAGTAGCAATGATTGAAGGAATGTTGTCTATGCCTCAAGAAAAGATATCAATTTTAGAACATGCTCTTACTCACAGAACCTTTCCTGTTCCTGGAAAGAAAGGTGAAACAATTACAATTCCTTTGAATAAGGAAAGTGCAATTGAAAATCGAGATGCTCTTGCCAAGTGCTTGTATACAAAGATGTTTGATGAATTGATCTTTCAATTAAATGCAGCTGTTTCAGGAGCTCCACCTGATCCATCTGATGTCTGGATTGCTATCTTAGATATTTATGGTTTTGAAAATTTTGAAAAGAACAGTATTGAACAATTTTGTATCAACTATGCAAATGAAAAACTTCATAATCAATACAATCTTCATTTGTTCAAATTAGAACAAAAAGAATATGATGCTGAAGGAATTCCATGGAATAATATTGAATTCGTTGATAATGGAGCTACAATTGATTTATTAGAAAGACCTAATCATGGACTTTTGGGAATTATGGATGAAGAAGTGAAAATGCCAAAATCAAATGATTCAACTTTGATTTTGAAGTTTTCTCAAAAACATGCGAAACATGCACGATTCACTTGGGATCCACGTGAACAAATGTCATTCTTAGTAAAACATTATGCCGAAAGTGTTGTTTATGATGTTGAAGGATGGATGCAAAAAAATAAAGACGCCTTAAATGAAGATGTAGTGAAAGCAATGATGAAATCAACAAATCCATGGTTAACTGATTTATTCAAAGATGATCTTCCTCCATCAGATGCACCAAATCCAGCAGGATTGAAAGAACCTGTTCGTCCTGGACCTCAAAGAGCTGTTACTGCTCAACCGGGTGGACTCTTAGCTGCTCATTCCATGCGAGGTGGAATTGCATTTGGACAACGAAGTGTGTCTTCAGATAAAATGACAGTTAATCGAAGTCTTTCAGAAGTTGGAAATGATAAACTTGGTGTTGTTGGAAAACAAGGTTCAACTATTTCAGGAACAACTCCAAGAACTGCAGGAAACAAAATTACTGTTTGTAAGAAATTTGAATTGGATCTTCATTCCTTAATTGAAACTTTGGATTCATCAGAACGTCATTATGTTCGATGTATTAAACCAAATGCTGAAAGTGCACCAGATAGATGGGACGTATTAAAAGTTATTGCTCAATTAAGAAGTAATGGTGTCGTTGAAACCATCAAACTAAGAGCAGCTGGTTATGGTCATCGATCAAATTTTGCTTCATTCTTTGGAAGATTTTCCATGCTTGGATTATTTGAACAAACTCCTGTGGCTATAAGAGCATTCATGGAACAAGTCGTGCCGTTTGCGACTGAAAATACAGATTGGGCTTTAGGAAAAACCAAATTATTTATGCGTGATCATATCTCTGATACTCTTGAAAAAGAGAGAAAACAACAAAGTGGAGGAAAGATTTTAAATATTCAAAAATACATCAGAACATTCAATTGTTTCGAAGAATTTCTTCGTAGAAGAGAATATCGTCTTGCAGCGATGGTATTTCAAAAATATTTTCATCGTATTATTGCTGAACAAAAACTTCAACAATTGATTTCAATGAAGAAGATTTCAATTTTGATACAATCAAGAATAAGAACAAGAAATGCTGAAATTGTACTTCATGAAAAGAAGGTGATGGCTCACTCAGTGTTGACGGTACAAAAATATGTACGAAGAGTGAAAGCACAAAATTTGTTAGAAGATCACAGAGAGCACAAGAAAGCAGTTATTGTTATTCAAAAATCAGTTCGACAAGCTAATTCGAAGATCTTGTTTATGTCTCATCGCGAAATGAGACATGCCGTAATTACAATTCAAAATCAAATTAGAGTGGCTTCTGCAAAATTACAACATCATCTCTTGCACCAAGAACACTTGGCTCGTTTGGAAGCTGAAAGAATCAGACTTCAAAAAGAAAAAGAAGCTGCTGAAGAAAGAGCTAGACAAGAAGCTGAAAGAGCTCGTTTAGAAGCTGAAAGAATCAAACTTGAACAAGAAAGAGCTGAAGCTGAGAGAATTCGACAAGCAGCTGAAAAAGAAGCCGAGAGGGTAAGACAAGAAGCTGAAAGAGTTCGTGTCGAGGCAGAACGTGAAGCTGAACGACTTCGAGTTGAAGCTGAAAGAGTGAAGAAAGAGAAAGATACTGCTGAAGAGAAAATTCGTCAAGATGCTGAAAAACTTAGAATTCAAAAAGAAAAAGAAGAACATGAAGCAAAAGTTCAAAGAGAAAAAGATGAACTTGAAAGAAAACTTCAAAAAGCAAGACATGATGCTGAACAAGAAGTGGCAAGTGCAGCTGAAAGAGAGCAGAGAGAACTTGAAGAAAGACTTGAAAGAGAAGTTGAAGAAGAATTAAGACTTGAACAAGAAGCACAAGAGGCTGCCCGAAGAGTGGCTGAAGCTGAAGAAAGAAGACAACAACTTCAAAAACAAGCACTTGAACGAACTGCCTCAAAACCAAAATTAACTTTAGATCTTCCAACAATCGTTACTTCTTTTGAATCTGATTCTCCTGTTGAAGCTGATGGTCATTTATCACCAAAATATCAAAGTGTAATTGATAGAGATAACCAACGATATGAAGCTGAAAAACGAAGAATTGAAGCAGCTCAGCTTAGAGACGCTCAAGAAGCTGAAAAACGAAGATTAGATGCTGAACGTGAGGAAAAACGTTCATCTTGGTTAAGACAGAAAAAAGAAGAACTTCGTGCTGAAGCTCAAGAGAGACAGAAAAAAGCTGCTCTTGTGAAACGTGCGAGTTCAAAACAGTTGTTACCACGCAGTCCATCCCAGGCTCTCACGTCATCTGATCCTCCTTCTCCCTATACTACATCTGCACCACTTCCGGTTCAACGTCGACCAAGTCAAGCTGCTTTGTTCTCTTCAAGTCCAGAAGAATTTGTTATTGATCAAGCTTTATTAGAAGAATTAGAACAATTAAGAGCTGAAAATGCATCTTTGAAACAACAACAAAAATCAGCTGGTCAAGATCCAACTTGGTTGGAACGATTAAGAGCTGAAAACGCATTGAAACAACAAAATGCACCAGCTCCTATTCAAGGTCCAGTTAAACTTGATGATTCAGTTATGGAAGTAATTACCAATCTTGTTGAAGAAAAACATGAACAAATGGCAAAAGTTTTACATAAAATCAAAAAACAAACAACTGCGCTTTGTCATGCAATGGAAGATGCTAAAAACTTAAAATCAGAAGAATCTGAAGCAAGTGTTCAAGTTCACCAATCTGAGACTGTTGTTCATTCCCAAGCTCAAGAAATTGTGCATGCCCATGCTTGTGACGACTTACAATCTGTATTTGAAAGTCATTTTCAAAAACTTGGAAAAGATCAGAAAAAACTTCAAAAATCACTTTTTAGTCAATTTGAAGAACGTCAAACTCAAAAAGATAAATTTTTTCTTGAATCTCAACAAGTGTTTTTGGGTGAAATGGTTAAAATTCAAAATGATGCATTGAAGAAATTATCTACTAAATTCGCAAAGAAGACAACAAAGATTGTATCGAATGTCAATTCTGAATTGACTACCAATGTCGAGACACTCCGTGCTGATGTTGGAATTCAACTCGGGGGTATTAATATCCAAGTTGAAGAAATCAAAGCAGATCTTACATCTCATGATCATTCTATTAAACAACAACTCGCAATTTTTGAAGAATCAATTAAAAAACAACTTTCTGTTCATGAGACATCAATTAAACAAAAATTGTCTCGTCATGAATCAACTTTGAAACATAGAATGGAAGAATTGAAAAAACAAGTGACTGAAATTCCAGCACCAAAGAGTGATTCAATTTTGGATTTAAGTGCGATTGTTAATACTTTGGGAAGAATGAAACCAAAATCAAGTGAGGATGATACAACTGGATCAAGTGGATCTTCATCATCGTCATCTTCAAGTGAAGGAACTGAAAGTGATGCTGTGTCACCTTCTCCAAAACGAACTTCAAAAAAACATAGAAGTTCATCAAACCAATCTGAAGATGAATCAAGTGATACTGAAAAACCAAAGAAACCAAAACGAAAAAGATCATCTTTAACCAGAATGCCAACAATGGATGCAAGAAGACTTGAAGAAGTAGCTCCTGATGTTGATTTCGGAGGAGGATCATCAACTGGATCTGAAGAAGGACCAAATTTTGGATCTGATAAAGAAATTAATTTTGATGGAAGTTCAACTGATGATAAAACTGTTGATTTTGGATCAGATAGTGAACCTGTATTCAAAAATCTCAATTTTAATAACCTCCTTGGAGTCAATCCAACTGAACCACAAAAACGTGGTCCTTCACCTTCTCGTCCACCAATTGGACCACAAGATGTTTCATTTTCAGATCCATCTTTTGATTCTTTACCATCAGATGGTGCTTCATCAGCAGCTGGTTCTTTGAGTAGCAGAGGAGTTCGACCAGATCGACAACCATCTGTTAGTAAATTGACTGCACAACAAAAGAAAGCAGCTGCTATCGCTGCGGCTAAAGCAAAACGATCTCAAGGAAAGAATCAATCTGCAAATACAAGTCGAACTGATTGGGATGCTGATCAATCATTCACAATTGACCCAATGGAACTTGCCTTCAAACCTGCTCCTGGTCCAACATCAGATCCTTTTGCTGCTCCAAAAACAGAATCCAAAAAATCAAAATCCTCGAGTAGCAGTTCAAGTTCAAGTAGCAGTTCAAGTAATGATGATTCCAAACCTAAAAAGAATAAGCCTGAGCTCACTCCAAAACCAGAAGTTACTGTTCAAGTTGTTGTTACTCCAGCTGAACCTGAAGTTAAACCAACTCCTGTTGATAACTCATGGGATGTGGATGGTCCATCATTCGATGATCCACAACCTCAGGAACCTGAAGTCCAAGCAGTTGTGGTCACCCCAGTGGTCACCCCAACACCAACAACTAAGAAATCAAAATCGAGTTCTTCATCGTCATCAAGTTCAAGTTATGATGAGAATAAGGCTTTAGATCCAACTGCAACTGATTATTTTGCAAATATTATTGATTCTATGTTCGATCTTGGAGATCTTAATCAAACCCCTACACCTGAACCAGTCAAACCACCAGTTCAAAGTGAACATAACTATGATCAACAATTTATTCCTCAAGCTTTTGAAGAACCATTTAATAGTCATTTTGAAGCTGATCCTCATCAATTTAATGTTGATGTTCAAAATGGATTTGATGGTCATTTTGATGATCAACCTCAAACAAAAGATTTAAGTGATCTTGGTGATCTTATGAATCAATTTGAAACTGTTACTCCTGTTGAGTTCAATGTGGAGCCAACCAAGGCGAAGAATGGAAGTTCTTCATCGAGTTCTTCATCTTCTTCATCTTCCAGCTCAAGTGATGACAGTTCCAAGAAACCACATCCTGTTGAAGAACCGGTTGCTGTTGTCGTTCAGGTGGAAGAACCAGTCGTCGTTCCTGAACCAGTTGTTCCTGAACCAGTTGTTCCTGAACCAGCAATTGATCTTGGCTCTTTTGATGATTTGGCCCATGATTTCCAACAAGTTCATATCCCTGAACCTCAACCTGAACCAATCCAAACCAAGAAATCAAAATCCTCTTCATCTTCAAGCTCGAGTTCTTCTAGCTCTGATGATCATTCTGAAAAAACTTCAAAACCAGAACTAATCCCAGAACCAGTCATTGAACAACCATTCCAAAGTGATTTTGATAATTTGATGGCTGAATTTCAAGAAGTTAATATTCCAGATCCAGAACAAATTGCAGTTGGACATCAAGTTTCTCAATTGCCTGTTGATGATTTCAGTCAATTTGATGATTTGAAATTTGATCCAGTTCAGGAATTTACAACACCAGAACCTCAACTCGAGCCTCAACCTGAACCAGTCAAAACTCAAAAATCAAAATCATCCTCTTCATCTTCATCCTCCTCGAGCTCAAGCTCTGATGATCATTCTGAGAAAACTCCAAAACCTGAACCAGTACCTGAAGTGATTGAACAAATTGTTGAACCAACATTCCAAAGTACTGATTTTGATAATATGATGGCTGAATTTCAACAAAACACATTTGAAGCTGATGTTACTCCAAAACCTCAACCTGTTCAAAATCTTTTTGAGGAACCTGAACATTTTGAAATTCGTACTCCAGAACCCGAGCCTCAACCCGAACCAGTCCAGACTCAGAAGTCAAAATCATCATCTTCCTCGTCTTCTAGTTCATCATCATCTAGTTCTGAAGACCATTCTGAAAAACCAAAAACTGAACCAGTACCCGAAGTGATTGAACAAATTGTTGAACCAACATTTCAAAGTACTGATTTTGATAATATGGTGACTGAATTTCAGCAAGATACTTTTGAAGTTGATGTTACTCCAAAACCCCAACCTGTTCCAGTTCCTTTTGAAGAACCTGAACATTTTGAAATTCGTACTCCAGAACCCGAGCCTCAACCTGAACCTGTCAAAACTCAAAAATCTTCATCTTCATCTTCATCATCCTCTAGTTCCTCATCTAGTTCTGATGACCATTCCGAGAAAACTCCAAAACCTGAACCAACCCCAGAACCAACCTTCCAAAACACTGATTTTGATAATATGATGGCTGATTTCCAACAAAATACTTTTCATGAAGTTGATGTTACTCCAAAACCTCAACATGTTCAAAGTCCTTTCGAAGAACCTGAACATTTTGAAATTCGTACCCCAGAACCACATATTCCAGATCAATCATTTGAAATGCCAGATTTTGGAAGTGGTCTTGATGATTTGATGCAAGATTTTCAACAAGTTGTTGTACCTGAACCGCAACCAGAACCTCAACAACCAGAACCAACCAAAACCAAATCAAAATCATCATCTTCATCCTCAAGTTCGAGCTCATCATCAAGCTCTGAAGACCATTCTGAAAAACCACCAAAACCTGAACCAGTACCTGAACCAACTCCTGAAACTATTGAACAGGCTTTTCAAAGTACTGATTTTGATAACATGATGGCTGAATTTCGACAAAATAGTTTTGAAGCTGATGTTACTCCAAAACCTCAACCCGAACCAACACATCAAGATCCATTTTCACAACCAGAAACCTTTGAAATTCATACACCTGAAGTTGTACCTTTTGAGGTTCCAGATTTTGGAACAGGTTTAGATGATATGATGAACGATTTCCAACAAGTTGTTGTACCAGAACCTCAACAAACCAAAAAGTCAAAATCATCATCTTCATCATCCTCTAGTTCATCATCATCTAGTTCTGATGACCATTCCGAGAAAACTTCAAAACCTGAACCACCTCCTGAAGCTATCGAACAGGCTTTTCAAAGTACTGATTTTGATAATATGATGACTGAATTTCAACAAAATACATTTCATGAAGTTGATCCAAAACCTCAACCTGTTCAAGATCCATTTGTTGAACCCGAAACTTTCGAAATTCGTACTCCAGAACCACATATTCCAGATCAACCATTTGAAATGCCAGATTTTGGAGCAGGTTTAGATGATATGATGAAAGATTTTCAACAAGTTGTTGTACCAGAACCTCCACAAACCAAAAAATCAAAATCATCATCTTCATCATCCTCTAGTTCATCATCATCTAGTTCTGATGATCATTCCGAAAAAAATCCAAAACCTGAACCAATCCCAGAACCAACTTTCCAAAGTACTGATTTTGATAATATGATGGCTGATTTCCAACAAAATAATTTTCATGAAGTTGATGTTACTCCAAAACCTCCTCAACATTTTCAAGATCCATTTGGAGAACCTGAAACTTTTGAAATTCGTCAACCTGGTGTTGTTCCAGAACAAAGTTTTGATCTTCCTGATTTTGGAGCAGGACTTGATGCCATGATGAACGAATTTCAACAAGTTGTTGTACCTGACCCTCAACAAACCAAAAAATCAAAATCTTCATCTTCATCATCCTCTAGCTCATCATCATCAAGCTCTGATGATCATTCCGAAAAAAATCCAAAACCAGAACTAATCCCAGAACCAGTCATTGAACAACCATTCCAAAGTGATTTTGATAATTTGATGGCTGAATTTCAAGAAGTTAATATTCCAGATCCAGAACAAATTGCAGTTGGACATCAAGTTTCTCAATTGCCTGTTGATGATTTCAGTCAATTTGATGATTTGAAATTTGATCCAGTTCAGGAATTTACAACACCAGAACCTCAACTCGAGCCTCAACCTGAACCAGTCAAAACTCAAAAATCAAAATCATCCTCTTCATCTTCATCCTCCTCGAGCTCAAGCTCTGATGATCATTCTGAGAAAACTCCAAAACCTGAACCAGTACCTGAAGTGATTGAACAAATTGTTGAACCAACATTCCAAAGTACTGATTTTGATAATATGATGGCTGAATTTCAACAAAACACATTTGAAGCTGATGTTACTCCAAAACCTCAACCTGTTCAAAATCTTTTTGAGGAACCTGAACATTTTGAAATTCGTACTCCAGAACCCGAGCCTCAACCCGAACCAGTCCAGACTCAGAAGTCAAAATCATCATCTTCCTCGTCTTCTAGTTCATCATCATCTAGTTCTGAAGACCATTCTGAAAAACCAAAAACTGAACCAGTACCCGAAGTGATTGAACAAATTGTTGAACCAACATTTCAAAGTACTGATTTTGATAATATGGTGACTGAATTTCAGCAAGATACTTTTGAAGTTGATGTTACTCCAAAACCCCAACCTGTTCCAGTTCCTTTTGAAGAACCTGAACATTTTGAAATTCGTACTCCAGAACCCGAGCCTCAACCTGAACCTGTCAAAACTCAAAAATCTTCATCTTCATCTTCATCATCCTCTAGTTCCTCATCTAGTTCTGATGACCATTCCGAGAAAACTCCAAAACCTGAACCAACCCCAGAACCAACCTTCCAAAACACTGATTTTGATAATATGATGGCTGATTTCCAACAAAATACTTTTCATGAAGTTGATGTTACTCCAAAACCTCAACATGTTCAAAGTCCTTTCGAAGAACCTGAACATTTTGAAATTCGTACCCCAGAACCACATATTCCAGATCAATCATTTGAAATGCCAGATTTTGGAAGTGGTCTTGATGATTTGATGCAAGATTTTCAACAAGTTGTTGTACCTGAACCGCAACCAGAACCTCAACAACCAGAACCAACCAAAACCAAATCAAAATCATCATCTTCATCCTCAAGTTCGAGCTCATCATCAAGCTCTGAAGACCATTCTGAAAAACCACCAAAACCTGAACCAGTACCTGAACCAACTCCTGAAACTATTGAACAGGCTTTTCAAAGTACTGATTTTGATAACATGATGGCTGAATTTCGACAAAATAGTTTTGAAGCTGATGTTACTCCAAAACCTCAACCCGAACCAACACATCAAGATCCATTTTCACAACCAGAAACCTTTGAAATTCATACACCTGAAGTTGTACCTTTTGAGGTTCCAGATTTTGGAACAGGTTTAGATGATATGATGAACGATTTCCAACAAGTTGTTGTACCAGAACCTCAACAAACCAAAAAGTCAAAATCATCATCTTCATCATCCTCTAGTTCATCATCATCTAGTTCTGATGACCATTCCGAGAAAACTTCAAAACCTGAACCACCTCCTGAAGCTATCGAACAGGCTTTTCAAAGTACTGATTTTGATAATATGATGACTGAATTTCAACAAAATACATTTCATGAAGTTGATCCAAAACCTCAACCTGTTCAAGATCCATTTGTTGAACCCGAAACTTTCGAAATTCGTACTCCAGAACCACATATTCCAGATCAACCATTTGAAATGCCAGATTTTGGAGCAGGTTTAGATGATATGATGAAAGATTTTCAACAAGTTGTTGTACCAGAACCTCCACAAACCAAAAAATCAAAATCATCATCTTCATCATCCTCTAGTTCATCATCATCTAGTTCTGATGATCATTCCGAAAAAAATCCAAAACCTGAACCAATCCCAGAACCAACTTTCCAAAGTACTGATTTTGATAATATGATGGCTGATTTCCAACAAAATAATTTTCATGAAGTTGATGTTACTCCAAAACCTCCTCAACATTTTCAAGATCCATTTGGAGAACCTGAAACTTTTGAAATTCGTCAACCTGGTGTTGTTCCAGAACAAAGTTTTGATCTTCCTGATTTTGGAGCAGGACTTGATGCCATGATGAACGAATTTCAACAAGTTGTTGTACCTGACCCTCAACAAACCAAAAAATCAAAATCTTCATCTTCATCATCCTCTAGCTCATCATCATCAAGCTCTGATGATCATTCCGAAAAAAATCCAAAACCAGAACTAATCCCAGAACCAGTCATTGAACAACCATTCCAAAGTGATTTTGATAATTTGATGGCTGAATTTCAAGAAGTTAATATTCCAGATCCAGAACAAATTGCAGTTGGACATCAAGTTTCTCAATTGCCTGTTGAACAACCATTCCAAAGTGGTGATTTTGATAATATGATGGCTGAATTTCAACAAGTTGCCGTACAACAAGTTGATGTTACTCCAAAACAACCTGTCACCAATCAATCCCCATTTGAAGAACCAGAAACTTTTGTTGTTAGACAACCAGTTGAACCAGTCCAACAACAACCTGTCATCACTCCTGCAGAATCCCATAAATCCTCTTCATCCTCTTCATCAAGCTCTAGTTCATCAAGCTCATCTGACGAGGATGAAAAACCAAAGGGTGGATTTCAAAGTGCTGGATTTGATAGTCTTATGGCTGATTTTCAAAATTCAACTCCAAAAGCTTTTGAGAGTGGAGGATTTGATTCATTGATGGCTGATCTTTCAAGTTCTGCATTTGGAGGTCAATCTTCATCACCAAGACCTAATAATATGAGTTTTGGAGATGGATTCGATGGAGTTGAACAATTTGAACGTGTGAAACCGCAACCTGCCCCCGCGCCCGCAAAAGCCTTTCCACTTCCAAATAAGAACGCCAATGGACAAAAACCAACGGAGACCTTCAGTCGTGATGTATTGCCACAAGTTGGACCTAGAGCTAAATCAATGGGTAATGAAGGATTTTCAAGAGATGTATTGCCAACTGTAGGAAGACCTGTTCAAGTTAGTCCTGGATTTGATGCTTTAATGGATGATCTGGGAAAACAAACCGGATTTGGATCCAGAGGAAAGATGGACTTTAATGATGATTTTATGAGACCAGGAGCAGGAGCAGGTGGTAGAGCTGTACCAAATTTTGGATTTAATGATTTTTCTGCTCCATTTGGTGTTGCAGATGATGTTAGTCCTGAAAGTTTTACTGAATTGATGGACGCCTTCACCAAATCTGTCAAAAACACTGGCATCCAGATTTCCAAAATTGAAGGACAATTACCTCATCATCAACGTGAATTTGGTGAAATTAGTGATGTTATCGATGAATTTGGAGATAATTTTTATGTTAATGAAAGACCTCCTGAAACAACTGAATTCAGTGAAACTGATTTGAATTCTCATATTTTGATTATGCAAACAAATATCACTGGACCTAAACTCCCCCAAAAGACAAAGAAATCCTCGTCATCCTCATCGTCATCGTCATCAGGTTCGTCCTCTTCAAGTGATGACAGCCACAGTGGAGAAGAACCAGGTGATCGAGCAGAATATAATAATCCTCAATTTGAAGAAATGAATAAAGCAATGGAACAATTAAACGCAGGATCAACAACTTCTATCCATAAAGCTCAACCTCAATTTGGAGATCTAAGTGATTTCAACACAGATCCATTTGGAGATAATTTTAGTGGAGGTCATGGTCATGGAAATCATGATTCAACATATACTTTGGGTGATCTTGATTCTCAGATGAAACAATTACAAGCAATGGAAAATGGCCCAAAACAAAAAGGATCATCAAGTTCTTCCTCGTCATCAAGTTCCTCTTCATCTGATGAACCAACTCCATATGCAAATCAAGAATTTGATGCTTTATCAAAACAAATGGAACAAATGACTCCTGGAGGCAGTGGAGGATCAGCTTCTGATCATCCGACTCAATTTGGACAATTACATGATCTTCGAGATTCAACTTTAGGAGATGTACCAAACCAATTTCGTTCAAATAGCAAATATACAGAATCTGATTTAGATTCTCAAATGTTTCAATTAATTCAAAATACAAATGACCAACCACATGCAACTGATTTAACACAAGTTGGACTTGATCTTCCAGATTATAGTCAGGTTGGACTTCCAACTGAACCAGAAAATTATCAAAACCCAGAATTTGAGGCGTTGAATTCATCAATGGAACAGATGCAAAGAATGAGTCAATCCGGACAACAGGTAACTGATTCAACTATTTTTGGAGATGTACATGATTTTAGTATGGATCAATTTCAAGATGGATTTGGAAGTCAGCATGGAATGAAAATTGGAGAATCAAGTGGATATACTGAAAATGATCTTGATTCTCAAATGCAAATGTTACAATTTTCTGTTAATTCAGGTGGAATTGATATTGATGATTTTAATTTTGAAGGTCAACAACAAATTAACCATGTTGATCAACAACAATCAAACCACCAAGACCAAAGCAGCAGTAGTAGTCAATTTTTAGATTCTCAATTTAATGAACTTGATATAAGTGAATATGAAACAACTCAATTTAATGCTCCTACATCATCAGAACCAACAACACAAGGATTTGAAAGTAGTTTTGATCCAGGGCAATTTGATACGAGTGATTTTCAAGATCTTGAGGAGCAATTAGATCCACAACCAGCAGTGAAAGCAGTTGATACACATAAGAAGAAATCCTCAAAATCATCTAAATCATCCTCTTCATCAAGTTCTTCATCTTCATCTTCATCTTCATCAAATGATGATGATAAAAAATCAAAAAAAGATAAAAAATCATCAAATGGTTCAAAAAAACAAAAAATTGATCTACCTTTAAAAAGTGCTGAACCAGGTGAAGACAAAAAAGAAAATCCTGCTGTTGCTGCAGCCACATCACCTCGAGGTGTCGCCTCCCCAAAAGGATTACAATCTACTCAAGTCGTTGCAAAATGGGATTATGAAGGTGAAGAAACACATCTTTCATTTAAAGTCGGAGATGTTATTACAGTGGTTGCATCACATCCAGAAGATGAATGGTGGTATGGTGAATTAAATGGAAAGAAAGGATATTATCCCAGAAACTACACAGAGCTTATTCGAAAACCAATTGGGCTTGTCCGAGTCAGATCCAAACAAATATTAGGAAAAGTTAAAAAATTAGATGCACTCTTAGCATCACCAAGAGGAATGTCCAAACTAGACGAAGAAAACGACTAGAGCAGACATTAAGAAAGAAATTTTATTATAGGAAGGAAACAAACAAATTACTCATAGCCCCCAGATTTTGTTGTACATTTGTATCATACATATTTAAATAAATTTGTTTCAAC
>JGI24212J29972_1026967_pt1 | contig 14815 bp, 1 predicted proteins | sample EnhBio_Anaerobic_FD_29972 | JGI IMG/M metagenome (IMG submission 29972)
CTCCGGAGGATCAGGCAATGGATGTCTCAGACCCATTGTTGATCCCCTCATGTGTCACCAAGGTGATGCTGAACGAAGACTTAAATGAACGGGCAGGAGCAACCAAAATCCTGAAAACCCTTTTTTCCAATCTGGTGAACCAACCAAGTGAAGCCAAATATCGCAAAGTCCCGATTGGAGCTGCTTTGAATAAACTCATCGGCCTCGATGGAGGAAAACAGTTGATGTTGGCTTGTGGTTGGGCCGTTGCTGGGAACTCTTATGAATTTACTCCAGAAGATAAAAATTACAAATCCTTGCGTGATGCAATTGCCTGGACCGAAGCTTTAGAGAAGGATCCTGGAGCTTGGTTCTCATGTGTTTGGTGTAAAAAGAAACTCCCAAAGAAAGATATCTTGATCACCTACCAAGACAAAGCCTTTTGTCCGCCTTGTGCTGATCAAGAAAAACAAAGACAAGTGAGAAGAGCTGAGGCCAAGGCCCAGACTCCTCAACCAGCCACACCAGTTCTTACTCCAACGAAAGCTGCTGTTGTTCCTGCTGCTAGCCCTTCTGCTCAGATTCGACATGATCCAGTTTTTGAAATGGAAGTTGCTGAAACAGAATTAACCGAAGAAGAGAAAAAAACTCAAGCAGAATTTTTGGAAAAAGAACGAAAAGAACGAATGGAGCTTCTCAAGAAGACCAAATCCTTTGATGATTCACATTCCGAATGGTTATGGAGAACAAGAGCTTTTGCAGGACAATTTTGTGATGCATTCTTGAGGAATACATCTCTTGATAGAGGAGGTGATATTGCAGATGCTTGTCAGACTATGCTTAAAACAATGAATCGATTTTTAGATCAACCAAATCATTTTAGAGATTTTTCTGCTATTGCTTCTGATTTTGATGGACCAAAACTTGCAGGGATCAAACAAATCTTTACTATGATCCAAGATTCGATTGATCTTATTGACAATTACAAAGTTGAAGCACCTCAATCAACGGGACCAAGAAGAGCAAAGACTGATGATACAAGTCATCTCGTCCCAATGCTTCAAAAATTGATGAAACGATTAAATGAACTTCCAAAAGGTGGAAGAATGATTATTCATGGAGGATGGTCTGATTATTCAGGAGGTCATGCTGTGATGTACATGGTTGACCGTGATCAAAATGATTCCTGGGGATTCGTTGTTGTGAATACCGGTGAAGGAATCAACTATCACCCTGGAACATGGGATACTTATCCAAAACAAAAAGTTCGAACTGCAATTCGTATTGGACCAATTCCAGCTTCAAGAATGTTAGACCCATCCGTTTGGTTTATGATTTATACTTTGAAACACACTGTTTCAGAACATAATACTATGCAGCAACTTTATGAAGTCATTTTACCACACTTCGTTGGCTCTACTATTAATCAAGTTATTGAAAAAGAAGCTAAAGCAGGTCGTTGTGGAGATTATGAAACTATTCAAAGATCAGGAACTTGTTACTATTGGTGTGTTCTTGGAACCATCAGATATTTGGCACAACAAATGTTAGGATTTGATAAGAAACAACGAAAGTTGTTAATGTATTTGCTGAGATTATCATACCTTTATGATGTCAGAGAGGAGCAAGATCTCTTGATTGATATGTACCGAACCAATACTCTTCAAAATGCCAATGGAGTTCAAACTCGTTGGCATGAAACTGATCGAACTATGGTCACATGTGCTTGTAATCAAACCCGAAGAGCAGGAATTAAATTACAAAAACACAAAATTATGTCAAGAAGTGCATTACAGAAATTATTTGATATTTCACAAAAAGTTGAAGATAATATTAATCTATTGGATCAATTATCAAAAGGTGAAACAAGTATTTTACTTCGAGGAGATTTAAGAAAACCATTTGAATTTGATGCTTTGTCAGAATTTTATCAATCTTTTGAGGGATTTAAATTCTTTAAAGATGAAAATACCGAAAAATACACAGGTTATGAAACAGATGCTCCTCCTGATCTGTTTATTGATTTAGAAGATCCAAAAACTGAAATTAAAACCTTATCTCAAGTAATTGATTTGTTTGCAACAACAGTTCAACGGTGCAATTCCCTTCGTTCCAAAACTTCCATTTCAGCAGTTAGTTTGTCCATGTTTCAAACTATCACTTTGATTGAACACCTCTTCACCTCTGCCTGGTTTCCAATCCCACGTCCAAGAGTTGTTGGTGCCACGGATCCACATTGTATCTGGCAAACCTCTGCAATCACCTACGCCGAGCAATTGCGAGGATTTAAAGAATTGTTTGCGCTTTCTCAACATTATATTGCAGCAACTTTTTCATTACCTTATGACCCTGTTTTATATTCAAACAGAGTTATTATTATGGCTGCAATCTTTGCTTGTTTTGATTCTTTGGTTAGAAATAAACCAACAGATCAAGTATCAGCATTGACCAAGACCCTTATTGGAGATGAGGAAAATCCAGGTTTTGTTGTTCCATTAGCATCATGGCAAAAAGTTGATTTCTTTATTATTTCTGAAATTATGGTTTTTGTTCAACCTCAAGTTTTAGCAACAAGACTCAAACTTATTCAATATTTTGATGTCGGTTTGACCTATCCTCAAACTCACAGGGTTATGAGTTGGAATACTGTTTCTATGAAATCAACAGTTGTTACTATGGCAACAAATTCGCCTGATGCAAATTTTATGACATTGTTCCTTAAAAACAATGGAATCAATCGTGAATTTCCATGGCAGTTGATGGATGATTGGAATGAAAGAACTGATCTTGGTGTTCAAGAAACAACCTCCAAAAAAACAGAAATGGAACGTCTTGGATTATGGTTTGCTGCATACACTCCAAGTCAAACTGAATTTGGAAAATATCGTGATTTGGTACTTCTTAACAAGATGGTTATGACTCCAAACCTTGAAGCCAAAAATGATAAACTCTTTGCACCTAATACCCTCTGGTTCACAGGACAAATCAGTCCAACTTGGGAACCAATTCGAGGAAGATCCGAAGATGAAGTTTGGTTGTACCTCCGAATTCAAAAAGACAGTATCCTCTTCCCTGAAGATAAGTCATTATTACCTGTTGATCCAAGATTATTTTTGAAAGCTCCAGAAAAATTTCCTTATGGAGTAACTGAAAATGATATTTTATATCAAGATGAGCTTCAAACCTTCGATGAATCTTTGTCTGTTGAAGATGCCGAAAAATTAGCTTGTATCCTCAGTGCAGGATTTTTGAAGTTACCGTTGTTACTTCAATTCTTTGCTGAAAATCGTATTGGAACGTTGTTGAATCTTGACACTCGATGTGTTTTAGAATCATGCTTCTTTGCACCAGGAAGATATGACAAAGATCAAATTTATTTGCCACAAATTCCATGTGATACTGGTCTTGGAACTTCATTTGGACGTCTTGCTGCTGAAATGGTATTTTGTCCTGATTCTGTTTTCAAACCTCTTTTGAGTTTGTTACGTGAATCTGAAAAAATGTGTTTTCATGGTTTCAAGTCAGTGTTTGTCAACTTGTACCTCTTCTTGATCCGCTTGGCAGTTCGTGTCCTTAAATATCGATTTTGGGTCGAAAGTAACATGGAAGGTGCATTCCCTTCTGTCCTATTAGCTTCCATTCTTCGATATTTGAAAGGAAGTGGAAAAGACCTCATTGAAGGATGGTTCCAAGAAGCAAGTTCTGAAAAAGACCAAGATTCTGTTATTCAATTCCAAACTCATTTATCATTTCTATATCATTTTGAAAAAGATCTTCCTGCTTTTTTAAAAGCAACCACAAATGTTATACTTTGGCATGGAAAACAAAATGTGACTGAAACTCAGAAACACAGTCTTAATGCTCCTCATTATTTGAATTCTGTTCCAATTCATGATGTGTTTGCAAATTATCATCAAAATCGTACAGATTTGTTGAAATGGATAAAAGAACAAAATTCAGAAAATCTTGAACCTCTGTTACAAAGTGTGTCCGATATTGGTATCGGACAATTGACATCACCTGTTACCTCAGGTTGGGAAAAAATTGAAACTAAGCCTCCAATGTGTTATACTACAGTAGAAAGTGGACATCCTTATCGAGGTCCTGTTCGAATGTACTATTCTGTATCATTTCCAGGTGCTGATCACCTGTCAATTCGATTTGACTCGTTATCTAAGATTGGTACAACTGATTATGTTACAATTTATCAAGATAATACATATACAACCACATGGGGACCGGCAAAAATCCAAAATAATTGGCCAGGTGCAAGTGGAAGACCTCCATTGGTTATACCAACTGATCATTTTGTTGTATTTTTTTATGCTGATGTAACAACTCTTCCTGATTGGGGATTTAAGCTTATTGCCGAAGCACCTGTTTGTTTACAATCAGTTGAAGTATTATTTAATGAATTTGAAAAATCACATGGTGTCACAAGACATATGTGTCAACATGCCCTTGCTGCTTGTAATAACCATCTTGATTTATCTCGAGATTATCTTAAGGAAAATCACGAAAAACTGAAATCTGATGTTGTTGCCGAAGCCAAAGCCGAAAAATCAGCTGATACAGTTGAAGGCCTTTGGAGCAAAACTTGTCCTACGGGTACAATTCATGTCAATCTTCAAACTGCCGAAGTATATTATGGTAATCGATTAAGTATGCCTGTACCAATGGAAATTGCATCTCATAATGATTTTAAAACTGTATTTAAAGGAAATGTACCTTATTGTACCGTTAAAGAAACAAAACAACATTTAAAGACTTTACAAGTCGAAAATGAAGAATATTTATTTCATATTTCGGCATGGACGCCGTTGAAGTTTTTAAGTCATGAAGAAGAGGCTGTTTTGAAAATTGATGAAAAGGAAAAAGCTGAAAATGAAAAATTGCAAGATACAAAAGAAAAAGAAAGTGTTGCTCCATATATAAATGCGCCTGTAATTCAAAAAACAGAAGGAGGATATGATCTATTGAATCATAGAGGATTCGAGTGGAATCTTTATCAAAAAGGAGATTTAGGATGGTTTTCTACTATTTTCGATGTTGCTTTAGCACAAAATTTAATCGGATCTGATATCCCAAAGATGTGGACTAAACCAGAAGGTGGCGCCAAAAACAAAAATCTTCCTACTTTGGTCATGTTTGTTCCTCCTTCTGGAGAAGTTGATCTTTCAAATGGAAATCCAGGAATGTTTTATGAAGTCTATGCTAATGAAGAATATGAAACTTTTGATGTTTATGCAATTTTAGAAGAAGGAAGACAAACTAAGATTAGTCTTGTTTATTCATCTGATTGTTATTTCAGTTTTGGAAATCTTGAACAAAAATCAAAATTAAAAGAACGTTCTCATCCAAAAACTGAAAGAGGTGGTGGAAATATGTTTGGATACCTCTTCGATTTGCAAGGACGTCTTGAAAGGCGACCAGGTTGTGGTGTTCTTAATGATGCAACTGTTTCTTCTGTTATCGTTAAACGACAAAGAAGAACTGACCATCAAGAACCTCACTGGGAAACCTATGTACCAAGTAGAATCCTTTGTGGTCTTATCCCTGATATCCTCATTCAACAATACGAATTCTGGAAGGAATCCGAAACTGTTATCAAAGGGTATTCAAGAGTTTCTGACGAATGGTCAAATTATGAATTGACTGTTGAGTTGTCCGCTGATGGAGGATCCGCAGTTGTCAAGCGAAAGAATAGATCAGAAGCTCTTTGTTTGTTGAATCCATTGAAATCCAAAAAGGATTCTGCGCTTGGAAGACTTGCTGCATTGTTTTGTCGAGTAGATAGACTTTGTAATGTCTTGTTTTGGTCAAGAAGTCATCCTGTTGGTGAAGAAGAAGCTGAAATTACATTAATTGAATTACCTGTATTGAAAGCAAGATTTCAAATGAGTGTTGATGAAGATGGAAAAGTCAAACTTAACTCTTTGGACCACAACGGTTTGTTTGTTAGTAGTTCCCAAGAACATGAATGGATGACTCAACTCCCTCATTCTATGGTCCTTGAAAATAATCTTAAAGAAAGATTTATTTTGGTTCCTAATTATGAATTGAAATCTTTGTCAATTAAAGCTTCACCATTCTCAACTGCAATAATTTCATATCAATCTTCTGAATGGATCAAAAACGTCCGAACCAGATTCTATTTGTATCCAGTACATCTATCAGGATTATTTTTGAAGACTGAAGCTCTTTCTTCAGCAATTTATTTAATTGTGATTTTATTTTTAAGAAGAGATTATGATAGTATTGCCAAGATTACTTCAACTGCTCATTCTGATACTCCTTTGACTGAAGAAGAGAACTGGGTATTGTCCATGATCACACAAACCGTGTTAGCAGGACCTGATAATGAGGTTGATGTTCATCCTAATGCCCATGCTTGCCGTTTAAGACTTGCTCTGGTTGCAATTGAAAGTGGTGCAAAAGAAGTTCCATGGGGAAAGAATCTCGTCCATGAAGATATGACAGGATATATTGCAAAATTTTCACATGTTTCTTCATTATGTCGTTTGACAATTGATGAAGAAGATCAAATCATCACATGGCTTGGTCCTGATAGCTTTCCAACTCGTCTTAGATATATTCAAATCGTCAGAGAAGTTAACGCCGGTGCTCCTCCATCTCCAAGCACCGATTCCTCCTTGCAACCCCAGGGTCCTATCTCACCTTGATTTTAGGAGCCTCTCAACATATGGTTATGTCTCCAGTCGTTCCTCAAAACGGAGGTAAAAAGATTATTGATGAATTGTATTTAGCATCCAACAATATGCAATTTTCTGGTCTTGAACATTTTTACGATTTTGGATATTCCAGACCTGAAAATCTGGATCCCATGAAAACTGTTGAAACCCTCCGATTGTGGTGGTCCGACAGTATTAATGGTAAATATTGGAAGACAGGATGGCCTTTGATTTATGATTTGTTGCTCGGACGTATCTCCATGAGCGTTATTGGATCTGATCTGCCCACCGAACAGTATTATCCAGATAAGTTGAAGGACTGTTCTCCATTTACAAAAACAGTGGAAGAAGAAGAAGGTATTAGATGTAAATGTACTGAATCAAGTTTTAATTTGGCAAAATTATTATTACATTCTGGACTTTTGAAATGTACTGCAGGAAACAAAGCCCTTAAAAGGGCTGATCAGATTTGGTTATCTATTCTAACTACTGTTATTATTGCTGTTGAAAATGATAATAAGAATTGGGGAAAAACATCACATAGTTTTCAATTCCCTTCCATTCCATTCAAACAAATTTCCTATATTTTATCTGAGAACGTTCATATTTCTCGAGTTCATCAAGATCCTGAAGCTTATAACGTACTTCATGCCTTTTTGGCCGAACTTGGTCAAGGTGCTCAAAAAATCTTGGGTTCTCAAATTTGGGCACAAAGTGAATTTCAACAGAAAAATCAAGTTATGGCAACAAGACAATCAACCCTTATCATTGATCAAAGAACCTTGCAATTCACTGCCCCATCAGTCAAAAATACAGGTCGTGAGAGTCATGTGATTCAACCATTTGAGCTTGGAGGAACCTCTTTGAGTTTATCCGCTGAACAATTATCAATTTTTTCATCTCGACCTCTATTGAAGTTATTCGAAGAATTTGTTGAATTTGTTCATATACCTGAATCTGTTGCAGAATCATTACCTTGGAATAAGACATTAAATGAACATTCAATTTCGAAAACAAAATTGTCAAAAGAAACAATTGAAAGACTTGGTGATGAAATGGCAAAAGCTTCAAAGAAGGCAGCAACTTCTTCAATTCCTCAATTGACTTTCTTGGGTCCACAATTATTTGAAGCACTGAATCATGAAGCTGAAGTACTTGAACAAAAGACCAGTCTTGCTGCTTCTCAAGAACTTCGAAGCTCTGGATTGAGGCAATCTGTTTCTGCAAAGAAATCAATGAAAAATGCTATTTTAAGCTTAAATACGATTCATCAAACTTTGATTGAAATGCAAAAATCAGATGCTGATATGTTGAAGATCGCATTTAAAGAGTTAGAGACTTTGGCCAATGATATTGGTCCAATCAAGAATTCCATGGATACTTCACAATTACTTTATCGTATCAAACAAAAAGTTGGTATTGAATCTTCATTTTGGGCAGAAACCCTTTCATGCTTGTTATTATCAACTACTCCAACTGAAGATTTGAAACGAACCAATCCTTTCATCACTCAACAACAAACTGACCTTATCCTCTCCGCTGTATCCCACGTGTTGATGAGATCTGTCCAACTTACTCATATCAATCGATGTTTGTCAGATGTGGTACAGTTGATCTCAAGAATGAAGGAATATTTGGTACAAGAATTGTCAATTAGAGAATCAAAAGAAATTGGAGCATTTAAATCATCACCTGCAATGTTGAATCATATGTTACAAAAATATAATTTTGAATTGAAAACTTCATTTATGGGATTAAGAGATTTGAAAAAGAAACTTCTTGAAATTGCAACTGAAAAGAAAGAGTTACTTGCAGAATTATCAGAAGAAGATCGAATTGCAGTTGTTTTCAGTGCTTTTCATGTTACAAACTTCGATTCAGAAAAATGTATTGATTTATTAACAAGAAATAATCCAAAAACACTTCTTGAAGTTGCTAAGAGATCTTGTTATTGGAATGGAAAATTATTCTTGTTACCTCAACAACATAAACAACAAGAAGCCGGAGAGGATCAGAACAAATTGGTTAAATTGAAGGCTATGATTCACGTTCTCAGATTTACAGCAAGTAACTTAGCAAGTGAATTTACTGCACAAAGAGCATATATGACTGCTGAAGAAACCGGTGGATTTAGATATGATCCAAGATTTTTGGTATTTGAATTTGCAGCTGCTTTGTTTCTTCGAAAACGACAAATTGAAATTGTTCAAGAATTTGTCACCACTGCAAAAAAACCAGATTCAAGTACTGTACATCAAATGATTATGGGAGCAGGAAAGACCAGTGTAATTTGTCCATTATTGACTTTAATGCTTGCTAATGGTAAATCATTGATTACCCAAGTTGTACTTGAATCATTGCTTTATCAATCAAGAGATATTATGAGATCTGTATTCAGTCGAATCATCAGAAAGAGATGTTATACTCTTACATTTGATCGATCTGCACCTCATGATTACATGTCTCTTGACATCCTCTACAAAAAACTTGAACGTGCTCGTAGAGAATGTGCAATTGTTTGTACTACACCATCAGCAATCAAAAGTTTAATGTTGAAATATGTTGATATGTTATCAAGTGTCATGACTGCAGATAAGTTATTATATTTACCTGAAAATGTAATGAAACCAACTCAAATTTATGCAATGTTGAAACATAATGCATTACAATTACATCAAAGTGAATGGATGGCTGATCGTTTAAGTGCAATTATTTCTCTTTGGGGACCGTCAGAAGGTGGTATTGCTTTACTTGATGAAGTTGATCAAATTTTACATCCTCTTAAATCAGAGTTGAATTTCCCAATTGGTCCAAAATTACCTTTGTCATTGCTTCCTGAACGTTATGCTTTACCAATCCATCTTCTTGATGCTGTTATCAAGAGTACTCATGGATCATTCGAAGCACAAAGTGATCAACACCAAACCCAAATTCTTCAAGAGATTCATTTGAAGATGAAAGAGGGAATTGCAAACAAACAGGTTCAAGGTCATCCACATACAATCTTGCTTCAACAATCATTTTATTTTCAAAATCTTATTCGTTTGTTTGGTCAATGGAGTTTAGTGTGGTTATCACAACAATCTTGTATCGATTCAGGATTGAAGAAAGCAACTGCTGAAGGACATGAAGCTCAAAATTTAGTTTTAGATTTCATTACTTCATTCCAAGTTACCGACAAAGTGGTCAATCCAACCTTCTTCGAGCCAAAAGGTCTTAAACTGTTGAACCTCACTCGAAACTGGCTTCTCAACTTCTTTCCTCATTGTATTTCCAAAATCAACAGAGTCACATATGGTCTACTTGGTTTAGATGATTTGACAAGATATGAAATTAGAACAGGAGAAGATAGAACATCAATCCCATTATCAAGAAGATTATTAGCAGTACCGTTTGAAGGAAAAGATAGAGCAACAACATCAAGTGAATTTGCCCATCCTGAGGTTTTGATTGGGCTTTCTTTTTTGGCATACCGTTATGAAGGACTTAGAACTTTTGATGTTGTTTCAATTGTGAAGAAACTCAAAGAGAATTTAATTTATGAACCTGGTGCAACCGTTGAAAGACCCACATGGCTCATGTTCAACGATTGGTTGTCAAATGCTGCCAAGATCCATGGTGAAGATAAACGATCTGAAATCTATCCCCTTGATTTATTATTACCTGAAGATAATTCTCAAATCCAAAAATTAACTGTTTTGCTCGGAAAGGTTCCCGCTGTAATTCACTACTATTTGCAAGAAATTGTTTATGCTACTGTGTTACATAATCAAGAAATCAAATTAGTTGCTAGTGGCCATGATCTTGGATCTGATATTCTGTTTAGCACCCGATTAGGATTTTCAGGAACACCTTCCAATATTTTACCATCTCAATTGATTCCTTGTCACTTTGAACCTGATTCAGAAGCAAAGATTATCAATACATTGAGAAATCCAACTGTTGTTAGTTCTAAAGTTGTATTTGAATCTTCTGCTGAACAATTATTAAAATATATTGCAAATCAATCTTATGGTGCTCTTATTGATTGTGGTGCTCTCATCACTGGCTACAGTAACGAAGAGGTTGCAAGATATTTACTTCAAGTTGGTTTGAAAAACAAAGATGGGGTTGTATTCTTAAATGCCAATTCTGAAAAGATGGTTGTTGATAGATCTGGTCTTCCTGCTGTTCCTCTTAATCGTTCTGGTCTTAGTGTCGACCGAAGATTCGCCTTCTACGATCAAGTCCATACTATTGGTACTGATATCAAACATGCTATTGATGCATGTGCTGCAGTTACTCTTGGTAAAGACATGACTTTCAGAGATTTCAAACAAGGATGTTGGAGAATGAGAGATATTGCAAAAGGTCAAACTATTCGCGTCCTTGTTATCCCTGAAATCCTTCAACTTATCAAAAATATTACAAATTGTGGTTCTGAACCATCCCTTGATGATGTTTGTTGTTGGTTGATGTGGAATTCTCTTGAAAGTGAACAAATGCAATATGCTCAGTTGGTTGAACAAGATATTTCATACAATTGGAGAAAACAAGCATGGAAAGTACTTTTAAGTTCACAAGCAATGTGTGAACCTGCAGGAGTTAATGCTGCATTATTCCAAAGTAGATTTGAAGAACCTATTACCTCTCAAGCACAGATTAAAGCCATCTTGGATCAAGAAGATGCAAGAATCAGAAACTCGGCTAAGAAGACTGAAGATAAAAAAGTTGAATATATCGATTTTAGAAAATGTGGTTTTCTTGATGTTATCCGTTATTTAGGAAAAAATATTCCGCAAACTCATGAGCTCGCACCAATCGTTGACCAGATGCAGGAGGTTCTAAATTTAGAAGGAGGAGGAGAAGACCTTCTTCCTGCGGAACATCAAACTTATTTCCGTATGATTGGACATTCAATTCAAGAAGAACTTAAAGCTAAAGCTAAAGAAGCAGAAGCAAATCAAGGAGTTCAAACTTTAACATCTGCATCAAAAGTTGCAAAGACTTGGGGTCTTCATGATCAAAATCAAAAATTCGCTCCACCTGCACAAAGACAGAAACTCAGACAATGCGTCGAGGTGTTCCGAGTTCCTTTTGGATTTGAGATTTCTGATGCCTTACCATCAAATAACACAACTCATAAATTAGAAGCTCTTATTTCAACCAATGCTGCCTTCTTCGATGTTACAACCAAACAGAAAATTGAAGAAATTATGAAACAGTTAAATGAAGAAAAAGTTAATCCTGATCAAGGGTATACATCGAATGAATGGGATTCTGAAATTGTACAAGAACAAGAGGAAGAACGTGAACAATACAGAGAAAAACAGAAAGATGATAGACGATTTGCAGGCGCAACTGCACCTATCCAACCTTGGGACAAGACAGCTTTAGTGAGTGAAACCTTTGACACAATTCCTCAATTATTCCCTCTGTCAAGTTTCAGAATAACAAAAGGAATTCCATCTTTGAAATTCCCCGAAAATCTATTGATTTCAGAAAATTTTGCATCATTGTTGACTCCTGCTGATGGTCTTCGAAGATTAAAGAATGTTCATTGTCTTTTAATGATTGCTCAACAACAAAAATTTAAATATAGTGTGATATTGTCATTGAAAGAAGCTGAAACTGTTCGTTATATGATTTTGACTGGTCAACTTCCTGCTGATAGATTTTCCTTGTGTACTCAAACAGGATTCTGGTTAACTCCAATGAATTTCGATCCAAAAGAAGCTTTACCAAACCTCCTTCTATCTAGATTCTTCAATTCTGAAATTCATTTTTCTAATACTTCAAATGACAATCAAATTATTACTTTACTTGAATCTTTATCTTCAACTCCAAAAGAACAAAGAAAATTATTTTTTGAAGCACTTATAAATTGTCGAAGAAGATTACTTGTTGGTTGGGAAAAAGCACCAATAGCTGATTTGTTTATTTATGATGATCAAAATCATTTATTGAAATTTAGTAAGATGAGTGAAAAGGTCAAAGAAAAACTGTTAACTATTATGGATAAATATACATCTTTGTTAGATTTCTTTAGACAACATTGTAAGGAAGGTGATGAATTCATTGCTGTTCCAGATATGGTGAAAGTTTTGACTGCTCTCGAAGTCGACCTTACTCCTGAACAACTTAATGAATTATTGGTTCATGCATCAAATCAAAATCCTGGATTTCTATCATATAATGACTTTGCCTCTTATTTCTATGTTGCACCTCCATCAAAAGTCAGAAGTCAACCAAAGAAACGTGTACAGAATCAAGCCAAACAACAAAATGTTGTCACACCAACCAAACAAACCGGAGGCCAAAAACAAAAAACAGAAATCAAAGCAAAACAAAATCATAGACACTTCCGTGGTGTTCAATTTATTGGTCAATGGGAATTAATTGATGGAAATGAGATTTTAGTTAGTGCAGATAATGTCATCTCAACACAGGAAAAACATACTGTTCCTTCTATTGCACCAAATTATGTTATGTTAAGAAATGGATTATGGTATTATGAAGTAACTGTAGTTTCAAATGGAACTTGTCAAATTGGTTGGGCAGATGAAGAATATTGTGGATCTTCATCTAAAACCCATCATTGGTCATATGATCTTAAAACCCTTTCTGGAGAAAACCAAAATGAAGAAGGTGCTAAAACCATCGCTGGATGGAAGATCGAAGAAGGTGACACAATTGGATTATTCCTCAATATTGAATTAAAGGAAATTTTCTTAGCATTGAATGGAGAAAATCCAGTTCTTGCATTTAAAGATTTCAATTTTAGTGGATCTATTGCACCTGCTGTTAGTGTTGCTTCTCAATGCCAACTTAAAGTCAATCTTGGTGAATCTCGCCTTCAGAACCGATTCCTTGGAAAATATGTATCCGTCAACGTCTGGATTTGTAAATGTATTCAACATGTTTATGCCCTCTCAAACAAACAAATGCTTGGTCAACTCATTGCCATCGATGGAAGCGCTCATTGTACCATCCGTGACATGACCTGGTGGACTGATGCTGAAAGAGGATTTCCATCTGTTGGTGTTTGTGGTATCCTGCTCAATTCTGGAAAATGGTATTACGAAGTTAAGATCATCTCACCTGGTAACGTCGCTCAGATCGGTTGGTGTGATTTAGCCTTCCGTCCTGAATTATCCGACAGTTGGGGTGTAGGAGATGATCGTCACAGTTGGGCATGGGACGGTTCATTCCGTACTTGTCTGTGGCATGAAACAAACTGTGGACATTATGGTGAACGATGGTCTGCAGGAGATATCGTTGGATGTGCTGTTGATATTGCTACTGGTACCATGCGATGGTCTCTTAATGGAAAATGGTTTGGTGTTGCCTTTGAAAACGTCTGCTTGGTTGGTGGCCTTCGTCCATCCATGTGTGCAGCACCTCCATTTACCGCCAAATTCAATTTTGGAGCTGGTACATCTAAACTTAGCTACAAACCTCCTGATGCCAGTTATTCATCTGTTGGTCCTTTAATTGACCTCTATAAAACAAACACAAGCTTCCAGTCCGCCCTCGAACTTGAAGTTCACTCTACCCAAGAATCCGCTCTGATTCCAGAACTTGGTCTGTTATCCATCCACAGTGGATCATCTGATGCCGTCATTAAAGCTAGTGGAGCAATTGAAGCTCAAAGAAATTATCCAACCATTAGTGCTAGACCTGCTGTGTCCTCAGGTTGTTGGTTTTTCGAGCTTGAACTTCAATCCTTCCCTGAAACCAAACAAGTTCGTTCAAACCACTTTGCAATTGGTGTATTCTCAAAAGGTTTTATGGGATGCTCTGTTGATCAAAAAGGTCTTGGAGATTGTCCAAAGAGTGTTTGTATCGATAATAACCAAAAAGTTGGCTTAAATGGTCAATGGACCGAGCCTGAAGTTGCTGACCGATCATCAAAAACACTCGTGGGTGTTTTGCTTGATGCAGACAAGAGAGAAATTAGTTTTATGTCCTCATCACCAGGAGGTATCCCAATAGTCACCAAACCAATCCCACTTGAAGGCTTAGTTGGTCCTTTCACACCTGCTGTGTCACTTGGTTCTGGAGTCAAAGTTCTGATGAATTTTGGTCCTGACTTTGTAATGAAAGATATCCCAGAAGGATTTAAAGCCCTGATTCATAACAGAGAAGCCCTCTAAATAAGAGAC
>JGI24212J29972_1020461_pt1 | contig 14549 bp, 1 predicted proteins | sample EnhBio_Anaerobic_FD_29972 | JGI IMG/M metagenome (IMG submission 29972)
GGCAGGACAAAAGGGGCCGCCTTGTCGGGGTTATTTAATATTTCTGACAATGACGCTCACGTGCATTTCTAGAAATCGGCAGGACCAAACAGCTGAGCGTCCAACAAGTTCTCAATGGATGCTCTTGGAGCTCCTCCGAACCTCATTTTCGTTGGAGACACTGATTTCGTCTTCGGTACTACAAACTTTACAGATTTCAAAGCCTTGTTTCCGACTTTTCCGGGAAAGGCGTTTTCCCGTTTCGGCCCAGAATATCACAGAGGCACGCTTTGGCCTCGAGATAATCCGACCAAAACTGTCCTGATTATTTGTTACTGCTCCTGGAAGCGTACCCAACACTTGGGATCAACAAATCAAGAATTTTTGTTACTTGATCCTGGAGATTATCTCCACTGTTGGAGAGATGAAATTTTAAAAGAAAAACTCAATTTTCCAACTATTGTTGCCTGTCTCCACACTACAGATAGAAACAAGGACGTGGTTTCCACTGAAGAAGGGGGATTTGAACTTGCTTCACAATTCAGTGCTTATTGCTATCTTAAAGAAACTAATCAAAAGACTTTGATTAAGGCTGTCGAGTTTCACATTAAAGAAATTTTGGAAAAACCAGAAATTTCTGCCCAGAATGAACCAGCCCCAGAACAACCGATACCCATTAAGCCTCCAACAAAATCTATCCCTCATAGTCCTTCATCGCGTGGTCTGACTGCCCTTAATACAAAGGAAATGTTGGGTCTCAGTTTGGAAGAGCTATTCAAACCAATTCAACAAGGGAACTGGATTGACATCCTTGCTTCTCTGGAAGACCTGGGATTTGTCCATTTCCATTTTGCTGACAAAGAGTCATCCCTATTATGGGCTTTGCTCCCATACAAACCTTCAGAAAAACAAGAGTTCATTTACACCTTTTTTGAAGGCATTAAGAAGAAAGAGGCTGACATTGATGAATGGAAAAAAGAATTCCCATCCGTTGTTCCAGAAGAAGTTGCAAAAACCTTTGCAAAAAAATACTCTGTTCCCATCGAAATCTGGGAGCTAGATCTCGATGCTAAACCAGGAGAAGACAGAATCGTTAGTACCAACACCTACCGAGCTAAAGGAAAGCACCCAATCGAGCTGCTCTTGGTTGATGGAATTTACTATTCCTTTGCTCCAACCATGCATAAATACTCGAAACCCTCCTCTTATGCAAGATATCTTGGTGCAAGATTGCAATGCGAAGAGCCCATGAGGTCCTACTGTGACAAGATCATTGGAGAAAAATTTAATGAAGATCCTGAAAAAAATTGGAGAGTTTACCTCTGAAAAGATGGATATGCTCAAATCGGCTGCTGCTTCCGTTTTGCAGTCTGTTTTCCATGATCCACACTATCTTCTGGTCCATCAGTGGGCCTGGAATCAGAAATACCTTCCTGCTCATCTCTTTGTGGACCTTGGTAATGCTGTCAACTTTAACGCCACAAGACATTTGAAAATTGCTTCAATCCAGCTTATCAACAAGTCATGGAGGGGTCCAACCACTAGCTCTGAACTCACCGAAGACCTTGCCAAACAAGTTCCAGAAGAAATATCCAGTAGCCTAAAAGCCGCAGCTCCTGACTTGGGAGACATTCAACTCTGCTACAACAAGCCAGAATCGGGGTTCTCCCATGAAGAAGTAGTCATCTTGTTGAGGAAAAAGTTCTCCACACAAGAAGCCTTTTTGAATCTCCAAGCCTCTTGGGAGGAATTCTTTGATAACAGGTTTAAACTTCGATATTCCCAACCTGAAAAGGGGGTTTATTGTGTGTTTTGTCAGGGTCCAATTTATCTTGACTGTATTTTGCCGTTGATCACCAGTGAATTCAAAGAACTGATTATCAAGACAGATGAAACCGTTTATCTGAATGGTGACATCAAGCTGCCTGGCACCAATCTCGTTATCCTGGCCCGGGATGTTGTTGCTCTGAAAGACCTGACGATTGATTTGTCAGGAGAAGACGCTGAGCCTCTGGATCCTGTTGAAGATAAAGCCAAGAGTGGTGAAGAGATCAGGCGCGAAAAGAATAAGGGTTCCACCGAAAATGAATGCAAAGGAACCAGTGGAGAAGATGGAAAATCTGGAAATGCTGGTGGAAGCTCTGGAATCCTATCGATATCGGTTGATACGAAGTTTGATGGGAGCGAGAAAGTAACCGTCAAGCTCAAGGGAGGAAATGGAGGAAATGGCCTTGATGGGGGAGATGCTGAGCCTGGCAGTGAAGGAAAAAATGGTGTTGACCAGAAGAAAGACCTAACTCCTTCCTCCAGCTGGGATTGGCCAGGAAGAAATGCGGTTGTCCTCAGTGATCAAGGAAAGCTTGGAACTGCAGGTGGAAATGGTGGAAATGGTGGCCTTGGGGGCTTAGGAGGACAAGGGGGGTTTGGTGGCGAGGTACATTGCCATCCCCACGAGTTTAAATTCAAATGCGAGGTTGTAAAGGCTGATGGAAAAGCAGGAAACCCTGGAGAACCTGGAAAAGGAGGAGAGGGAGGAAAAGGAGGCTCCCATGGACTTGACTTTGGTGTCCAATGGGTCAACTATGGAGTATTGAGCAAAGTTGAAGAGCCACCTACTGGACCTGGTGAATTTGATGTTGAAACTGAAACCTGGTGGATTTTTTCTGAAAAACATCTGAAGAAGAAAGATACTGAAAACACCCGTGGGTTACCAAATGGAGTAAGTGGAAGTAGTTCCAGACAGATCAAGCAACAATTTGTTCCATCAAATGCAAGAGCCCAACGACCGGAACTCCTGTCCCAGCTTTCTGGAGCTTTGAAAGCCAAAGCTCTAACTGCCCATCTCGAACAATTATTTTCTGAAGTCGAGAAATTTCGACATGAAACCATGAAAAAGAAGAAATTTGATGTCTCAAGATTGAAAGAAGCTGATGATCCCGTTCAAATGCTTGAAGAGCTTGTTCAAGAAAAAATGCGGGAGAGGGAAGCCTCCAAGCCTCCTGAATCTCTGTTTCCAGTCCTCGATGATCTGATGGTAGCCCACCAAGCCAAAACTTTTGCACCTATGGTCGATAATTTCCTGGTGGCTGCTCATGAAACCTTTGTTCAAGAAGGCAACTCTGCTGGATGGGAGAGTATTAAGCCAGTACTCAAACTCGTGATCGGCTCTGGGCACCCTGACTTGGCTGCTGCACAATTGCTGGATGATTGGAAATTTTCTCAAGCTGTTTTGAAGGATTCTCACAGAGATAACCTGATGGAGATGTTCCAAACTCTGTTCCCAAGACCCAACAAATTCGATTTGTTTTCTGCTGTTTCTGGGTTCAAATGGGACTTTGATGATCACTTGTGGGATCGAGTCGGTAGCGTCATGGCTAGAATCCAATCCCTCAACAAGACAGTCCTTCAGGACCTCTTCCTGAATCTGATATCGAGAAAGTTGGCGCTTCGGACCACCAAACTTAAAGCAGACAAGTGGTTTTCAAGTGGTGATAAGAATTTTGATCCCCGCAAGTACTATATGACCCTATTTCATGCTTTTGAGCCTTTGCGGCTTCTCCGTGTTCCTCATCGTATTTTTGAAGCTCTCAAAGAATTTCCTGAGCTTCCTGATGAGGTTTGTGATGTAAAAGTTGCCAAACCCCATGTTCTTGCTGCATGTGCTCCATTATGTTCTATTTCTTGCTCTTCTGAAACCGCCTTTGAAAATTGGCTCATCCAAACCAGGACTGAGTTGGGGGCTTACTTCACCATCAAGAGTGATGAAGTCAGCCTCAACAGCAAAGACACACACCCACCTTGTCTGGACTTCTTTTTGGCCTTGGTAGTTCCAAATATTAACCTCACTGAGTTTTGGCGCGAAATTTCAGATATTTATCGCCTAGTGAGCAAGCTGACCCTCGCCATACCCCTCTCTCAGAAGGAGTTTCCAATGGAAAGCTTCAAAGTTCTGGAAGATATCCGCGAGAAGCTAGATGAAGTAGCGGATAAAACTTTTTCCCCTCGAGTGAAAAATATTCAAGAACTTGTGAAAACCAAGTTGCTGCCTTATAACTACACCAGTTGCCGTGATCAAGTCAGCCGATTATTGACCTTTTGGGGATCTGTTCGACCCTTTGTTCCATGGGAAAAAATTGACACCGCCTATCGAGATATTGTGACCTCCCTTACCCGGTTTCAACTCGTTAAAGACCTCGAGACTGATTTCGATGCTAAAATCGAAAGAGCACTAGGCTTTCTTTTCGAAAGACCAAAACCTGAACCAGGAAAAATTGACCTGATTCTCTACCAGTATTCAAACTATGAAAAGGATTTGCTCAGTTTCAGACTGAAAAACAACCTCAAGGACCTGGTGGAGCTCAGATGCAGGCTGTTATCCTCGATGTTTCATTCAGAAGAAAACCATGTTCATTTTTCCCCTTATCCGTTGCAGCGGTTCAACACCCAATTGTTGGCTGTTCAAGAATGCATTATCAGACATCCAAAACTGCCAGTTGAACTGGTAAAAACCGAAGATGCTTTTGAAAAGAAACTGTCAACCTTCTGGAATCATTTCCAAGACACCAGAAACGCCAATTTTCTTGCTTTGGAGCTTTCAACTACCGAGCTCTCCAGTAAACAAGTCAACAGCTCAATTCAGTTCATCTTGAAACAAGAAAAAATGTCTCCTCTCTTGGAGCCGCTGTTATTGAAGCTTTTGCCCTTGTCTCTTTTAACACCAGACTCAGGAGGCCCCGAACGTTCTCAAACATTGGATTATCTCATCCAAATTGGTAAAATTCGTCATCCAGATGAACATCCACTTGAATATTGGAAAGGGGTTTACAGATGGACCACCGACTTGGCGGATCCTGCTAAAGCACTCTCTGATGCTCTCGAAGCAGCTGGTTGTAAAGAGTGGAAAAATCTTTGTGACGATATCCTCGTCAGAAGCGATGTTAACGCCTGTTACCTTCTCGCAAAGCGACTCCTGTGTCGTATCCAACTGGAGCTCATGACGAACAAGGATCCAGCAATCTTTACCCAACTTGAAGCCTTGCTCCAAAAATGTTTCTCCTGGACACCAACCCTTCCAGGATCGATTGAATTCAAGAGCGAGTTAATTTTGACGATCAAGGAGGTGATTGCTTCCAATTTTTCACACAGTGATTTCAAAGAAAGATTGGTTCATGCACAATTTGATCTTCCAGAATTGACTTTTAGTCAACTTCTCGAGGGACCAGTCCGTGTTGAGCGCATTTCTGGTTCTTGGTTCCATGGTGGTTATTTTAAGCTCAATGTGCTCAACGAAATCGTTTCAGTACCAGCTGTCGAGTTCCTTGGCCCTGAAGATTATACCTCCCTCCAAGTTCTGCAACGGTTGACAAACTTGGGGCTGTACGAAGGCCAGACCCTCCAGAACCTTATTCACGAGTTGTTCCGCCCTGAAAGTACCCTCGATCAGGATCTTGGAGATCTTGTGTATGACCTACTCTTCAACGAAATTCTTCGGCTTGTTGACTTGACGCCCACCATGCTCAGAAAGGAACTCCCAGACACCAATCCAAAGCTCAAATCCGAGCTCCTGTTTCACTGTGCTAACTTGGTGCACTCTGATAAGCAAGCAAATGTTACCCCTTTGACAACTTGCTTGGCTGAGCTCGAAGGTCTCACCGGCCTTAAACCAGAAATCCAAAACAAGATCGTAGATTTGTTTCATTTCGCCAATACGTTGGTTCCATCAATATTGAATGCAGCAGAAGGACTGCTCATCCTTGAAGAAGTCATTCGGCAAAACGCCCTCAAACCCATCTCATTCTCCTATCTAATCGAGATATTTCAACTCATCAAAGAAACCCAATCAATCACTTTGTTTCTGTCTTTAATGAAAGAACACCGTCCCCAAAAATGGCTTCACGCCTTGGTTTGGAAACTTATTGAAAATGCTGCAATTGCCTTTTCAGGTTCAGAACACAACAGGATTTTAGAACCTATCAAGAAAGAACTTCAAACCGAGCAGCCAGATTTCAAGCTACTGAAGTTTATCATCACTGCTGTGCGAAAGGAAAACCAATTTATCAGTTCTGACGTCAAGGTGTCTGTTGACTACCTGGTTGATGTGATTCCGCTCCTCTTTGAATCTCGAAGCGTGGTGGGAATATCAAATCTTGCACTCCAGCCTTTACCAGAGTGGAAGCCATGGTTAAGGAAATACCAACTCAAAAGCACCGCTTTGTTCAAGAAAAATCAGTGGATGGATGGAATTTTTGACAGTTTAGTGCAACATTCCAATTTTGATGATGTTCATTCATTTTTTATTATGACTGACAGGAAATACATCGATCCTCCAAGTTTAAATTGGAAGGAGGTAATGGATTCTGTGGTATCTTCAAGAATCACGATCAATGCGGAATTGACTGCCGAATTAAAGCAATATGAACCCCAAGCATGGCAAGAAGTGATCCGAGGAAAACAAAAACAGAGTAACAATTTGAAAGCCTATCTTGATGACCTCCGATTGGAACTTCAAAAAACTAATGCACCACCAGGAACACAAATAATCACCTCGTTGAAGAAACAGATCGAGTATATCAATAATTTATTTGACCATGGTACAGCTATCTGGATTGGATCCAGACCACTGATCAGAAAGTTGAATGAGGCTCAAATCAAAAGTTTTCTCGATTTTCTTCGAGATTCCAGAGCCTACAACATTGCTCAGAGCCGTCCTGAATGGGTTGATGAGAACTTTGCACTTATCATGGCATTGATTATGAGAGCTTACCAGATCATTCCCGATCAAGACGGGAAAGTGAGGCCCACATTCCGAATCAAGAAGACTCAATTATTGGCTATTTGTCTCCTGGTTGATGGAAAACGAGCCAGACAAGGAAGACTTGGTCAAGTTGCCACAGGAGAAGGAAAAACTCTTATTACAGCTGTTTTTGCTTTGTTATGTGCATTAACAACCTCTTGTGTGAATATCATCACAAGTTCTTCGGTTTTGGCTGTACGAGATGCACAAAAGAACACCGCATTATTCACTCTGTTTGGTATTTCAGTATCCAATAATTGTGATTCGAAGGCTCTTGAAGATCTCAAAGAGCGAGAACAACGATATCATTCTCCTGTTGTGTATGGAGACATTGGAAGTTTCCAAAGAGATTACCTTCTGAGCAAAATGCTTGGTTATGATATTATTGGAAATCGTGCTGAAGATGTGGTGCTTGTGGATGAAGTGGATAGTTTGTTGTTGGATAAAAGTGACAATACACTTTATCTTTCTCATGCTATTCCGGATTTACGTCATTTTATGCTTCATTACATCGAGATTTGGGCACTTATCCATTCTCCAGAGCTGAAAGAATGTACTGACCAAACCATTGACCGAGTTGCTGTGATAATTCGAGAAAAAGTGAAATCTGGGACTCTTCCACTTATTGAAGGTCTTCAAGATTTTTTTGAATCACGTTTGATAACGTGGATTGAAACTGCATATCAAGCTGCTGCAATGGAATTAGATGATGAATTTACTGTTTTTGAAGGAGATAACAAAAACAACGATGTTATTGTGATCGACAAATTGACAGGTGTTGAACAAGTTGATATGAAATGGAATAACGGTCTTCACCAATTCTTACAATTGAAGAACGCTCGAAAAATCACTTCTGAAACGTTGAAAGCAATTTATATGTCAAACATATCCTATTTTCGATTGTTCGAGCAAAGATTGGACAAACAGTCCCAACAACACAGAAATTCCAAGGTGTTTGGATTGACTGGAACTTTGGGAAATGATACAGATAAAAAACTGCTGACTAGCATGTACAATGTGGATTTTTTCAAACTACCTCGAGCAGAAACGTATCGCTTCGAGGAACAAAAAGCGGTTGTTTGTGAAAAACCAGAAGATTGGGAAGCAGCAATCGCGAAAGATGTCCAAACTAAAATCAATGCTGGTCGATCAATCTTGGTTGTTTGTGAAAGCCCAAAAAGTGCAAAGGAAATCAGCAAACTGCTTGAATATCGAGTCAAGGGCTATGCACCTGATGGCCTCATCAAATATTTTTATGGGCACCAAACCGAAGATCTCAAGTTAGAGGCTTTGGCACTCCCTCCTCGACATATCATTGTGTCCACAACTCTTGCAAGTAGAGGAACTGATATCACCATCCAACAAGATGTTTCTGAAGCAGGTGGTCTCCATGTTGTATTGACATATCTACCTCCAACGATCCGCTCTGTTGAACAAGTTTATGGTAGAGCGGCTCGTAATGGAAGCAAGGGCTCTGCTCGACCCATTCTTTGGGATGACAGGGGAAGAGATTACAAACAACTCAATTCTGAGAGAGACGAGCAATCCAGACAGAGAGCTGAACGGTTTCGAGTCGGTGCGCTTCAAGGAGTCGTCATGGAGCAGTTGTTATTCGATGAATTCAAGAAGACATTTGAAATTATTTCTGCTTTACTCAAGGAGAAACAGTACAACAAGTATGGTGATGATTATGCTCAAATCCAATTGGATAGTTTGAAATCTTTGTGGGCCTTCTGGCTGGATAAGATGCAACCCGAAATCAAAGCCGGTCCTGTTCATAAAGATGAGATTTTGGACGCATTTGCGAAGCTAAGTTTGCAAATGGTGATGTTGATTCAAAGTGAAGGTCCTTTGAAGCTTTGTAAGCTACCTCATGACATTACTCGATTGGCAACCTTTTTCCTTCGAGAAAAACTGGTTTCTGAAGGAAATCTTGCTGTTGAAACGATAATCAACTCTTTCCCGAAGCATGCTGAGCTCGCTTATATGCTCAAGGTAGAATTTCTTGCACTGAACGACGACAAAGACACTCCTATCAATCGAAGAATGATGAAGAGAGCAGCTAAACATGCCCATGACTTGATGGCAGTCCGAAGCTTAGAATGGCTTTCGATTCATGAGATCTTGAAAAGATTGCGACTTATGGATCAGAAAGCAGGTCGTGGACTTTCTGCTGATATCTTCACCGACCAAGTGAAAAATTATTTTGTTGGCTATCGAGCTCATCAAAATGCCTTGAGTATTATTATTGGATCTTCGTTTACCAATGAAACCCTCATTCGAATTATAGATAATGAAGAAGGTCAGAAAAGTTGTGAAAAGCTTTGGGAAGAAATTTCCAATGACAAGGATATCCTCATTCCACCTCATCTTCGAAAGAGAATCAAATTTAAAGAAGGAACTGTATCAGTTGATGGAGAACTTGTTTCACTTCCACTTTCCCAATCTTACAAAAAATCTGAAATCATCAAAATCCTTCAAGATATTCATAAAGACCGTCCTAACAAAGAAATTTCATTGAAGGATTTTGAAAATTGTGTTATTGGGCTTCATGAGCTAAAACTCAGTTTATTCAACACGGGGATCTTGATACATCAAGAAGAAGCTGGTAAATTCATTCTCAAGCTTGATTTCAATTTTAGAGCCATGCAACCCGTCTTACACGATGTCGCCAGACCCTATAAAGAACTTCTCGTTTCGTTGTTTTCTGCTCAGATTGAAGAAGGAAAACAGAATGGAAACGCTGCGGTTTATACTTTAACCTCCAAGGAAATGAAAGACAGTGATTTTGGACAAGTTCCTGAAAATAACACTGAAGCTTGCAAACTGCTTTGGAACTGCTTAGTAGATAAGAGAGTCATCAAGGAATCCAGACTGAATGTCAATTTTGGAGATGATGCGGTTTCCAAAGCTACTGAGATTGTCAGTAAAATCGAGGCACTTGCAACAAAAATCAATTCTAACGCAATTCTCGACAAAGGCAAATACAGCGACCACAAAGCAGCTCGATTTTTGACAGAAGGTCCCACAGGATTGATTGATTCTGTACATTCCTTAGATGGTCCATTTTCGGGATATATTAATTTAATCGTCCAACGAGCTCAAGAAAGTATTGGAAAAATCAAATTTCTTCCTGCAATCGAAACATCAAGAAAACCAATTTTTGACTGTTTTCCTCCAAATACGTTTCCTCATGATCTTTATGAATTTGGTCCTTTGATGCTTGATCGAGTTTTGTGCTTGGATAAATTTGTTTCATCCTGGAATTGGGGATCGTTTTTCGTTGCAATGCTTGGAATTGCCGAAATAATGGGTGGTGTCTTTATGGCTTGTACCACACTTGGAATTGGTTCTCCTATCGCATTAGGATTGATTGGAGAAGGTATTGGTGATCTGATTTATGGAATTCAAAGTGGATTGACGAAGTCATTCAGTTGGAAAGGATATGCAATCCACAAGGCATTTAGTCTTATTACCACTGTTCTTGGAGGAGCCTTTGGAGTTTGGAATGCAGGAACCACCGCGATTTTGAATCTTGAATTCAAAGGCCTTCAAGCTTTGACACGAGAAGCTGTGATGTTGCAAGCTCAACGTGTGGGAATGGAACTCTTGACACGAACTGCCGTTATTGCTTCGTGTGCTGCTCTTGAAAAAGTTACTGAACACCTTCCAACCACGGTCTTGCGTGTATTTGGAAAAACAATCCGATCACAAATCGCTTCTGGGAAAGGCACTTGGGCACAAGAAACTCGAGCGACTATTATGAGCTTGCGTGAAGCAGGAGTCGCCGAAGATCGAATCCAAAAAACAATGGACCATGTTTTGGATGTATCCACTTCAAGAACCATTTGGGCTGGCGTCTTTGAATTTATTGCCAATTTAGTTAAACAAGTACCAGGAGTAGCAATGCGTGCTTGTGAAGTTGAAAGTTCATCATTTTATGGAGTCCTCGCGAAAGCGGTTTTAACTCTATTTCAAGGAACTGCACAAATGATGTTTTTTACGACCTTCTTTGCCAACACTTTCACTGAATTGAACAAAGAACTAAAACAACTTCCTATCAGTGCATCTGAAGCTGAAAATCTAAATCAATTGGTGTCAGTCCCCTCCCATAGTGAAATTGAAGAAGTGACTGGTAAGCAAATTGATAATCTTTGTGATCATATTCTTGATGTTATTCTTCAACGTATCAGAGATGAACTTGTTAATCCTGCAATTGCTGACTGTTTGAAGTTTTCTTTATCGATGGCAGCTGATCAGATCACAGAGTCACTTGATAAACAAGCCAGAATGGACAAAATTAACGAGATGAAAGACCAGCCTGAAGGAAAACCTCAAGGAAAGAAAAATATGAACAAGAGCCACAGCCGTCGAAACCGAAAGAACCATAACCACCGTGATGGTGAATTACACGGTGGAAACCGTGACCGACAGGGCGGGCATCATCATCGTCACCATCATAAAGGCAACCACCAAGGAGGTCGTCACAATCATCACCATGGACAAGCTCCCGGTAGGGTTCAAGATTTCCCGGGCCAAGCAGGTGGAGGTAGATCTCGTCCTGATGGAGTTGGAAGGAATGGGCACACCCACCAACACGGTTCTGGTGCCAATGGATTTTGCAGACATGGACGGAACGCTGGAGGAGAGACTGTGCTTCGCAGACACGGTGACCACCACCCAGAAGGTCATCACCACCAACATGGAAAACCTGGTGGTAAGGACCCAGACCATCAACCACGTCATACACGTGATCAAAAAGCTGGTAATCATCAATCCACTCGACAACCAGTTTGTAAAACCGATGTTCCCGAACGACTGGATAGTTCAGGTTCTCAACAAATCCCAAGCCTCCAAGATTCCTCTGATATCCCAAATATCGATGAGAACGAAAGAATTGCTGGTGGACAGTCTGGCTGGCCTTGGAAGCGGCCTCGTGATACACAAGAATGGCGTCGTATCATTGCTAGTGAGAACCTCCCTGATCTGGTGGTTGTTCCTCCTGGTTCTAGACGCAAATGGAGACAATTCATTCGTGCAGAGGGAAGAAGAAAACCTGGTCACACGCGACCCAAGAATAGTTGGAAATACCAAAGACTGTTCCATGAATCTCTTCAAGTTATTGATACGAGCAAGATCAATCAAACAGACCATTCTTTGAAACTGCTCGTTGAGAAACCATCTGAAAGAACTCTGGTCCAATTTCAATTGATTAAAACCAAAATGCAATCTACACTTCAATCAGACGATCTTGTTCAAATCACTGGAACCAAAAATGCTGCTCAACAGTTACAAAAAGATCTGACCGATGCTATCGTTATGCTTGCAAGCTATGTCGCCTTGATGATCATCACTCATATCGAAATCACCAAAAATGCCGATTTTGTTGAAATAAAAAAACAAGCTAAACTGTCAAATCTCGAAACCATCTTAAGAAAATCTCAACAAATTATCAGAACTTGTATAAAAACGCCAGGCAACAAAATCTTGACGCTTCAAGAAATTCTCACTCAGAATGAAAAAATTGAAGTCAAAGCTGTTGATTTCAAGGGATATTGGAAAGATATTGGAACGCTGTTTCAAGAAGTTAATGAAATTCAATCACATCAATCTCAATTAAATCAAGCACTTCAAGGTGCTTTCAGATCTGTTGCCGAAAATTCACTTTTCTCGCTGTATATCCTTCCGAGCTGTTCATCCTTGCTTGATGTTCCACTGGGTTATCCATTTATGCAAACCTTGACCTCCTTGCTTGCTCACTTTGGCCAAAGCCTCGAGTTACCAACAATCCAACTTCCTGCATCATCAGCTTCTCGAGGAGTCCTTCCTCTAAGGGTTAAGAATAAGCTTGATGTGAGTTTAAACCACTTAGCACTCAAAATTGAATTGATTGTCGATCAAACAACCGAAATTATGAAATTAAGAGATGAAACAAACAAATATTTCATTACGTGGACTTTAGATGCAACCCTATTAGGGTCTGAAATTTCTCATTTGATGAAATTGAATGAAACAAAACGAGAAACAATTGAAACGAAATTGAAACAACAACTTCAACAATTTCAAACCGATGAAAAGGAAAAAATCTTCGAGTTGTTCGTTGGACTTTCAAAAGCAGTCCAAAAGGAACTTACTCTTTGCTATAATGACATTCATGATCTTTCAGCTCTAAATGAAAAATTCACCAAAGAGGAATTAGCTTGTTGGTTACCAAGAACTTATGATCCACTTGTATTACAAATCCTTCCTGAAAAGGCACTTCAAAAACTTCTTGATGCGACTGGAGGAGTTCAGAAACGGGAAGCACCTGAACTTCGTGCTGGAAGTGTCCTTCTTGAATGTCTTGGTATGCTTCACCGGCACTTCGTCATATTATTTGAACCAATTTCAAATCTCGAAGCGAACTTGAAGCAACTTCCTCCTGACGCGAAACAGTTTGTGGAAAGAATTGCACCAACGGTCTTGGACGAGATCAAATCAATTGAAGCCAATGAACCAAAATTAGCAGAAGAAACATTTTCAATGATATCCCAAGAATGGAATTCTGCAAAACAGTTTATTCAAATATTCATGGTGAAACTGAAAGAAGTCGAGGATAAAGACTCATTTGTTGAAACCATGTTGATTGATTCAAACCGTTTTCCTTTTCACAAACTTCTGACTGAGATCCAACAACCAGATCAACCCAAACCAGAACAAACCAACCCTCCACCAGATCCCCCTGTTGACGTTGACCCAGTAGATGTGGATCTAGGTGTTGCCCCAAACGTGGAGCCTTCTTCCGATCCTAATAATGGAGTTTCTCCAGCTACCTATGCTGATCCATATGATCCTGCCTCCCGTGGTGATCAAGAAGGATCTGCTGTTCGAAAAAAGTCTGTAATTATAACCGATTCTGTGAAGCCCGAAGACCCTCGACCAGCAGAACCTGGACCCAGGGATCTACTGCGAACCCCACCCATATCACCCCGACCTGAACCTGGTCCTCGTCCAGACTCTGTTCATTTTATTCCAAGTATCAACAGTATCCCAGCAAACCGAGTCGAAATTGATGAAACTCACACTTGGAACGATATGGAGGACATTTATGGTGTACTTTCGATTCCAGAAATATATTTCCTAGATATAAAAATTTTTGGTTATGAAAACAGAGAAATTAGAAATATTGATGATTTTTGGTTTTGTGTTTGTCAAAAAGACGAAATTATTATTCAACTTCCTGTTATTGAAGTTAGAAGTGAAGCTGATGGGACTATTAGAACTATAAGAACTCATCCAGGACAAACTATAAAAGAACTACGAAAAGCGATTGCTGATGAACTTGAAGAGGAATGTGATTGTATCCAACTTGGAAAAACATATAACGATTCCAATTGCCTCTTTCCTCTTGCACTGGACCTGTTACCTCTCGATTTTATTGGAAAATCCGATTTATGTTTTAAATTTCATGATATAGCTCTTCCATCTCCAACTCTATGGAATCCCCCAGATCTTGTACAATTGAATATGTTATTATATCAGATTGATGCACAAAAATTCATGATTTGGGTACCAAATCCGATGAATTTATTGAAGGCTGTTCAACATATCACCCAGATCCATCCCTCAACAAAAAACTCCATTACCCCATCCCATCAGGCCCTGCAGACACAACCCAAAAAAGCTTCCATCGAAGGAAAATTAATTTTACCCAAGAAATGGGAAGAAAAAATTGTTTCAACAACTCCCCCAACTTGTATCTTGTTTCCAAAATAATAACCTGTAAAATAAACATTAG
>JGI24212J29972_1015392_pt1 | contig 14223 bp, 1 predicted proteins | sample EnhBio_Anaerobic_FD_29972 | JGI IMG/M metagenome (IMG submission 29972)
TATTTGTTGACGTTAAAACTGTCTCTTCAATAGCTATTGGATCAAGATGTCGTTCTCAGAGCTGGTTGCAAAACTGCTCAATGACAATCTTGGTCCCTACATTGAAGGGTTCGATGCAAAGAATATTGAATTGTCAGTTCTAAGTGGAAATGCTACCATGAAGAACCTCGAGCTCAAAAAATCTGCTCTGGAGAGTTTCAACCTTCCTGTGGAGATTAAAAAGGGTTACATCGGGAACATCTCACTCCATCTTCCTTGGACAAACTTGGCCAATGAGTCCGCAACAATCTTGTTGGAAGATATTTTCCTTGTTGTGCAACCAGTTCAAAATCAGGAATTCACCCCAGAAGAGTTGGCAATTAGAGCCCAAAAAAACAAGATGAGTTTGCTTGGGTTGGCCAAACTGACTGGTGCTGATATCCCAACACCCGAAGAGCAAAAAGATATTAAAAAGGAAGAATCAGCTGCTTCCAAGCTTCAAGAATACTTTGAAGGTGTGGCAATGAAAGTGGTCGATAATTTACAGGTTACAATTAAAAACATCCATGTGCGTTATGAAGATCCTCTTGCCAACGAAAAAAATCCATTCTCTCTTGGAGCTATGATCGGTTCTATTGAGATGCATTCCACTGATAAAGATTGGAAAGTCTGCTTTACTGCTGCTAGAAGAGAAATTATTAACAAGATCCTTGCGATCAAAAACTTCGCTGTTTACTTTGACACCGTTCCTAAGTTTGTTGATACTGAGAAACGGGAAGTGTTTGTCAAAACTATGACCCAACTTATCAAATTAAAAGAAGGAGATCCCTCCTCCATAAATATTTTTGTCAAGGCTGAAATTAATACTGGTAAAAAAAACACTGAAGGAGATAGCAGAGCCTCCATTGTTGTGGATATTGAGGGAATAAATGGCAGCCTTGAGCCTGACCAATTTCTCAGAATTAATGATCTTGCCTCTTGGTTCACTTTGTGGGCTCGTAAGAGCAAGTTCAAGAAATTTCATCCTCCAAAAACTCCTGTTGAAGAAAATCCACTCGTTTGGTGGACCTTCTTGATCAAAGCTCTCTCCTCTGAAGTCAGGGAGAGAATGCAACGATGGAGTTGGAATTGGATGAAAAAGCGAATCACAGATCGAGATTTCTATGTTGAAGCATATAAAAAAGTCGTTACAAGTGTTGCACTTTCTGCTGATATGAAAAAACAATTCGATAGAATTGAAGAAGATTATGATTATGATGACTTATTGTCATGGAGAAAACTTGCTAATGCATATTTTACAGCAGAAAAAATGAGAGCTCAAAAGATTGAAGCGAAGAAAGCTGAACGAGCTAAAGGTCGAAGCTTCTGGGAGAATTTGGTTGCTGCAGACACCAATATCTCAAGTGAAGTTGCTGAAACTGCTCTTTCTGATTTATATAAATTGATTGGATATGAAAAGAAAGTTACAAAAGCAAAAAAAGTTATCCCAGATGACAGCGTTATTGCTGCTTTACATATCCACCTAAAAGGTGCCTCATTCAAGCTCCAAGACAAGGGTGAGGTTCTCCTCCAACTTAATGGAGACCATCTGAATGTTGATGTTCAAATTTTTCCGAAATCAACTGCTGTTCATATTGTCGGTGAGTCATTTTCAATCACTGATTATTGTACTACACCTGGAAAACAATTAAGCTTTGTTGGAATTGATGAGCCCAACGTTCAAAAGATTAACGGAAAGCTTCCTCCTATGTTAGATGTGGCTCTTCAAGTCACTCCACCCGATCGTGATGTTGAATTGGCTCTTAGTGTCAAAACCCAACCTATCCTGGTGACATTCTCTCGTCATCTAACAGATCGTTTGACTACATTTTTTGCTCCACCTGGGGCTGGAGGCCAAAATGATTTAATTGAACAATTGATCTTGGCTAGTAATGCATCTTTAGAAGCGGTGCAGAAACAGATTGAAAATGAAATTAAATATGCTCTTCGTGATCAACCAAAATTATATCTCGAATGTGATATTCGAGCAATCACTGCAATTGCACCCCAAATACCTGGTGTTGCAGATTGTCCTGCCCTGATCCTCAAAACAGGAAACTTGCAGTTAAAGAGTATCTTAACAACAGAAGAACAACTTAAACAAAATTGGAATTCAGAACCTGAAAAAAATCCTCTATTCTTTGATAAATATTCAGTTGCTCTTGTGGATATTTGTGCATTTAGTGCTGACAAATTCTGTGAATGGAGAGAGAAAAAAACATATTTATTGAGAGAGTTTGCAGTTAATATTGATGTACAAGTAAGAAGAGTTGCTGTGCACAAAATTCCAAATTTTATTGTTAATGGAGAAATTGATCATCTCTCTATTCGTCTCGAACGAATTCACATGATCACAATCTATTCAGTTATCCAGTCTTTGGCTGAAAGGGTACCAGAGCCTCCAAAACCACTCAAAACACAGACTCAACTTCTAAAATCTGGTTCGTCAAATCTCAAAGCTTTGACTCGAACCATGACCAAAAGAGGCCTTAGTTCCAGTCATGGTGAAGTCCCGCTCCACGCTCAGGGAACGTCCCTTGAACATAAAAAAGAACCTGCACCTGGTTCTGGTTATGAAGTTGAAGTAGCTCAAGGCGTAGCTGTGCCTTTAGTTAAGTGTAATTTCGTCATGAAAAAATTCGATGTGCAGTTTAATTATGGTGTTGAAGAAAATATTCCTCTATTCAAGCTTGTATTGGAAACAGTTGGTGGAAATTTAGAAATCTACCAGTCTCGAATTATTGTTTCGGGTCTTCTCCATAGTCTCTCCATCGAGGATATGCTTAATGAGGATAAGAAAAATCCGGTGTACGTCATACGGTCTCAACTCGAATCCGAAGCCGAAAATCTATTAGAAGTGAAATATGCTTTTGTAGCGAGAACATCCAAGAAATATTATAAAAATGTCGATAATGAAGTTGATGTCACCGTCTCCAAGATGGTCCTTACCTTCGACAGACAACTTATTGCTCGATTTGTTCGAGTTGGTTTAATTGTTGTTGAAAGGATTGCTAAGGATTTTAAAATTCAACCAAAGAAGGATACCTGTGATGAAGACCTGGACCTTCTTCCAACCAAATCAGGAAAATTGATGCTCGGCTCAGCAACTGATGAAACCTATATGCAATATTATTCATCTTCAAAGATGCTCAAAACTGATACAAAAGCCATCAAAAAACGAATTGAAAGAAGGATGACAGAACACCGACTTCTTAAATTAACAGTTACGGCAAAACAATTTGTGGTTGTTCTCTTGAAGAAAAGACAGCCTCTTACTAATATTTCAATCAATTCTTGCAATATGGCTGTTGAGCTTCTTGAATCCACGATCACCCAAATGAGAGGATCGGTTGGTTCCTTGACAATTTCAATGACTGATCCAAATTCAAAGTATAATGAGTTAGTCACGATTGCTGCTAGAGCAGATGGAGCACCTGCTGTTGACTTTAATGTGATGCTCTTCCCTACATCCCTGGGTGCAACTTATCCTGGCTATGATGTTCATTTTTCAGCAACTGTTGAAGAGCTATCAGCAAATTTAATTTTAACAAACATCTTATATTTAAATATGTACTTTATACAATTTTTCAAAGAAATGGAAAATCATTTATATACCTTGGATCACCAACTTGGTGATTTGAAAGGACCACGTGCCCCACCTCCAAGAGTCAAAGTCGATGTGAAGGTGACCAAAGGATGTCGATTCACAGTTCCACAAAGTCGTACTCATGATGAAGGACTTCTCGTTATGATTGGTCCAACTAATATCAAGACATCATTTTTTGAAAGCGAAAAACTTGCTCTAGCCAGCTATATCATCGAGGCGAATCAAATGAGTATCTACTCCCAAATGAGAATTAAAGGTCAAGGTGATGATATTAAAACTTGTCAAATTATCCAAAAAACCAATGTCACTTTGGATGTTAAAGTTCCTGTTACTGGAAATGAAAAGTATATCGTTCCAGAAGCTTTTGTTGTTATCTCTTCCCCTCTCCTTCAGGGAACCTTTGATCATTACAGTTGCATGCATTTTTTGAAAGTTGTCAATGGAAATTTTCAAGAACCTCTTGTTCAATTTGATGATGAAATGTTGATTGTTCGAGAGTCTTTGGGAACAGTTGAATTTCATGCTAAAAAATTATTATGGATGAAAGCTCACGTCGAATTGGATTTCCATCTCTTAAGCCTTCATTTATTGGATGTTCCAATTTATGTTGATTCAGTTCAATTAACTCCATTTAAAGCTGAACAAAAACCATTTTTGGATGTTCAACTTCAAGGACTTCGTGGAGTTGTTAAAGTTGATAGTGATGAAGCTGTTGATGTTGTATTCCGTGTTCGTGGATGTCAAATCGCATTCCCAAGATCATTAAAATTTCCAACCTTGGTACAATTCCATCCACCAAGAGGATTGGAGGCTGTTGTCTTGGAGGTCAAAGTCTCTGATGATAAACTTCGAGTAGATATAGTCTTTGATCTGAATGGACCTCATGTTACTCCAAGTACAGAAGCTATTGCTGCTTTCATTATTTATGCTGCAAAGAATTTGATTCCACCATTTGCTGAAATCCAAGAAAAATTCACTGAAATGAGCACCGCTCAGTTACAAATCACAAAATCTGATAGAGTCAACTTTGGACTTCAAACTGAACAAGAAACAGTTGCAAATCAAGTTACATTGAAATTAGCAATTAGAGAAGCAAATGTTTGGCTTTTGAAATCTTTTGATAGATCAATGACTGAATCAATTGTTGTTAAACTCGGTGATTTATCAATGGATTTTAACGATATTGCTGTTCTTGATAAAGATCGTGATATCGATCTTACTGTGAATCTTGCTGATGTTGGAGTCTCCCATACCAAGTATAATGCCGATCTGCATACTGCAATGCAACCTTCATTTGATTTATTACTTCCAAGTACCTTCAAAGTCGTTCAACATCGAAAGAATCCAGACACATGTCGTGAAATATCTGATGTAACTGTTATTATTCCAACAGTGGAAGCGAAACTGTCTTCAATGGGAATTCATAAGATGTTGGGATATTATCCAGTGTGGAATTCACTTTCAGTACAAATGCGAGAATTCTTTGAAGAAGAGAAGAGATACGCTCAATCTTGTGGAAAATCTGTTCAAGCGAAGAAACATGAACCATCCAAAGATGGTACAGGACCTTTAGAAAACGTCAAATTAGAGTTGAAATCAGCTGTTATCACCTTAGAACGAATGAATCCTCAAGAAGAACTTCTTCCATTATTGAGAATTGAAGTTTTAGCTCTGGGGTTGCTTATTAATAAAGCACCAAATTTTGAAAATCTCGCATTGGAAGTTTCAAGATTCGTTATAACAAATTTATTTACAACTCAATATTCACCAAATCCAAGAGAATTAGCTTCTTCTGATGCTTCTCTGCCTTTGATTAAATTTACATCCAAGAAGACAAAAGTTGGAGACAAGGTGACGCATATCAGCTTAGGCATTGATGCAGGAATAATTCGTGTTATCATTGATCGTACTGGTGTTGCTGGATTGATTCAATTCTTCAGTGAAATGGCGCAAGATGTCATTGATTTTGCGATTGAACATAAAGTTGGATTTGCGACAAAGAAAATTGATCCTGCTGAAGAAATTCCAACTGATATGGATGTCTCACTTCATAAATTCAGTGCTACAATTGTTAAAGGGAACTCTCCATTCATTGTTGCAAATGTTGCTGATGTCAAACTTCTCCTTAAAGCGAACAAATCTCTTTCTGTTTCAATTATGACTATCAATATCCAAAATCTGACAGAAGACACGTTGTGGCCTCATATCTTGCTCCTTGAACATCCAACCAAGGACTCAGTTGCCAAACCAGTTGTTTCTATTGAAGCAGATCTCCATACAATTCCAAAAACAGATCCTTCATATCCAGGATGGGATGTTGGTCTTAAATTAAATGTTTGTGCTATCAAAATTACATTGATTCGAAGCAGTCTTACTCTTCTTGCCAATTATCTTCTCGACTTTTATCCTTTGGTTGAGCCGTTCTTCATCGCAGCAGGTGCTCAGGTGGACAAATACAATACCTATAGACCTCCACCTCCACCAAAAGACAATCCACGTGTCAAGGTCGATCTTGATCTAGCAACTCCTTATATTTTCATTCCTCGGCATGCCAAATCAGATGAACATATTTTAGTCGATCTTGGCACGATTGGATTGGTCTCAAAGTTCGAAGAACCAACGATTGGCTCACCATGCATTGCATCATATGCAATTTCAGTGAAACGGCTTGAGATTCAAGCAAATTTCCGTCCAAAAGGAGAAATGGATTTAGTGTTAACAAAACTTGTTCAAGATACTGATGTTGAACTCTTGGTTCAAGTCCCTGCTGATGGCAGCTTGGAACATTTGGTCCCTGATGTCACTGTTGGATTGGTTGTTACAAATATGATTGTATCCTTCAGTGGATATCAATGTGTCTTCTTAGCTCAAACTGCAACGGGAAATCTTCTTGATTCTCAAATAACTGTGGATCATGAACTTGGATCGATTGCACAAGATTTCAAACCTGCTGATAAAACTTTATCTGCATCTCAAGAAGTTCGGGCAAAACTTGAAGAGGTTCCAACATGGATCGCAACACATGTGACTATTGACTTGCAAACCTTCAAGTTGTATTTATTTAATAATGTGTCCGTTAAAACACCAAGATCTGTCCGCCGAAGAGATATCAGCACGCGACCAAAAAGTGGATCACTTCGAGGTGACCGTCATTCTGGAACTTCCGGAAGTGCTTCAGGGTCCGTTGGAAGACATTTTCGTAGCAGACCTGGTCTTCCGGGTTTGGAATGGTCTGGAAGAGGAGACGCATTAGAAAAGATTGATTCTCTCCCACTTTTGACAACTCCAGAGGGTGTCCCTATTGAACAATCCACCTTGGGAAAATCTGGTCGACCAAAGAGATCGCTCTCAAGTGGACGTGGAGATGGGACTCGACCAGAACGAACTCGCAAGACTGGAACGACAGGTTCCAGTGGGGGAGGCCTCTCTGTCGAGTCATCAGGTGGCTCACGTGGAAGATCAAGATCAGTCGGATCTGTACCACCAGAAGATGCAACACCTCAGGCTGCTGAAGACGTCAGATCAGGAAGATTAACAAAACCAACCAAGGGCGATTCTACTGTTTTAAAACCTCGTTCATCTTCACGATCAAAGTCACCACCTCAAGATGGAGAAACTTCTCCAAAAGAAGCAGATAAACCAGCTCGAGATAAATCCACAAGAAAGAAATCAACATCACATCGTGATAAGTCTTCACGGGCTGAAGGCGCAGAAGGAGCTGGTGAAGAGAAAAAACATCGTGACAAGACTACTCATCGAGATAAGACAACCCATCATCGTGACAAGACGACACGTGAAGGAGAAGCTCCAGAGCAGCCTCGAAGAGATAAAACAACCAAAAAATCACCAAGTGAAGGAGAAGCTGGAGGAAAAGCTCCAGAGCAGCCTCGAAGAGATAAAACAACCAAAAAATCACCACGTGAAGAAGAAGCTGGAGAAAAAGCTCCAGAGCAGCCTCGAAGAGATAAAACAACCAAAAAATCACCACGTGAAGGAGAAGTTGGAGAAACCAAAGATAAGCCACATCGTGATAGAACCACATCCCATGCCCGAGATAAAACAACTCATCATAAGGACAAGACACAGGGTGAAGGTACCGACCAACCAAAGAGTCCTAGAAAAGAAGGTGATGCTGCTACAGGTGAACACAAAGATAAAACCCATAGAGATAAGACCACAACACACCATCATGACAAAGACAAACGTGATAAAACTCTAGGCCATCGCAAGCCAGCATCCCCACGGGGTGAACATGGAGACCATCATGATAAACCATCGTCCCCACGTGGTGAACATGGAGACCATCATGATAAACCATCGTCCCCACGTGGTGAGCATGGAGAACACAAACCAGCATCTCCACAAACTGAAGGTGATCACCCTAAGAGCCCAAGAAATAAAGGGTCCTTGCTCAAGAAGACATCGCCAGGTGAACCTGTTGCCGACCTTGGAGATGCTGCAGGATCAAAAGGCTCATCAACATCAGGAACAGGAGGTGCACCATCCCGTGATGGATCAGGCATAATTGACAAAGTGGTCAAAAGAATTTCACCCAGAAATCCAGGAGGTCATGACCTTGGCTCCCTTCATGAAGAACCACCAATCACCATTCCATCTGAACTTGGAAAGACTAAAACAGGATCTTCTCCCAAACTTCATCTCAGCTTTACCAAAAAGAAACAACCTGCGGCGCCTGTCATCATCAACGCCGAAGACATATCGAAACCTCGTATTGCTCAAACTCTTCCTTCTTCAGGCCAAGTTTCTAGTCAACACAGAACCACTGAATCACTTCCAGGACCTTCCTCAAAACCACGAAGAGCAAGTGCTACTCTGAGTGCAGCTCAGGTTTCAGGCTCCATGGGCAGAGGCACAGGAGTGTCACTTAGCTATTCCTTCAAATCTCCAACAAGCTCCCTACGAAATGCCGACAGTTTAGGAAGAAAAGGAGTGACAATGAGTGAAGCTTTGAGTGATTTAGATAATGATGATAAGATGATTCTTCGATTGGCAATCTTTAATGCCCGTGTTGACCTTAAATTAACCAACAAAGGAGATACCAAAGTTTTATTTTCTGTCAACAATCTCACTTTGGTTGGAAATGAATTCCATACTCGTCATGTTAATACCTTCTTATCATTTCACACCGGAGCAAAATCAAATGCTGTTGAATTATCCTGTGAAGTCTCGAAAGGAGTAACAAAACTTCAGATTAATATTGTACAAGCTGTTATTCTTCCATCTTTGGCTATGACTCAAAATTTACTCAAATTTGCATTTGATTTTTATATTCAATTTCTTTCAATTAAGAAAGAATTCGATATCCTTCAACAAAAACATGCAGAATACTTACAAGAATATAAAAAAGAAAATGCTGATAAATTAAAACAACCATCAACTTTAGTTGTTGATTTATCAATGACATCACCAAAATTTATATTCTTAAGTTCTTTTGAACATTCAACGACCCCAACATTTATTTTTAATACTGGTGATGTTAGTATTCATCAAGAATTGACAACTGTCTTTGAAGGAGATAAGATGAAAGAAACTAATAAGATTACAGTCAATGTTCAAAAATTCAGTTTTTCAAGAATTTTATTAAATTGTAAATCTTTCAGAGCAATTACAACAGTGAATCTATTTTTACCATTGACAATCGACTACCGAGATGATTTCATCAAGATCGACCGAATTGATATCAAGTTATCCTCAAAGGATTTGCTTGTCGCTTTTGATTTATTACAATCATGGATTCCATTAGTACAACTTCTCAAGAGAAACTCATCATTACTTAAATCCACAATTACTGCATTTGGAGAAGTTAATCAATTGGCACCTTCTCAACCTGAAGATTTGAATTTGAAAGTGAAATTGAGTGGTCTTGATATTAAACTCATGGATGATACTTCAAGCAAGAATTGGGATAGAAATGTCTTGAGAGTCGAATTGAAGGCAATCAATGTTGATGTCAATGTTATTAAAGGAAATCTTGGTCTTGGACTGTCTATCGAAGGAGTTCAAATCAATGCCTTCAATTGGGATATTGCTTCATGGGAACCTGTACTTGAAAGAACCAATGATAGTCTTTCTATTGCAGTTAAAGTTCGACCAAAGACTGCTCAAGAGTTGAAAGATCGTCCTCAATCATATCGAAAAGTCCTTGGTTCTGAAGCCCACACAGAGGTTCAAATCTCAAAGAAAGACTCCTTCTTATTCAATATCTCTCCATCATTTTTAACCTCAGCACTTTATTTGGTTAAAGTTCTCACACCTCCATTCGAAAAATTAGTTGCTGATATGAAAGTGCTTCAATTAACAGATGATGAAGTCGTATTTACACCATTTTCTGATAAAACCATCGAAGGAGTTGCTCCAATTCATGTTAGAAATCATCTTGGTCGTGATCTTGTTATTTGGATTGAAGGAACTGTACCTGAATTGACTTTCCTCGAAGCTCCAACAGATATCAAAGAGAATACTTCAGCATTGGTATTTGATGTCCAAAAGAAAGATATCCATGATTTCAATCTTAAATTACTTCGAGTTACAGGATCATTCTTGAAGGATTTCAAAAAGGATGAATACAAGATTTCAGTTACCCTCTTACCACTGAAGAATGAAAAACCACAAGTTGTCTTTACCGAAATCTCCAATCCAGATGGAACATGGAATGTCGGATGGGGATTGGAAAAGGGAAGAACCTATTCGTTCCAGATCTTCAATAACAAAGGTTTTATTATGGCACAAGTTAATGTTCTCCATGAAACTTTTGATAAAGCTTTCGATGTTAAGAATTTTGATACATCTGATATCTTCTCTGGATGTACTTCTCAAACAAATATCGTTGCTCTTCCTTTTGGAAGACGCTTAAGACTTTCTGGGAATTCATTTGATAAATTAACGGCAATTACACCTGAAAACAGAGTTGCAAAAGACTATTTTGGATTTTATATTATTGATAGTTCTGAAAGACAAGATTTTACTAAAGATCAAAAAATCAAATGGTCTCAAATACAAAACACACCATTCTCAGGAATTATATCGCAACCATCCTCGGTTGTTGTTTGTAGTGTTGTAAAAGATCCAGATGAGAAGAAAGTTCTCACTGTTCGTTCCAATCAACGTATTGTGAATAAGACTATGGTTAAACTTGATATCCTTATTGAAGGTCAAGGAAAGAGATTTCAAACAACAATTCCTCCTTACTTTGATTGTGGTATTCCTTTGGATTATACAGGTCTTTCTGAAGGTGCATTCCAATTGTTTATTTCACCTGATGAATTGACTTTTGGATGGCAACCATGGAAAATTGGGTCTCCTAGTGTCTCATTTACAACCATCAAAGACAAACAATTCCGATATCAAGCATTCGAAAGAGATTCTTTACTTCAAGGAGAATATTCTGATTGGGCTCTTGAATTCCATCCTACCTTGATTATTCAAAATTCCCTCGCTAGTCCTTTCACCTTTGACCTCTATAACATCTCAACCAAACCTAAAGTTGATGAAACTCTTGTACCTTGGCAAAAACAGATTATTGGAAAAGAAGTTATTGAACCTCTTGTAACTTATCAACAACTTCATGCTCCATTCCCACTCGAAGATATTGGAATTTCCTTCGTCCTTCAAGGATTCGAAGGTCGTTCAGATATTATTCGTCTTAAAGATCTTATTGTCAATCATGAAGGATCAGTTAGAGTTAAAAACAATTCAGGAGAATCTCTCAAAATCTCAGTTGTAAGACAAAAATATGATGCAATCGCAAAAGATTTTTGTATTTCTATTGTCTTATTTTGCCCAATTTGGATTATCAATCATACTGGATTACCTCTTCAGTACAATAACAACAAGATTCCATTCTCTTCAACAGTTTCCAAATCAATGCAAAAAACCTTAGCTGAACCTCGAGGACTTTATGGATCTGAAAACAAACCTCATTATTATCCCGATTCAAGTTTTGATAATATTTTATTTTCTGATCATGCAACATTGAATTTTAGTCCTGATGGAAAATCTTGGTCATCAGAAATTGGAGTTGGAGGTTTATTGACTTTACCAATTGAAACAATCCATATTCAAACTAAGGATCCTGTTGGAACTTTCAGTTTTGCCTTAGATCAAACTAAAGGTCCACTTTCCATGTGGCAAACAACATTAGTTAGAATTTATCCTGCTTATTTTCTTCTTAATAATACTCCTGATGATTTGGAATGGAAACAACAATATTGTTCTGATCTTCGTATCGCTGTACCAAAAGGAACCAAAGTACCTGTTCATTTCTTGGGTGTTACAGATCCAAAGAAACAAACTATGATGATTGGGAAAGATAAAGCATTCTCGCCTCCATTCTCTATGATGAAGCCTGGATATTATGAAGTTGGAGTTCCAGTCGAAGGAAAAGATGAAATCAAATATTATAACGTTGAAATTGCACTTCATGGATTGATAACATTTGTTGTATTAACCAAGTCATTGAAACCATTGACAATGTTTAAAAATGCAACAGCAGGACTTGATGCTACAATTAAATCTGATAAAATCGTTGGAGCTGAAGAAATTACTGTTCCCTCTGGTGCTGATCCTGTTCCACTGAGATGGAAAATTCCACAAGATTCAGATCAAAAATTTCTAATCAAATTTACAAATCCAAAAACTAAATGGGTATCTGAAGGAATAGTTGTTAAAATGGATGATTTAGGGGAAATTAAATTTTATAAAGTCGAAGACCCTGGATCACGCTTACAAATTCAACTTCGTGGAGAAGGATTTTCCGTTAATATTGTTGCTCGAGTTATCCCAAAACGAGTTCAAAAGAATTTCATCTCCTCATCACCATCAAATCAAAAAATTACTCCAGATTTAAGTATTAATGTGTCATTGGGAATTGATGTTTTTGTTATTGATACAAAACCTCAAGAAGTCTTACATTTATCATTAAATGGAATTGCTCTTGATTTGAAACAATTTCCACTTGCACTTTCAATTCAAGCTAATATTGGAGAGGTCCAAATTGATAACAAGTTACCTTATTGTACCAAACCTATCATTCTCAGTGGTGTCAAAGATAAGAAAAATCCAAATTTTCTCTCAGTAGTAATATCAATGGACACCTCATCTGAATCACTCGTTAGTTTTCATGAATTAAGTGTTACACTTCAACCTATTGTATTAACGGTTGATTTACCATTGTTGGTATACTTGATTGCATATGCTAATTGGATCGCTGATTATCTTGGAAAATCAGCTCTTGAAACAGTACTTGATAGAGTTATGAGAGGTGAAGAACCAGAACTCCTTACCTTCAATCCAGATTCAGTTGCTATTTCAACAGTTCTGTTCTTTCAGAAATTCTCAATTGGAACAGTCGATGCGGTTCTTACACTTGGACATAAACCATTCCCTGATCCTGATTATCTTACAACGAAAGATCTTGGTTTAGCCAATGAACTGTCAAGGTTTATTCGTGTTGGTATTGATGGTGCCACTATTGGTCTTGATGCTTGTTCATTACCACCTGTATTAGTTACACCCGAACAGTTCGGTGAAAAATTATTACAGCAGTATCAAACTCAACTCATCTTCCAGAGTATCAAACTGGTTGGAGGTCAGGTTATTGGTGCTGTAGCAGGTGCTCCACTTTCAGCATTAGGATGGGCAAAGAGTGGAGTAGGAAGTGTTATTAATCGAGCTGGTGGAGGTGCTGTCACAGGTGCGGTTGGTGGTGCATTTGGTGCCGTCGGTGGTACACTCAAAGGAGTCAAAGATAGAGTCTCAGAAGCCCCTGTTAAGGCAAACCAAACCAAACGTGGTTTCCGTTATTTTGATAGTTCAGGTCTTCTTGTACCTTGGGATTTAGCAGAACCCAAGATTATTTTAACTCAAATCAATGGAGGTGCTCATGCTAAAGAAGATTATCTATTCGGAAGTCCAACTGTCAAACCTCAAGGAATTTTGATTACAAATTTAAATTTATTTCTCGTAAGCCCTGAAAAAACAACTATCCTTCCTGTTATGAGAATCATGCCTGGTGTTACTCTTTCTTCCAAAGCCTTCAACAACAAAATCACCTTCACCTATTATGAAACAGATTCATCATGTTGGAAGAAGGTTCAACACACGATTACATTTACCGAAGGAACACATGCTCAAAGCTGCTTTCCAGTTCTTGAATCAATTGCGGAAACTGATTTATGTCGAAATAAGTCATTAACATTGTCAACTGCAGTATCTTCTCATCTTACTCAAAGAGAAGAAGAAATTTATCTTTGTACTAAGCTCCTTAAACTTGAATTCAAAAAAGAGAAAGTTAGTGTTGCCAATGGTGAAATTAAAACAGGAAAAGGAGTTTTCAAATTGAAAGATTATTGTGCATTCGTTGATGTTAGTGGTCAAAAAGGGGTTTGGGTTTTAGCAAATGATACACATGTCGTGTATCTCAGATGTCCTTCTTATCATAGTGCATGTGCATGGGTAACAACATGTTTGTTGAATGGTGCTCGTCTGAGACGTTAAAGAAGCAAAAAGAAGGTTTTTTGATGGATCCATCCACAAGGAAAGAAAAAGTAACCGTTTTGTAAAACAATGCTGCGAGGGAC
>JGI24212J29972_1017405_pt1 | contig 14130 bp, 1 predicted proteins | sample EnhBio_Anaerobic_FD_29972 | JGI IMG/M metagenome (IMG submission 29972)
GGCCTCTTTCTCAACCCAAACCTTCCTCCAGAGCCAAAGCTGCTTGATTAAAACTCAACCAAGGTGACCGTTAATCATTTTCTAGAAGAAATTGTTCATGGAACTGTGGATTTTTTGTCTGTGTCCACCTGTTCGAAAAAAATACACTGGTATTCGGCCACCAGGCCATGCCTGTGCTAGTGTTCATCCTTGCTTTTGTATCCCTGATTTTGCCTGTGCTTGGTGAAACTCCCATTTGCTCCTCGTTCAAGCAACTCTGGTCAACTTGCAAAATTGCCACCCTCCCACAAGAGACTCTTAATTCTCTGGGAGTTGTCCTGGTGGAAGCTGCTTGCAGCTCTCCCTCTCACGACACGGTGGCTGCAACCATCCAGAAAGCCGAAATCCGGGCCAAGCTCAATGCAACGATCCAACCTGGATCCTTGTTCTCTAATCTCAATATTTCCCTGAATGCCAATATCAAAATTCCAATTCCTGGTGCTGGTTCCGTCCTGAGTATCATCCGACTCCATGCTATTGGCAATGACCTGCCACTTGCTCATGTCCGCTGGACTGGGTCTCTTCAAGGTCGCCGTCAAGATATTCTGTTAACCGATCAAAACTTGTTTGATCGAGCTCCACCCAAAGTTTTCTTTACAAAACGATCTTGCCAAGGCGTTGCTGACCCTGGGGTTATCCTTCCCTTTGTAACAGAACTCAACTACAGATTTGGACCATTTGATCCAATTCCCACCTCCTCCAACGGTTCAATCCGTGGAGCCTGGTTATCACCTCCAAAACAAGCGAAAGCCGTCTGTGGATCTTTGCAATCTGGTGGAGAAAGTCTGCTTCTCTTCCAAAATGTTGTAACTTGTGAAGGTGCTTCTTGCCCATCATTAATTTCTCGATCTTTGGCAAAATTGGTTGTTGATGGTTGTGAAAATCCAACTCCAATCACGTCCTCCCTGACAAGCCAACTGAGCTATGATGTGCAAGTTTCAAAAACCCATGTGACCGTTTCGGCACTCACAGCCTCTACCAAGGCTTCCATTAATTGTGCTAATGCTAATGGAACACTCCGTATCCTTCTAGAAACAGGAGCAACCAAACCAACAACGATCCCCGTGGATTTATTCGACAATAGTATTGAAGCCTTTGCTGGTGTAACAAAGTCCATTCCTCTGAATTCAGCTGGTTCCATTTCGGGTTCCATCACAAAGAATGGTGAAATTTTGTCTGCTCTTAGTGGAGATATCTTCTCTGAATCTAAAGCTGGGGCACTGGTGCCCGACAAGTTGCTGAATGCTCAGACTAAAAACAACCTCATCTTGGCTTTCCGCTCTGCTTGCTCATACAAGACTGAAGTGCCGTTGATTGATAACCCTATCAATGATTGGTTTCATGATATCAGCCCTTCTCTCGTTGCTTATGAAAACCAAAGTCCCCTTCCAACTGTTGTGGGATTCCTCGAATACTTTGCCAACTTGAACCAATTCCAACTGTTTGCTGATAGTTCATCGGTTTCACTTCGAATTACCAGAACTGGCCTTCAATCAGCCTCTCTATCACCTCCCTCCTCCGCTGTCCAAGCTACAAACGGACAACTAATTCTGCTCTGGCAAGCACTGCGCAGAGGTGGTCCACCAACTGTGGGAGCGATCACAGCCTCAACAACAGCTGCTGCGTTCAGTTTTGCCATCAACCTGCATGGAATTTTGGACAATAGCGCTCCGTCTGCTTCTTTTGAACAACCAACACAATGGCAAGCAGTAACATCCTTCCAAGCCCACCTGAACACTCCTCTTGGAAGTGTGAAATCCACGTATGATCATGGCTCCAAAGCTGTTTCATTTTATATGTTTGACAGCTTGAGCTTGACAAGCATTACCCTCGCCCAGGGCAGAGTTGTGCGTGATGGCCCCTGGCACCCGTCACCGTTCCTCCCAGGAAGTCTTGTTCAAGCGGTTGACCAGCTTAGGAAGTCAGCATTGCTGTCGACCATCGCTTCAGTGGGGATTAACCCAAGACCATTTGGAGGGTCTTCCTTGGAGTGGGCTGACACACTCTCTCGAGCTCAGTCAATCATGATGACACAAGGACATTCTGCTTTTGCTGTCCGAGACCAACTCCAACAGTATTACCTGTCCTTAGGTGAACTTGTGTTTGTCTCCCCTGTCTTCGACCCCGCCACCCCTGGCTCCCTCTTCTTACAAGTAAAATTGCATTCTATGAAGACAATGAAACTTGATGGAAATTGGAGAACCGTAACAGCCCTCAACAGGCTCAATTTGCCCCTCCTGCTTTCCACAACAGTGACTGTAGTTCTAACGACTTCTACTCCTTCTGTTAGTATTGGACTTTCCGCCAATACTGTGGCTAAATCCTGGCTTGCACCAATTCAATATGGTATGCAGTCTGGTACAGCAAGAGGCTCAGTTACAGTTCAACTAGCGATTCCAGATACACCATCAAGTCTCCATATTTCTATGAAAGCTCCGTCTGGTCTTGGTGCTGAAATCAAAGGTGATATTATCGTTTCCAACATTCACTCAGATGCACAAATGGAAATTGTCAATTTTAATGTTAGTGAAAAAGAAACAAATCCTGCTCAATATCTTGGTGCTTTAACAAGTGTTCTCTATGGATTCATGAACCGAACTCTTGAAGGCCCTCTTGGTTCTGCTTTTCCTGGTTTAACAAACAAACTTGCCCATGGTCTTGATTTTAATCAAATAAGTCGGTTATTTCAAGCTTGGAGTACAACACCAGCTTCCCCAGCATCCATCATCTTGATGTCTAATCCCATAATTCCCTCCAAAATCCCGAGGAGAGTTGATGTTTCCGTTGTTATTGATGGATTCCTTGCTGTTATTTGTCCTACCGATATCAATCCCTCTACTGTTGACACTATCACACAAAGTTTAAATCAAGGCATGGTGAAGTGCTCAATCGCTGATTACCTGGTGTTCAAAACAGAAACAGCACATCAAAACCAGCAAATTGGACTTTATCCTGCCATCCCTGGTATCATCTCAAGAATTGCTCTGAGCTTCTCTACTCCTGCTGAAGACTTTTTTGATTCACTTAACACTACTCTCCCGATTACTCCAGCGTTCGGAGGATGGAATGACTGTGCCGCCTTCCTTGAGAAGGTGTTAATGATGGAGATTGAACCGAAATTGGTTTCTGTTCCCTTCTCAGATTTTCCAGTTGCTCCAAGATATCTTTCCAAATATGGAAATTTGACCAGCTTACAACTGTCCATTCAACATAACGTGTCTGGTTCAGTTTCCAACAGCCTTGCCCCGGCAATTAATGCTCTTGATGGTAATGTCCAGTTACAAACTGCTGGAGCCTACTTGATACGAAGTAACCTCCAAACTTCGATGTTCTTCAATCTACTTGCTGTTTGGGATGGACCTCCTACTTCAAAAATGATGTACGCCTCCACCAACTTCAGTGCTACTGATCAAATTGGTTATCTCGTACCGAATGATCCCAACAACAGTTCCTTCCAACTTTCATTCGTTCTTGAAAATAGAGCCTCTCCAGAAAATGTTAGTTTGATGGAATTCAGTGGTCTCATCCACTTACAACCAGGACAACCCTTCAAGACTGAAATTCCGTTCAGAATTATGAATTCTGTCACAAATCCACTTTTTAAGAAGGTTTTAAACATTTCAATGACCAATGTCACTCAATACAATGAAAATGGTACAAAGTATTATGTTCCACAGATACAAATCCAACTTGACGTTGTTGAACTTGATACTGGTGAACTTTTGGTTCCGCTTAGCCTCTCAATTCAGTCATTTGTTTGGTGTTTTGATGATATTATGCTTATTCCTTCAAAATCACGAATTGCTGTGACTGATTTTTCTGCTTCCCTCCAACTTGCAGGATCTGTTGATCGAGGAGCAGTTCAAGGATCTCTTTCAGTTCTTGGAGTGTCTTCCTCTGAAGTTTCTGGTTCTATTGCTGCTTCGGTGCTCATCTCCCAGAAAGAATTTTTTTCTGTGAATAACTTGTCTGCATCTGCATATACTTCAGAAGCGTTGATGAAACTCGTTGATATTGATACTTCGCTCCAACATGATGTTCAAGTAAAAAATCCTCAGTTGTCCCCTCCAGTTGATGCTGCTGGAGTTCAACTTGGATTAGATCAGATTCTAAAGATCACGAATGTCTCAGAATTAGACAGTTTTTTCCGTAATGCTCCATGGGGAGCCAAAGCCATGAATTCACCAACTCTCGATAAGATTTTGAAAGTACCCGCAAAAACAACCTTTTGTCAACACATTCGAAATTTTGCAACAGTTTCTAATAATATGTCAACAAATTCTGCTCTAAATGCAAAACTTCCATTTGTATCAACAAAATTTATTGATATCTTCAAAGGACTACTTGACAAGCTTGATGATCTTATCGAATCCGTCTGTGAAGCCGATGAAAAGATGGTTGTAGATCAATTTTGTAAAGTTTTGGGAAAGTTCTTCTCAGATGATAAAGTTTGCGCTGTATCAAAAATAGATAATTCATCTCTGAAAGTCACAATTAATATCTCCATACCACGCGTTTTGAAATCCGCACAGTTTGAATTCGAAACAAAAAAATTCTTGCCGAATTCACCACTATCAAACAAGCTTCCAGAAGGCTCTGCTAATGCTGCGCTTATGATCAAAGATACCATTGATGTTGAACTCACACTGATCACAGATTTTTCTTCAGAAGTTCCCAAACTCTCCTTCCAACCAGGATCCAAATTCGGGCTTCAAGTTTCTCTTGATCTTAATGATGCTGTCAAAGCCAACTTTGGTCCTGTCTCCTTATTTTTTGGATCCCTCAACGTATCCGTTGGAAAACCTGCCAGCTTTACTGCAACAATCACAGATGATTCCCTTGATTTTGACGTCAACGGGGAAGCTTCAATGATTGGTTCACTCCAAATTCAAAAATTACAAGTAAATTGCAATTTGAATGCAAAAGTTGATTTACCCAAATTCTTGCATGGTCGACCAAATTCATTTACTTTCACACAAAATTGTGGAGATAAGTCATTTTATGATGTTTTAATTGAATTATTGGATTCAACATCACTTCTTGATTTTTTTGAAGATCCTGGAAGATTCACATTTCCGTGGATGAACGGGATAGGACGCTTTTTAGGAAGGATCCCAAACTGGTTTGGTCGTGCTCTTCCTTGGATAGAAAAACATTTCTTTAATTCTGCTTCATCTGATATCAGATCTCCAGCTGGACCTGGTTTCATCAATGAATTGTACTCAAAAATTTCAAAAATGGTAACAGATCTTCATTTGAAACAAAAAATTGAAAATGTGACTGAAGCATTCATTCTGAAGGAGTTCACAAAAATCCTCTGTGATGTTACCAAGATGGATCCTTGTCCTGAAGTCCCAAAAAATTGCACAAAATCATGCAGTTGGCTGATTGTATTGCAGAAAGAAACCACAAAACTCCTGACACAACTCCTCTGGCAACTTGGGAAGACTTTCGCCCAATTTGATGTGAACTGCACGTTGGCTCTGAAGACATCCTCAGTCTTCCAATTCCGTCTGACTTTGGATCGAATGGAAGGCATCAAATTTAGCTTCCCCAAATCTCCTGTCTTTGATACCTCAGGTAGTGTCGGTGTTACCAGAGAAAACTGTCATCTCTTTGGGAAGCTTGGATTCCTTGGTGCCGCCTTTCATGCGACCGGAAACCTTACTGCTCGATTCAGTATTGCAAACAATACCAATACTCCTCCAACGTTCCGTCTTTCTGCTGATCTGACTGGACAAGCAATTGTTGGATGGGCAGGATTTACCTCAGATTTGGCAAGAGGTGAAGCAGCTCTTCTAAAAGGTCCTCAAGCTCGATGGGACATCACCTTCACTTGGGGTATGGCTTTCCCGCACAGTATGGGGACCCAACCTTGGAACTTCTCAGTTTCCAACTCCCAGTTATGTCTTGGTACGACAATTGGTGATTTCTTGAAGCCATACACTCAACAAATCGATGACAAGATCCTTAAACCTCTTAGCCCTCTGGTTGGAAAGGATGGTCTCCTTACCAAAACCATTCCAGGCACCTCGTTGTTGACCAGAGGTGGAGATATGAATGTTGCGCAGTTCTTACAATTAGTCTATCATATCTATTGTGATGATTGCGAATTTGATGGAGTGTTTGAACTCATTGAATTTGCATCAATCATAACGAGAGATTTGGAAACTTTAAACCAAATGATAAATACCAATTGTGTTGCTTGGTCCAAAATCGAAGATTTTTGGGCAAACTTCACTCAAAGTGACTATCCTCATATTGGCCCTCCTGTTGATAGAACCCCTCAAATTCCTGATAATTGGCCACAACTCAAAGCAGCCACATTCGAAATGGTTCATCAGTTTGAAACCAAAGGAAAATGGGGACTTCATTTTGACTTTTTTGATCAACCAACAAAATACTTGATTCAAATTATGTTGGAAGGAGATCAAGCTCAAATCCCTGTTTTTAGTATCACCGTCCCTCAGCTCATCATCTCCATTGGAGCTACTTGGACCATTCCTGTTTGGAGTCCACCATACGTTGCAATCGAGGTTAGTTTCCAAGCAGGAGCCGTTGCCAATATTGGAAGAGTGGTGTTCCTCCTTGATGGCTTAGCCAAGGCAGTTACTACTGGTTCTCCTGGTCAACTTCTTAATGCTCTTGCTCTTCCTGTCCATGATCTTCAAGGCAACGTCATCCGCCAATTCACAGCTTTTATCCGAATCACTGGTGGCGTTTATGTCTCCATTGGAATTGTTGATGGGCGTGCCTATGTTTTCATTGAAATCGATGCTTTTGCCTCTGTTCACCCTGTTAATGAAGGTGATGAATACACCACTTTTGATAATATCATTACCCAACTCAGTCATTCTGGAGGATTGGGAAAAATCTTTGATATGGGGGCTAGCATCAGTGTTGGAATTGGTATCAAATTAAGAGCTTGCTTTTGGGGTTGTTGGACTATTATCCACAAAGAATGGAAATGGACATGGAACCTTGGAGTCCACAGAGCAGAATCTATTAAACCTCTTGCTGATCAATATGGAGTACCTGATCTTGATCGTATGCGAAGTGACGATTTGAGTTTGGCAGCTGGTCCCAATATCCTCCAACTTGCTGAAATTGGAAACTCTCTTGTTTATTTAAGAGCTCCAGCTGATGCTTCATCTCAACTTAGCCGAAGTAATCTCAAAACTGTTTGGACTGGTCCTGTTCAGCTGGTTAGAAATCCACCTCAAGGTGTTGCTTGGACCTTACAAGTTCTCGGTCTCACAACTCCCATTATATTTTCTGCTGCAACTCAATACAACACTATTTCAATTTCTCAGTTTTCCTACAAGGATCCTGGTGTCTGGGATGTTGATCAGACTCAAGTTTTATTGAATGGAGCCTATGGTGTTATCAATCTCCCAAGATGCTTGGTAATCAACCTCTATGAAGCTGTTTTTGGAAATTTGTTTAGTTTTATTGGAAACCCATGCCCTGTCACGATTGAATCCCTCTTTTCCAATATCACATGCTCAGGAGTGGCTGCTTCATACGCAAACAAACCGATTACTGTGACTGGCCCATCCGAAACCATCCATGTTCTGCTTCAACAAACCAATTACTTGATTACTCAAAATCAAGTTTCAACCGATGGAGGGTTCCAAATCCAATTTCAAGACCTAGTAAAACTTAATGTTGATGGTCATCAATCCCAAAACACTCAATTTGAAATTCAAACGATTCCTTTTGGAATGTTGGAAGTTACTGGTGGTACAGGAGATGATTATTTCTATATTCCAAATTTTAATGCTTTACAACGAGGAAGTATCCATATGATTGGGGGTGCTGGAGTTAATAAGATGAACTTGACACTTTCAACCACTTTTGGCCCAAATGTCACGATTGGTCCTTCATTCGTCCTCCAAAGAAAAGCAGATGATGAGCTTTCTGGAATTGTCAGATTCGTCAGCATCCAAACTCAACATGTTTACGTTTATGGTGCTCCTGGTATTTCTCAAATCAATGTGAGATCTCCAGAACCTGGTGTTGACCTCTATGTCCATCAAATTGCCAAACCAGGAGAAACTATTTGGAGTCCAATTGTTGGATGTCAAGCTGAATCTACTTTATGGATCAAACCCTCAGGTGGAGGATACCATCTTATCGAAATTGGAACTGATAAAGAACCAATTTCAACGTTTCAATGTGTTGTTCGAGTTTATGCTTCATTAGATCCTGGACAGGTCGTTGATATCAAGATTACAGCTCTGGCAGATCCTAAAAATCTTCAATGGCAATGGGAAAACAACCAGCTGCTGGTTATTGATGCTTTGAATGGCATGCACCAGTTTCAACTCATTTGGGAAAACGTCCAAAGAATCCGAGTCCAATATGGAATTGGAGGATCAAATGTACTGTTTAGTCATGGAAGTGATCCTACTGAACACCTTCATATTTTCCCTACGAATACCACCAATTTGAATCAAATGACAATCTCAGGCACACAAAATGCGAACCTCATTACTGGAAACCTCTCCCAGATTATTATTGGGACGGTTTCAAATAACGTTGATCCAATGGCTGCTTTAATTGGAACAGTCGCAATTTCAAGTAATATCACGCAGATTCCAGTGTTTATGGATGGAAGTGGACCTCTAGCTCCAGCTCAAACTTTTTTAATGGATTCCATTTGTTTAAATTCCAAAAAAGATAAAAATGGTCCAATCCGAAAAATTACCAAACCTACTCAATGGTTTTGTGATCTATTGGCTCAATATAATATTCCCAATCGAGCGTGTCAAGATTGTGCGATTGGATTTGATGGAAAACTGTTCTTTAATATCAAAACTAGTATCCAAGCGGATTGGTTCGATGGAATTAATGTTACTGTTCCGTTGAATCTTTCATTGGGAGCTGGTGACAACCGTGTGTTTTATGGTCCGACGGCAAAAGACGGTCTTGATCCAACAAATGTCATCTTTGAGACTGATGTTGATGTGGCCACGTTTTATCTGCCAATGAATGGGGTTAATATTTCGTTGGGTAATGACCGACGTCCAGATAGTGTTAATGTCTGTTATGAAAATGATGATATGCCAAATCAAAATGGAAATGTGTTGTACCCAGTTGGAAACAACCCTCAAGATCGATTGACTCTCTATCAAAAATATGTTGAAGATTCAATTTTTGTGCGACAAGATTCTAGAACCAATTTCCAACCAACTCAAATGAATTTCCAGGCAGCTCAACCAACCCAAGGACCTATCATTCTCAATCTCAGTGATTTTGAAGGACCTTATTATGCTAAGCCACCAACAGGAAGTACCATCATCCTTGTTGATGCAGCAGCTGGAATTGAGATTCACATCGATGGGGAAAAAAATTCGACCACTCCCGCTACTAGTGATTGGACTTTCATTATTCGTCTCCTAACCATTCAAGCCGATGTCAAAATCCACGCGTGGGCTGATCCAAACAACAATGCTACCGTTCTGTATGAACTGCCCTTAGCACCAATCAACACATATCTCCTTCTTGTTGAAGACCGGTCAGGTGATGGATTTATTACAGAAAAGTATGCAATGACCGAGCTCCACACACGAGGAATATCTCATGTTAAACTTCAATCCAAGATCCTTGCCAATATCACCATGGCAAGTAATCCTTCTGCATCCGACATGGTTATTGAAACTGTTCCTGGATCATTCGTTTGGATCCAAAATCCAATTAACAACATTATCGTGGTGAATGCAACAACCTTCATCCCTTCTGGTGCCGTTCAAGCGAATAATTCCATCGTTTCGATTGGAAGAGCTGCAGTAACCTATATCGATTGTAGTTTTGTCAATTATACCACGTTTACTGATGGGTGTTTGGAAACTATTCCTGTCAGACAAACCAAAGTTGTTTCAAATTGGTTCACCACTCACATGGCTTCATATGGCTTGTATGCCTCACTTACAGGATGTTCATCCTTCTCCTTTGAACAAAAATTGTTAGATCTCATTTGTAATGCCACAAACATAACTGGACTTGGTATTAACACCACCTTTAATATGATCGCTGAGAAATCCAAATCAATCAATATTCTTGATCCTGTTGATTGGAATCGCGCAAATTATACCAATAAGACCCTTCAAGTTGACAATTTGTACTGTTTTCAACTTGTTGATCCTTATCCTTCCCATCAATTCGAGCTTTTGTCATATTCCAGTCCAACCTCAAACACAACAAGATATTTTGATGGTGACAATACCTATTCTGCAATGGTTACTTTAAGTCTCGTTGGAGGTGAAGAACAACATTTGAGATTAGGTGCTATTCAAAACCTTACTTCACCAAACACCTCCATTTTGATCACTTCCCAAAATGTTGGACTTAGTCGAGTTTCAGTTGAAAGCTCATATCTTGAAATGCCTCTTGACTGGTTTTTCAACAGTTCTAGTTTTTCTTTGACCGTTAATCAAACCAATTGCTTAAATGTGACTTATATTGGAGTGAATATCCTAAATATGTCCTTTGGATTGAACTCTAATATAACATTCTTGTCTGGTCCTGAAATAACCGAAACTATGGCTTCGTTTCCTTCGAATGGTTCATCACGTTTGAATCTTTTTTCCGGTTCCAATACCTTTTTTATCACTGGTGGACTGCAGAACCTCTCCATTGGAAATAGTACAGTTGATCCTTCTGTTGTAATTCGAGGAATTATCGCTGTTATCGGTTCAGGAGACCAACCCATCAATTTCTTGTATCATCCAGAGAATGCTCATACCTCAATGTCCTTTGGAATGAATCAGAATTGTCTCAATCGAACGGATGCTCCAAATCCAAAACCTATGGGATCAAGAATTTGTGGATTTGCCAGAGAATTCAAGATACCTTGCGATTTTTGCACTGTTAGTTATTCAAAACTCATTAATTTTGATTTGAGTTTGGGAAATCAAGATGATCGATTTTTTGGTCGAGATATTGAAGCGAATGTATCTATAAAATTTGGTAGAGGAAATGATATTTGTGATTTTGCACAGATTACAGCGAATGTGATTGCAAATTTTAGTCTTGACGAAGGAATGGATCGTATTCATCTTCAAGAACCTGTTTGTTCGATGAGTTTGGATGTTGGAGATGATTTAGACCCTGATGTTATCGTTATTAAATCGAAATTAACTCCAAATATATTTAAAAATTCTTTTGGACCTTTAGATCAACATATGGTACAAACAAAAAATATTAATCCTCTTGATTCAATCCAAGAATATCGAGTGTTGTCGAATGGATCATCCACTTTGTATTCGATGAAGATCATTGAAGTACCTGCAGGAGTTTCGATACAATACGAAATTACAAACCGAACATCATACAACTTGATATCAATGGGAGATAAATCAGCTGTTAGTTTTATTGCAACAGGTTCAATTCCAATTGAAGAATGGGAAGTAATCGTTAATTTTGAAGATTATCAAACTTCATCTTTGATCAATGTGGTAGGTCAGTTTAACACAACTGGTACCGTGATGTTGAACGTAAAAGGAAACCTTTCAAAACAACTTGTTTGGTCTGATTCGTTTGGTCTCGTTAATGTTCAAAATGTAGCTCTTCGAATCACAAATATTAGTCATTTTGGAGTTAGTTCTTTATCTCCCGTTGAATTCACTTCCAAAGGCTTGCCACGTGGGACTGAATTTGTTTTTGATGCTCCCTCTGATTCCCTTCTGACTCTTGAATCTTTGGATTCATTTGCTCTTATTCGAGGTCCAGTTGTGACTCTCTCCGAATCCACTGATATGACATCGACAATCGTGATTGTTTCAAGTCCAAAAGTATTCTTCTCAACTCCAACCAATTCTATTTTCCATTCCAATGGTTGTTTCGATACAGGAAGATCTATTACTCGCTACCCTTCTGATTGGATGAAAATCAAACTATCAGCTCTTGGAGCAGATTTTCTACCATGTCCACTTCAATGGACAACCCAAATTCTCGATATTGAAGCTCCAAAATTGCTTATCGAACGAAATTCTTCCAACACAGTCAATTCCATCATCCTTGCATCTCCTCTTGTGACTATTATCGATACTGAAGAATGGAATCACCTCATGATAGCTGAAAATATTACCGTTGATTCAAGATATTCCATACAATGGAGAATCCAATCAAATATTCTCTTTTCCGAACCAAAAATCACGCCATCAACTCATCTTCAATTGAACTGTAATGATCCTTTACTCTCAAGAGTGGTGATTGGTAATCCTTCTCGATACCCTTTGTATACAGCTCAAGGAACATGTGATACGGTAATCACTTCCGATCTATTCAAAGTTGGTGTTGAAGGCTCTCGTTCCACTTACTTAACAGTAAGCCCTGGTTCATACCAAGTAGCTGAACTCGTGTTTTCTGACGACCAGGTGATGATGTACCTTGGTTCTCAATCCATCTCAAGTCATATTATCGATTTGAAGGTGAAAAATTCTGAAATTAGAACTTCATTTATATTTCAAAAAGGTGAAAATTTTATTCAATTTGAAAGAAATTTTTCAATTTGGCCTGCTTTTCATTTTGAATCTCCTGAAAAATCAACCATCAAATCAGAAATTTATTTTCCAATCGTTTTGAATGGATCCTTAATAACTGATACTTCAACTTTTAGTTTTATTTTGGAACAAACTAAAACCAATCAAATCACGTGTTTAAATGAAAATTCAGGAACTGATGTTTGGTGGACTGCTCTAGCAACCAAGAGTATAATGAGATGTCCTGCACCTAATCCTGCATCTTGTGATCCTCAATCTATCTCAAAATCCATCAACATCTCAACAACACCCAATTCCACAATCGAATTTTTAAATCAATACCCTGGAAAAAATATCACATTGACAATCAATGGTCCTCTTAACCATTATGAAGTCTCTCCAAAAGCATCTTTGGGAGTTTTTTCGGTTTTAATTATTTTTGTTATCAATTGGGCATTGATTGCACCTCATCTTGATCCATTTCCATCATTACCTTGGATTTGGATTTGTTTATTGGCTTTATTCGCAATTCGAAATGAACTTGTAGGTCCAATCAATCATGGTTTCGAAACTGGTGCTTCTGGTGATTATCTTGCACTTTTTGCAGTTTTTCGATATTTATTGATCGATTGGATGAATCTTTGTGTACCGGGACTAAACTGGGCTGCTTATTTATATTTTGTACTTACTGCTGTATTTGCCTTTTTTAGTCATGTGGATTCAAAAAATAGACTTATCACCTTATTCCTCAACCGCTGTACCGTTAAAAATCCCGACAATCTCATTCGAAAAATGAGCAATATGTCCTTGAGAGTGTACATGCTCTTCACCTACTTCTTGGTTCCTACCACTATGACCTATCTTCATGATATGCATCCAATTGAAATTGTCTGTACCGTTATCAGTTATCTTATTGGTTGTTATCTCATCTTCATTCGATTTCATCATTTAAGTACAGAATCAGAACAAAATTTATCGATTAGTTCAGCATGTTGTTCGGTAAGAGATTTCAATGGATTATTATCTTATCTTATAATTTGTATATTATTCGCGGTGGAGAGATTCATTCCATTCGTGGCTTTGTTCGTTGTCGCGATGGTTTGTATTTTGTTGTTATCTCCAATTTCCTATTTGGTTGTTTTTTATAGACTGACAGAAAATGTTAAATTGAATATTGCATGTTGGGGTCATTGGGATAAAGTACTTCGAGGTATTGGTATGTTGTCTATTGTTTTGAACCACGTGGGTTTGGTATTGATGGTATGGGGGTTGTATCATTTTGAAAATGGTTCAAATAGTTTGTTTATTGGAATTAGTTTGTTTATTTTCACATTTCATTATTCTATACTCCTTGTTGGATATTTGTTCTGGTGGAAATTTAAAAACCAACCAGTCAGAATTGATGACGATGATGATGAGGCTGCTGCTCTCATCCAGGAAAGAGAGTTAGGAGATGATGGAGAAGCAACTGTATCAATTCAACCTTTAGATGAGTCTAAATCAAGGATTGACGTTGGGCTATCCTCTGGAGATGATTAATGAATCAATTTTGATCGAATGTAAATGTAATTCAAAAAAACTGACAATAAAGACAGTTTTTCCCGAG
>JGI24212J29972_1017090_pt1 | contig 14081 bp, 8 predicted proteins | sample EnhBio_Anaerobic_FD_29972 | JGI IMG/M metagenome (IMG submission 29972)
TAGAAACGGCGCTCAACGGCTCGCCCGGTGTGGAAACGGTGCGCAGCAGCTCGTCGCGCGGCATCGGGCTGGTGTTCGTGGAGTTCGGCTGGGAAGTGGATGTGTACCGCGCCCGCCAACTCGTGGCCGAAAAACTCGCCACCGTGCCACTACCCGACGGCATCGTGCCGGTGATGGGTCCGATTTCGTCGGTCATGGGTCAAATCATGCTCGTAGGTGTGACCGCCGAACCCGACAGCGCCACCGGTCAGACGCTCAGCAGTGCCGCAGATTTGCGGACGCTGGCCGACTTTACCATCCGGCGCAGGCTGCTGGCCATAAAAGGGGTGGCGCAGGTGATTCCCATGGGCGGCGACAGGCTGCAATACCAGGTGCTGGTGTCGTCGGCCAAACTCAAACAATACAACCTGGCGCTCGAAGACCTCGACCGTGCGCTTTCCAATGCGAACCTGAACGCAACGGGCAGTTTTTTCAATCGCTACGGCTCGGAAGTGCTGATTTCGGTGCTGGGCCGTTCCAAAAATTTGGAAGACTTGCAGCGAACGGTGGTAGCGAATCGGGAAGGCTCGCCAGTATTGCTGAATCAGGTGGCCGAGGTGCAATTCGGCGCAGCCATCAAACGCGGCGATGCTTCGGTGAACGCCCGACCCGCCGTGATACTAACCGTCGAGAAACAACCGGGCGCCAGTACGGTGGACTTAACAGCGGCAGTGGAAAAGGCACTGGAAGAGTTGAAACCTTCGTTGCCGTCCGATGTGCGACTCAATCCGGAGGTTTTTCAACAAAAAAACTTCATCGTCAACTCGTTGACCAATGTTGAGGAAGCCCTGCGCGACGGTTTTATTTTGGTCATCATCGTCCTTTTCTTGTTCCTGCTGAATTTCCGCACCACCATCATCACGCTGACGGCGATTCCGCTTTCGCTGGTCATCACGGCGCTGGTTTTCAACTGGTTCGACATCTCCATCAACACATTGACCCTCGGTGGTCTGGCCATCGCCATCGGCGAATTAGTAGATGATGCGATTGTGGATGTTGAAAACGTGTTCCGGCGACTCCGTGAAAACCGAGAGCATGGCAGTCCGAAAAATGCCCTCCAAGTCATCTACGACGCATCGAGCGAAGTACGCAATTCTATCGTGTATGCGACCATTATCGTGGTGCTGGTATTTCTGCCCTTGTTCCAGTTGCAAGGCATCGAAGGACGGATTTTTGCGCCGCTGGGCATCGCTTATATCACTTCGATTCTGGCATCGCTGGTGGTATCGCTCACCGTCACGCCCGCACTATGTTCTTATTTGCTTCCAAATTCAAAACTCAACGAGGGAAAAGAATCGGGTCTGGTCACCTGGCTGAAACGGCAGGATTTGAAACTGCTGAATTTCGGCCTGACGCATCCGCGCACAGTGATCAGCGCGGCGGCGGCGCTGGTCATCGGCTCCTTGTTGATGGTGACGCGCTTCGGTACGGAGTTCCTGCCGCCATTTAATGAAGGTAGTTTTACGGTGAATCTGTACGCTCCCGCGGGCACATCCTTAGAGGAAAGCAATAAAATCGGTACGGTGGCCGAACAACTTATCCTGCGGGTGCCGGATGTGCAGTACACTGCCCGGCGCACCGGTCGTGCCGAATTGGACGAACACGTGGAGCCGGTATCCAACTCTGAAATCGAGGTAGAATTGCGCGAAGGTACCCGTCCGCGCACGGAGGTCGTGGCTGATATTCGCAAACAACTCGGCAACCTGGCCGGGGTGTCGGTCAGCATCGGGCAGCCCATTTCGCACCGCCTCGACCACTTGCTGAGCGGGGTGCGGGCGCAGGTAGCCATCAAGGTTTTCGGCGAAGACCTGACCGAATTGCGCGCTTTGGCCGGACAGGTGAAAGAGGCCGTCGAGACCGTGCCGGGCGCGGTGGACGTGCAAGTGGAACGCTTAGTGCTGGTGCCGCAACTCACCATCCGGCTCGACCGCGACGCCCTGCAACGCTACGGAATGCAGACCGGCGAAGTAGCCCGCGACCTCGAAGTGCTGTACGGTGGCAAGGTGGTCAGCCAAATTCTGGACGGACAAAAAACCTTCGACCTCGTGTTGCGGGCCGTGGCGGAAGACCGGGAGAATCTCGAAAACATCCGCAACACGCAAATCCACACACCGGAGGGCGTTCTGATTCCGCTCGAAAGCATCGCCCACATCGAGTACGAAAAAGGCATCAACACCGTGAGCCATGAAAACGGGCAGCGGCGCATCGTCGTCTCGGCCAACGTGCAAGGCCGCGACCTCGGCAGCACGGTAGCCGAAATGCAGCGGGCGGTGGCTGAAAAGGTCAAGATGCCTCAGGGGTATTTCTTAGAATACGGCGGTCAGTTCGAGGCGCAAAAGGACGCTTCGCGGCTTATCGGCATTCTGAGCATTTTCGCTTTCCTGGGGATTTTTCTGGTCTTGTATGCGCATTTCCGCTCCTGGCGCATTGTCGCGCAGGTGATGCTCAATATCCCGCTGGCCCTCGTCGGCTCGGTGGCGGCAGTGTGGCTCACGGGCGGCACCTTCTCGGTGGCGACGCTGGTGGGTTTTATTACGCTGACGGGCATCGCCTCGCGCAACGGTATTATGATGATTTCGCACTATCTCCACCTCCTCGAACACGAAGGCGAGCAATTCGACAAGAAGATGATTGTGCGCGGCTCGCTCGAACGATTGGTGCCGGTGCTGATGACCGCGCTGGTGGCGGCGCTGGCTTTGATTCCCCTGACTTTGGACGCGCAAGCGGCGGGTAAGGAAATCCTCTACCCGGTGGCGACGGTTATTTTGGGCGGTTTGCTCAGTTCCACTTTGCTGGACATGATCGTAACGCCAACGGTGTTTTGGGCTTGGGGCAAAAAAGCGGTGGAGGAATATTTTGAAGGGAAAAAACAATCTGCGAACCTAAAACCCGACCACAACGCGCTATGAAACTGCTGATAAAAATATTAATTTTCGGCCTGAGCGCCTCCTCGGTATGGGCGCAAACAACGCCTGATTCCGCCGTGCAAGCCGCCCTCCAAAACCACCCACTCAACCGGGCCGCCGCTTTCGACATGCAGGCCAAAAAATATGCGGAAAAAATGGCGCTCAATCTGCCCAACCCCGAAGTGAACGCGGAAAGCCCTACCGGGGAGTTTTACGCGGTGGGCGTGCTGCAATCGTTCGAGTTCCCGACCGTGTACACCCGGCAAAAACGGGTGGCAAAAGCAGAAACTGCCCTTGCCCAGGCCGGGCAGCGCATGAGCGAAAACGACCTGCGCTACACGGTACGTGTGTTGTATTTAGAGGCGCAGGCAGCAGAATACCAGGCCCGACAATGGGCCGAGCGAGACAGTGTGTACCAACAAATCGCCGCGTCCGCTGCGCGGCAGTTTGCAGGCGGAGAAATTGATTTTTTGCAAAAAACGCTGGCTGAAAACGAAGCAGGCACGGTACACCAGGAGCGATTAGCAGCAGAACAGAACGCCTCGGCGCTCCGGCAGCAGTTAGCTGCGCTCACCGGCCTGACTGATTTAGGCAGTTTGTCGCCGTTGGCGCCGGACACGCTCGGCTTATTCGGACAATTGTTGCAAGGAAACGCTGCGGGCAATCCCGCTGTCGCTTACGAACAGCAGGCCGCACAATTGGCGGAGCAGCAAATCAGCTTAGCCAAAAGCCGGGTGCTACCGAATTTTTCACTCGGCTATCTGAATCAAGGTGTGCGCAACACACCGATTGACTACCGCTTTCGGGCCAGCGTGGGCATCCCGCTTTGGGCCGGTCAATACCGCGCCGGAGTGAAAAGCGCCGAGGCAGAAAGTCAGGCCGCCATTGCCCGCGCCGAAGCGCAAAGCCAGGCCGTCGGGCTCGAACTCGCCCGAACCCGGACGGAGGCCGCCACGGCGCTGAATCTCGTGCATTACTACGAACGCGAAGCACTGCCGCGCAGCCGGGCGCTGATTGCCACAGCACTGCGCCTGCGTGAGGCCGGCCAGATGGATTACGTCACCTTCCTGCGCACGTTGGATGAAGCCTACGCCATTCAACGCGATTACGCGGCTGAGATGCAAACCTTCGAAACCGCCCGCATCCAACTACTATACCTGTCGGGGCAGTAGTGTCAAATCATTGATTTTCAATTTTAAAAATAACGGTTATGAAATTGCCCGTTTTCTTTTCCTTTCTTTTCAGCCTCGCATTGGCATCGCCCGCGGCCTTTGGGCACGGCGACGAAATCGCAACCGACCCTGGTGTGGCCAAAGACCATTTCACCGCGTACGGCCAAAGCGACCGCTACGAACTCACGCTTTACTACCCCGAACTCAACGCCGGACAGGACGCACACCTGATACTTTACATCGCCGATTTTAAAACCAACCGCCCGGTGGACAAGGCGGAGTTGAAAATCAGCGCGGCGGAAAATCCGCAAATCGTTTTCGAGGCCAAGCCGCTTTCGCCGGGTGTGTACGAACTGCACGGCGCGTTTCTCGAAAACAAAACCTACACGCTCAATGTGCAAATAACCCACCCCAACGGGGCGGACCTGATTGGTGTAGCCGGCTTGGAAGTGGGAAAAAAATTGCCCGCCGCTACTGAAACGGCCACCGCGCCGACCGAGCCGGGCAACCAATGGCTTTGGTTTTTGGGCGGCCTGTTGCTGGGCGGCTTGGGCGTGTGGTTTGTGAGCCGCCGTCGCAACCGGGCATTGACGGCGCTGTTATTGCTGGCAAGCGCCTGGTTTTCTGTGCCGAGTTTCAACCCGGCTTTTGCTCACGGCGACGAAGAACATGGCCCTAAGGAGGGCGGAAGCGGCTACGGAAAATCGGTGTACGCTCCGAAGGAGACGCAGTTTTTGTTTGAAATCCTGACCCAACCCATCGCGGTAGGCGATTACCAATCGGCCACCACGATGTACGGCACGATTATCCCGTCGTCCGGTGGATTGGGCGCAGTTGTGGCGCCGCAAAGCGGGCGTATCACTCGGGTAAATGTGACCGTCGGGCAGACGGTGCGCGCCGGGCAGACGCTGGCGGTTTTGCAGCAGAATATCGGCACGTCCGACCAGGTGGGTATCGCGGCAAACAACGCCGGGCTTGCGGTACAAATCGAAACCGCCAGAGCGCGCGTTGCTGCTACGAAACGGGAGTTCGAGCGATTGAAAAAAATTGAGGACATCGCGGCGGCCAAAGAAGTGCAGGCCGCCGAAGCCGCCTACAACCAGGCCTTGGTCGAATTGCAAACGCTGGAAAGTCGCGCACTGGGCGCCAACTCGGCAGCCAACAGCCGCACGGTGACGCTGGTAGCGCCGATCTCGGGCGTGATGGGCGCGTTCACGCTTACTCCAGGTGCGGAAGTATCGTCCGGGCAAACGCTGTTCACCGTCACCAATTTGAACAAAGTGTATGTGGAAGCGCAGGTGTATGTGCAGGATTTGCCCGTCGTTCAGTCGGGAAATAAATTTCTCGTCACGGCCTCAACCGATGGAAGTAAAACTGCCGAGGTTCGGCTGATTTCGCCGGCCCAAACCATGAACCCCGGCAACCAGAGCCAGCGCGTGCTTTTTGAAATGGACAACCCGAAAGGCGAATTTAAAATTGGCGAATTTGTGACGGTGAAAGCATTGAACCAGGAAACCAGCCGGAATATCACCGTGCCAAACTCGGCTCTGACCGAAATCAACGGCAAAACGGCGGTGTTTCTGAAAGACGGGCCGGAGATGTTCACACTGAGTTATGTGCAGACAGGAGCGAACGACGGCACCCGGACGTTGATTTTGAAAGGAGTGGAAGAAGGTGAAAAAGTCGTGTCGGCAGGGGTTTACGAGGTGAAGATGGTGTATTTGAATCAGTAGCTGCGGACCTGAATTGTCGAGACATAGACACAAAGCCCAAAAAAACCGCCCCACACATCAAAATACGCTTTTTAGTTGTACGTTTGCAACCGGAATAAACCGACAATGCGGCTACTCTTGCTCCACACCCTGTTTCTTTGGCTCACGGCTTTGCCGTTGCAGCCGCTTTCCGCGCATGGCTCGGAAAGGATTGAGGATGTTGTGGCCGTCGGGCATCAGGATTCCGGGTTGGTACACAACGACCACTGTGCGCCTTCGACGGACGACCCGTGCAACGACATCCACCCCGGTCAGGATTGCCCACCCGATACCGATGGTTGCGGGCATTGCCACTGCCCGGGGTGCAGCGTAACGGGTATGACGTATGCCGTTTTTTTCAGAATTGCTTTTGTCGAAATGTCGGCTCCTGCCTGGTTTTTCGACCGGCGCGCGGCGAATTTCTGTTATCAGGCGCCCTCCACCTCGCCGCATCTCGCGGCGCTGTTCCGTCCTCCGATAAATAAGTTGGGTTAATTTTTCCGCTGACCAGTCCGGTAAACCGGATCGGCAGGGTGTTCCGCATGTGGTGAAAAGCCGGGTGCGGATGATGCTATTTTTCTACTCATCAACCCAACCGTCTCCATGTTAGACAGAATCATCCATTTTTCCATTCATAATAAACTCATCATTGGGCTGCTTACGCTGGTGCTGGTGATTTGGGGTATTATGTCTTTTATCCGGCTACCGCTGGATGCTGTACCCGACATCACCAACAACCAGGTGCAAGTCATCACGCAGGCTTCTACGCTGGGCGCACAAGAGGTAGAGCAGTTTATTACCGCGCCGATTGAACTGACCCTGGCGAATATTCCCAAGGTCGTGGAGCGCCGTTCAATTTCCCGTTCCGGTTTATCGGTGATCACCGTCGTTTTCAAAGACGATGCGGACATTTATTGGGCCAGGCAACAAGTGTCGGAGGCACTCAAAGAAGCCGAAGAAGCCATCCCTTTCGGGTTAGCAAAGCCATTTCTGGCGCCTATCACCACGGGATTGGGCGAGATTTATCACTACACTATTCACCCGAAAAAAGGGTTTGAAGACAAATACACGGCCACCGACTTGCGCACCATGCAGGATTGGGTAGTCAAGCGCCAACTTGCAGGTACGCCGGGTGTAGCCGAGGTAAGCGGCTGGGGCGGTTTTGTGAAACAATACGAACTCGCCGTGGATCCCGACAAGCTCAACGCGCTGAACCTCACCATGCCCGACGTGTTCGAAGCGCTGGAACGGAACAATGAAAACACGGGAGGCTCTTACATTGAAAAAGGCAGCAACCTTTACTTTATCCGGGGCATCGGGTTGGTGCAAACCTTGCAGGACATCGAAAAAATTGTCGTCACAACACGCAACGGAATCCCTGTGTTGGTTCGTGACGTGGGCACGGTGCAGTTCGGCAGCGTTAACCGGCTCGGCGCCGTCACCCGCAATGGCGAAGGAGAAGTGGTCGCTGGTATCACGCTCATGCTCAAAGGCGACAACTTCGTGGAGGTAAGCAAGCGGGTGAAAGAACGAATCGCCGCCATTCAGCAATCCTTGCCCGAAGGCGTGGTGATCGAGCCTTTTATCGACCGCACGGAATTGGTGGGGCGCACCATCGGCACGGTGGAAAAGAACCTGCTCGAAGGCGGGCTTATCGTTGTGTTTGTGCTGGTTTTGCTGCTCGGCAATCTTCGCGCGGGCTTGGTAGTGGCCTCAGTCATCCCGTTGGCCATGCTGTTCGCTTTCAGCATGATGAACCTTTTCGGCGTATCGGGCAACCTGATGTCGCTCGGCGCCATTGACTTCGGTTTGCTGGTAGATGGCACAGTCATTATTGTCGAGGCAATTGTGCATCGCATCACGGGCAGTAGCCTGTTTCCGGGTGTTGCCCGGCTCACACAGCGACAAATGGATGAGCAGGTTTACACTGCTGCGTCGAAAATCAGAAACAGCGCGGCTTTCGGAGAAATCATCATCCTAATCGTCTATTTACCTATTCTTTCGCTGGTCGGCATAGAGGGCAAAATGTTCCAACCGATGGCTCAGACCGTCGGTTTCGCCATTTTGGGCGCCTTTATCCTTTCCCTGACCTGGGTTCCCATGGCATCTGCCCTGTTTTTGAGCAAAAAAACAACCCATAAAGTCAATGTGTCCGACCGTATCATGGCATTTTTTCAAAAACTTTATGCACCGGCCCTGGAAGGCGTGTTGCGATGGAAAAAACTGACCATCGGCATTTCCGCCCTGCTGTTCGTCCTGGCCTTGTGGGGTTTTTCCCGCATGGGCGGCGAGTTCATCCCCACGCTGGAAGAAGGCGACCTGACGGTGGAATTCAGCATGATGCAGGGTACTTCGCTGACGCAAATGGTGGAAAGTACCACCAAAGCCGAGGAGATTTTGATGAAAAATTTCCCCGAAGTCAAACAGGTCGTCAGTCGCATCGGCTCCGCCGAAATCCCCACCGACCCCATGCCCGTCGAGCGGGCGGACATCATGGTGGCGATGAAACCGAAAGACACCTGGCGGGAAGAAGTCTGCGACCGGGAAGAAATGCAGGAAGCTATGGAACAGGCACTTTCCGCCCTGCCCGGCGTGAGCATCGAGATGACCCAACCGATGCAAATGCGGTTCAACGAGCTGATGACCGGCATCCGGCAGGATGTGGCCATCAAAATCTTCGGCGACGACCTCGACGTGCTGGCTGACCAAGCGGCAAAAGTCGCCCAGCTCATCGCCCCGGTTGAAGGCGTGACCGAGCCGACGCTGGAAAAAGTGCGCGGCCTGCCACAAATTCAAGTCACTTACGACCGCGACCGGCTGGCTCAATTCGGGCTGAATGTGGCCGACATCAACATGATTGTCAAAACTGCCTACGCGGGCAGCACAGCGGGCGTGGTGTATGAAGGCGAAAAACGCTTCGACCTCGTAGTGCGCCTCGAACGCAGCCTGCGCACCGACTTGGCCAACCTTGATAATCTTTACATCCCCACGCCCGACGGCCAGAAAGTACCACTCAGCCAGGTGGCGGCCATCGAGTACAAAGAAGCCCCGGCGCAGGTGAGCCGTGAGAGCGGGCAACGGCGGATTTTTGTGGGCTTCAACGTGCGCGGGCGCGACGTAGAAAGCGTGGTCGAAGAAATCGAAGCCATTTTGCAGGAAAAACTCCAACTGCCGAGCGGCTACACTTACACCTTCGGTGGGCAGTTCGAGAACCTTCGGGAGGCCAAAAAGCGGCTTTCGGTGGCCGTTCCGGTGGCGTTGGCCCTGATTTTTGCCTTGCTGTTTTTTACTTTCCGGTCTGTCAGTCAAGCCTTTTTGATTTTCACCGCCGTGCCGCTGTCGGCCATTGGCGGCGTGGCAGCGCTGGCGGTGCGGGGTATGCCGTTTTCGATTTCAGCGGGCGTGGGCTTCATCGCGCTATTCGGCGTGGCGGTGCTCAATGGTATCGTACTCATTGGTTATTTCAACCAATTGAAATCGGAGGGCATGACCAATGTGCTCGAACGGGTGCGCAAGGGTACGTTCGTCCGGTTGCGGCCGGTCATTATGACGGCTTCTGTGGCTTCGTTGGGCTTCCTGCCAATGGCGTTGTCCACGGGAGACGGCGCAGAAGTGCAGCGACCACTGGCGACGGTGGTCATCGGGGGGCTAATATCTGCCACCCTGCTCACGCTGCTGGTGTTGCCCTGCTTGTACGTTTATTTTGAAAAATGGTTTGGCAAGGGTATGAAGCCGGTGGTGGCATCATTGGCGCTGCTGGCATTGGCGTTTTTCCCAAATAATGCAACGGCACAAATGCCTTTGACCTTGGACGAAGCCATCGTACAGGCCAAATCAAATAATTTGCAAATCAAGTCCGGGACTTACCAGATTCAATTACAACAGACGCTGCACGGGGCGGCTTATGAAATACCGAAAATGAATTTTGGAGCGCAACTGGGGCAGTACAACAGCAATCAATTCGACCAGGGTTTCAGCGTCACGCAGGAAATTCCCGGTTTTCGGAACCGGAGAGCCGGAATCGCGCTGGCAGAAGCCAACACTCGTGCCGCCGAACTATCACTAATCGTCACAACCAATGACCTGACCTACCAGGTGCGTTCAGTCTGGTACGAACTGGCCTACTTGTTGGAAAAACAACGCCTGCTCCAAAGCCAGGACACGCTGTTGGCGGGCTTCGTGCGGGCAGCTGAAATTCGCCTGCGCACTGGCGAATCCAACACGCTCGAAAAAGCCACCGCAGAAGCGCAGCTCGGAGAAGTCCGCAACCAATTGGCTCAGGTTGTTTCCGATATTCAAATCGTCCAGGTGCGTCTGCAAACGCTGCTCAACGCCGCCCAGCCCGTCAGCATTCCCGCCGATATGCGACTGACTCGCAGGGCTTTGCCCGACCTGGCAACCGGCCCTGCGGGCAACCCGGCTTTGACCTACTTCCAGCAACAAATCGCCCTCAGCCAAGCGGCTACGGCTGTGGAAAAAGCGCGGCTCGCGCCCGATTTCAGCATCGGCTACCTCAACCAGTCGCTCATCACCCCAGAAGCAAATGCTGAACCCAGCTACACGGCGGGCGACCGCTTCCACGTCGCGCAGGTGGGCGTGTCGGTGCCGATTTTCCGCAAGGCACAAAAAAGCCGTATCGAGGCATCGAAAATCGGCCAACAAATCGCCCAGACGAATCTCGAAGCGCAAACCCGCCAACTTGAAGGACAGTACCAGCAAGCTTTTCGGGAATACGAAAAACAACGTGCCGCGCTGGAATACTATGAAAAAAGCGCTTTGCCTACTGCCGACCTCTTGTTGACCAACGCTCAAAAAGCATTCCGCACGGGCGACGTGGGCTACCTTGAATATACGCAGGCGCTCACACAGGCCAACGACATCCGGCTCGGCTATCTGGCCGCGCTCGATGCCTATAATCAGGCAGTCATCGGCATGGAATGGCTGGCCGGGAAATAACTCGATCGACATGACTGCTTCTCCATTTCTCAACACCATTATTAAAAGTAAAAGACAATGAAATTTCTGCATCATATCATATTCGCCGCAACGCTCGGAGGCATTCTGTCGCTGGCCGCCTGCGGGGGCAAAAAAGCCGAACCCGGGGCCGGATCGGAAGAAAACGAACACCATGAAGGCGAAGAGCAAGAAGTGGCGCTAACAAGCGACCAGTACAAGATAGCGGGTATCGAAACCGGCAAGGTGGAGACCCGACCACTCTCCGGCATGGTAAAAGTGAATGGCGTACTTGATGTGCCGCCACAAAACCTCGTGAGTATCAGCGCGCCCGCGCCTGGTTTTCTGAAAAAATCGGACCTGTTGCAAGGAACGCGCGTTCGTAAAGGCGAGATAATCGCAGTGTTGTACAACCCGGAATTTATCACCGAGCAGCAGGCATTTCTCGAAACCCGACAGGAACTCGTCGCCGCACGCGGCCAATTGGAATACGCCGAGGCCGAGTACAAACGACAAGAAGAGCTCGCCCGCGAAAATGTGAATGCAGGCAAAACCTTGCAAGCGGCAAAAGCCGAATATACCACCCTAAAAGCCAAAATAGCAGGGCTGGAAGCCAAAACGGGCGGCCAACGGGCACAACTCAAACTGCTCGGCATTGACCCGGACCGCCTCTCGCCCGATAATTTTCAGAGCGAGATCAGCCTTCACTCGCCCACAAACGGCTTTGTGACGGAAGTGAACGTAAATGCGGGAAAGTATGTGGGAAGCACGGAAGTAATGTTCAAAATAGCCGACACGGAGCATTTGCACGCCGAACTGACGGTATTCGAGAAAGACATTCTGAAACTCAAAGTCGGGCAAAAAGTCCGTTTCACCTTGGCTAACGAAACAAGGGAGCGCACGGCAACCATTTACCTTTTTGGACGCGAGATAAGCCCCGACCGCAGCATCCGGGTACACTGCCATTTGGACAAGGAGGACACCGCATTGTTGCCAGGGATGTACTTCAAAGCAACCGTAGAAACGGGCGCCAATCCCGTCGCCGCATTGCCGGAATCAGCCCTTGTGAGCAGTGAGGGTAAGGATTACATTTTCATGGAAGAAGCGGAAGGCCCCGCCAAACCCGAGGCACATGAACATGAAAAAGGTGAAGCGGCCCACGATGCCGAAAAAGAAGAACACAACCACGCCGAAGGAGAAAGTGAAATGCACGCGGAACATCATTTCAGAATGGTGGAAGTAAAACGCGGTGTGGTGGACGGCGGTTGGGTCGAAGTGTTGTTACCGGAGGATTTTGATTTGGCAAACAGCCGGGTCGTGACCAAGGGCGCTTTTTACCTGTTGTCTGCCTCCAAAGCGGCGGCGCAGGGAGAAGAAGGCCATGCGCACTGATGTGGTTTGAACAGCATTAAAAGCCTTGGAATTAAGCAGGCCAAGGTCGGCAGCCCTGTCGAGGGGAATTCTTTCTTCTTCGTCACGTTCCTTTCGGGGGGCTGCTTTTTTGCTTATCATATCTTCCTCACTATGAAAAACTTCTGGATAGTACTCATTCTTTTGTTACCGGCCCGGGGTTCGTCTCAACCCGTAGCTACGTGGTACGCGGGCTTTCAACTTCCCGTTGCCATAGGCGCTTATCAGGAAGCCGGAGACCCGGACATAGGCGGGGGCGGACGCTTCGCCTTTCTGGTGCGCCCAACATCTACTTTTCCCTTCCAGATTGGCCTGGATATCGGCTTAGCCGGTAGGGGTAAGGCTATGGAAACTATCCCCCTCAGCGTCGCCGGGTTCGTGGATAATTACAAGGTGCGCGCCTCGAACAACCTGTTCAGCATGGGGCTGCTGCTGCGCTTCGAGCCGTTTGCCGGCAAACGGCTTAGTCCGTATCTGGAAGGCTCGGCCGGCGGCAATGATTTCTACTCTCAAGTGCGGTTTTACCAAAAGAACGGCGGCGGTAATGCGCAAACCGCCGGACGGAAAAGCGACTATGCGAAAGACCGTTGGGCATTTTTCTATGGCGGCAGCGCCGGACTAAAACTGGCCTTGGGCAAAAAGCGGCAAGGAGGCCTCGAACTCAGGTGCGCCTACCTGCGCGGCGGCAAAACCGCTTACAATAATCAGCCCCGCTTCGATGACGCTGGGATATTGGCGGCCGAGCGGGTCAGTTCCGCCACCGATATGCTGGTGCCACAAATCGGGGGATGGATCAACTTGAGAGAGAAAAAGCGGCCTTAGCAGGAAAAGCCCTGAAACTAAACAGAGCAGTACCGGCAGCCTTTTCGAGGGGAATTCTTTCTTCTTCGTCATGTTCCTTTCGGAGGGCTGCTTTTTTTCAGAAAAGACCAAAACTGCTTAAACCATGCATTTTCAAACATTTTTACATCAAAATCATTATGAAATTTAGAATCTTGTCTTTTGTCTTTTTTGCAGCATTTGCTCTGCTCACTGCTTGCGGCGGAAGCGCCGACAATGTGGCAAAACCTGTTCCCGCCGAAAGCGCCAAACCTCACGAACACTCAGAAAGTGATGGGCATGACCATGCTAAGGACAGCACCCATCGCCACGACGACGGCCACGACCATAAGGAGGGCGACGGCCACAAACATTGATTTAAAAAACACGCCATCGCAAAACGATTCGCGGTGCATCGGTGAACGGTTAACAGTTTCGATTCATAGGGGCAGAGGGTGGCGGTTTTATCACACCGCCGCCCTCCATTTGAAGACGGTTTCTGCTTTATGCAGTGCACAATAAAGGCCTTGGAAAATAAGCAGGCCAAGGTCGGCAGCCTCTTTGAGGGGAAATCCTTACTTCGTCATGTTCCTTTCGGGGGGCTACTTTTTTCAGAAATTACTTCCTTTTTAATCAATAGAATTCGATGTTATGAAAAAGATTCTCTACCTACTCTGTTCGTTGCTGACATTCAGCCAGACCGCATTTGCCCAAAACGACCCGCTCCCCAGAGGTTTCTCCCCCCAAGAACTCGACTGGCTTTCGGCCAACAAACCCGCGCCCGGCACGCTCGCCGGCATCACCACGCCGCCGCCCGCACCCGTGCGGGCCATGGCCGAATGGGAAGAAATGCAGGCCGTCGTGGTCACATGGACAAGTTTCAAACCCATATTGGCGCAAATCGTCAACGCGGCCAAAAACGAGTGCCGGGTGCTGGTCATCACCAACGACATCAACACTTGCCAGTCAGAATTAAGCGGCTACGGTGTGGACTGGCAGACAGGTGGCAACGTCGAGTTCAAAGTCGCCCC
>JGI24212J29972_1002775_pt1 | contig 13751 bp, 6 predicted proteins | sample EnhBio_Anaerobic_FD_29972 | JGI IMG/M metagenome (IMG submission 29972)
TTCTTCTTGGATTTCGTATCCCGCCGATGCATCGACGACAAAGGCACGAGCAATGATGGCTTTGCTGCAGCGCTCGCTCAAGACCAGGGTGACCCTGTTCACGCTTGCCATTTTCGTCATCAGCCTATGGGCGCTGGCGTACTACACCACTCGGACGCTACGCGAGGATATGCAGCGCCTGCTCGGCGAACAGCAGTTTTCGGTGGTGTCTCTCGTGGGCGCCGACATCAATCACGAGTTGGGCGACCGCTTGAGTGCCCTGGAAAACGCTGCCCAAGCGGTGACCCCGGCCGTGTTGGGCTACCCAGCGGCCATGCAGACATTCCTTGAAGGCCGCCAGGTCCTTCAGAGCCTCTTCAACGGCGGACTACTCGTCACCGACATGGACGGCGCCACGATTGGCGACAGTCTTCCCGGAGCCCTACGGATCGGCGTCAATTACCTGCACGTCGATAGCGTGGCGGCCGCGCTCAAGGAGGGGCGATCAACCGTCAGTTCGCCATTGATGAGCAAGAAGTTGAGGGCCCCGGTTTTCGGTATTACCGTGCCCATTCGTGATCATCAGGGCAAGGTGATTGGCAGTCTGGGTGGCGCAGTTGATCTTGGCAAGCCAAGTTTTCTTGGCAGGATCGCGGAACGTCACTATGGCAGCACCGGGGACTATCTGATCGTCTCAAAGCGTCACCGTGTGATCGTCACTTCATCTGACCGGCGCCGCGTCATGCAACCGCTACCGGCTCTCGACACGTTCCCGGTGCTCGAGCAGTTTGTGGGTGGCTACGAGGGCACGGTAACCTGGGTCAATCCACTGGGTGAACAAGTGCTGCAATCCGTCAAAGGCATTCCGGCCGCGGATTGGTACGTGGCTATCGCACTGCCCACCGCCGAAGCCTTTGCGCCGATTCGCGACATGCAGCAGCGCATGCTGCTGGCCACCATCTTCCTTACCCTGCTGGTGGGCAGTCTGACCTGGTGGATGCTGCGGCGCCAACTGGCACCGATGCTGGAAGCCGCGCAAGCGTTGGCCAGCCAGTCGGCTGCAGGCCTGCCGCCGCAACCCTTGCCCATCATGCGTCAGGACGAAGTCGGCAACCTCATCGGCGGCTTCAATCGCCTGCTGCTAACCCTTGGCCAGCGTGAAGAGACTCTGAAGCAAAGCGAGGCCACGTTCAGGAAGCTGTTCTCGGACTCCTCCGATGGCATCCTCCTGATCGACGACACGGGCGTCTTCGTTGAATGTAACCAGGCGGCGCTCGACCTTCTCAAGATGACGCGCGAGCAGTTTCTTCGCCCGTCGCCGAGCCGGATTTCGCCGGAGTTCCAGCCTGACGGGCAGCGCTCTGCGGACGCCGCGCCGGAGATGATCGCGTTGGCCTACAGCAAGGGACTGCATCGGTTCGAGTGGACCTGCGTCAACGCCGAGGGCGGCGAGTTCATCCTCGACGTATCGCTCTTGCCCATCACGATCCAGGGCAAGACCATGCTCCACACTGCCTGGCGGGACATCACCGAGCGCAAACGGATTGAAGCAGCACTACAACAACAGGCGAACGAAATACAGTGGCTCATGAAGAGCATGTTCACCGCTTTTGTGGTGTACGAATCGGTTTTTGATCAGGATGGTCATGTAGTCGACTCTCGCTATGTGTATGTCAATGACGCCTATGAACGGCTTTCAGGGTTAAAGCTGGAAGCCATTCAGGGGAAGACCGTATTGGAAGTCTGGCCTGGGGTGGAGCCAGGCTGGTTTGATATTCACAATGAGGTGGCGATTACCGGCAATCCCAAAGCCTTTGAGATCCATCGCGCCCCGACTCAGGGTCTTTATGCGTGCAATGCCTATCGACCCTGGGATACTCCGGATCGCATCTGCGTTGTTATTGAAGACATCACCGAGCGCAGGCGGGTGGAGGAGGCGCTTAAGCTTTCGGAGGCAACTTACCGCGAGATATTCAACGCCATCAACGACGTCATTTGGATCCACGATATCGAGACCTTCGGTCTTCTCGACGTTAACCATAAAGTCACGGAGATGTTTGGTTACTCGGTCAGGGAAGCACTGGATTTGAGCGTGGAAGATGTCCGCTCGGGCGTTCCACCCTTCACGCTGGAAAAGGCCGCGGAGTTTATGAAAAAGGCTGTGGTCGGGGAGCCCCAGCTCTTCGAGTGGCACTGCAAGCACAAGGACGGTCACTTTTTCTGGAGCGAAGTCAGCCTTAGGCGAGCAACTATCGCAGGCAAAGAATGCATCCTGGCTATCGAGCGCGACATCACGACGCGCAAGCAGGCTGAACACGCTCTGCAGGAAAGCGAGGCCACCTTCAGGAAGCTCTTCGAGAGCTCCTCCGATGGCATCCTCCTGATCGACGACACGGGCGTCTTCGTTGAATGCAACCAGGCGGCGCTCGACCTTCTCAAGATGACGCGCGAGCAGTTTCTTCGCCTCTCGCCGAGCCAGATTTCGCCGGAGTTCCAGCCTGACGGGCGGCACTCTGCGGACGCCGCGCCGGAGATGGTCGCGCTGGCCTACAGCAAGGGATTGCATCGGTTCGAGTGGACTTGCGTCAACGCCGAGGGCGGCGAGTTCATCATCGAGGTGTCGCTCTTGCCCATCACGATCCAGGGAAAGACCATGCTCCACAATGCCTGGAGGGACATTACCGAGCGCAAGCGAGCCGAAAAGGCTTTGGAGAGACACAGAATGGGACTGCGCCAGATCATCGATCTGATGCCGGAAATGCTGTGGCTGAAAGATGTCGACGGAAGATTCCTGATGGTCAATCAGGCGAATGCCCGGAATTACGGCATGAGTGTGGAGGCTTTGACAGGACGGCTGCACTCTGAAGTCCATTCAGACAAGGAAGAGATTTCCCGGATGTTGCTGGATGACAGGCGGGTCATAGATACAGGGGCGCCGGTATTCATTCCTGAAGAGAGTTTTCTTGGGACAGACGGCCTTACCCGATACCTGCAGACCACCAAGATTCCCTTTGATTTCGCAGAAACCGGGGAGCGGGCCATTCTCGGTATGGCAGTAGACATCACCGAGCGCAAACGAGCCGAAGAAGAATTGCAGCGGCACCGGGGTCGCCTGGAAGAACTCGTGACCGAGCGCACCGCCGAATTACGCCAAGCCATGGTCCAACTGGTGCAATCGGAAAAGCTGGCCGCGCTGGGGAGTTTGGTGGCGGGCGTAGCCCACGAACTCAACACCCCGCTGGGCAACGCCCGCGTCGTCGCCAGCAGCCTGGGCACGGAAGTACGCAACTTCGCCGCCGCTGTAGACGCCGGGGCCCTGCGCCGCTCCCAGGTGGCGACTTTCCTGGAGCGAAGCCGGGAAGGGGTCGAGCTGCTGGAGCGCAACGCCGCCCGCGCCGCCGATTTGATCAGCCACTTCAAGCAGGTGGCGGTCGATCAGACCAGCACCCGCCGCCGCCGCTTCAACCTGCGCCAGACCGTCGAGGAAGTGCTGATCACCCTGCAGCCCCAGTTCAAGCGCACCGCCCACCGGATCGAGCGGGAGATTCCCCCCGACCTGGAGCTGGACAGCTACCCCGGCCCGCTGGAACAAGTCATCGCCAACCTAATCGGCAACTCCCTGATCCACGGTTTCGCCGGGAAAGAGGCGGGCTGCATTCGGATCGAAGCCGCCCCGCTGGACGCCGGCCGCATCCGGTTACGCTACGGCGACGACGGCGCGGGCATCCCGGAAACGATACGAAACCGCATCTTCGAGCCGTTCTTCACCACCAAGCTGGGTGGCGGCGGCAGTGGGCTGGGGCTGTACATCGTCTATAATTTGGTGACGGGCGTGCTGGGCGGCACGGTTCAAGTTCAGAACCCACCCGGCCTTGGCGTCGCCTTCGACCTCATCCTGCCGACCGTCGCGCCGGCCCTCCCGACCCCAGCCCCGCGCGTAAGCTAACCCCAGAGACACCGCTATTGAACCCGTTCACCACCGCCCAGGTTGCGAACGCCCTGTTGTTCTGGATCAATCCAGAGGGCCGTTTTGTCGACGCCAACGAGCCAGCCTGTCACGCGCTTGGCTATAGTCGGCAAGCACTCCAGAGGCTGGCGCTATGGGATGTCGATCCCGGCTTCCCCTGCGAACGCTGGTCCGAGCATTGGCAAGAATTGCGTCAGGCTAAAACCCTCCACTTCCAAACCACCCATCGCAGTCGGGACGGTTCGCAGTCTCCGGTCGAGGTTTTTGCCCATTACCTCGAACTCGACGGCCGCGAATACAACTGCGCCCTGGTCTACCCGCTCACTCCACAGCGGCAAACAGAAACCGCCCTGCGCGAGAGCGAGGAACGCCTTGCCTTGGCGCTGGAGGTCTCCGGCCAGGGCCTGTACGACCTGAACATCGCCACCGGCCAGACAGTTTTCAGCGACGAATACTCCCGGATGCTGGGTTACGAACCGTCCGAACTGGAACTGTCGCCGGCGATATGGGCGAGTTGGCTGCACCCCGAAGACTGCGAGGAGATGTTGCATCTCTTCGAGGATTGCGTGACCGGCAAGCGACGCGACTACCGGGCCGAGTTTCGCCTGCGCACCCGCTGCGGCGACTGGATTTGGGTGCTGTCCATGGGTAAGGTCGTGGAGTGGGATGCGGCTGGCCGACCGCTGCGCATAGTGGGCACCCATCTGAACATCACTGAGCGCAAACGTGCGGAGGAGGCGTTACGGCTGACCCAGATCGCCGTCGACCGGGTTTCGGTCGGGGTATTTTGGTTCGATGCCGAAGGAACGCTCGTCTACGTCAACGAGCAGGCTTGCCGCTCACTCGGTTACAGCCGGGACGAGATGATTGGGGCCAGGATCACAAAGTTCGATCCGGAGTTTCCCAAAGAGCAACGAGCGGAATTGTGGCGGCGCTTGCGGTCGGTCGGTTCGTTCACGTTCGAAACGTGGCATCGGCGCAAGGACGGCTCGCGGTTTCCGGTCGAGGTGGCGGCTAATTACATCGCGGTTGACGGAAAAGAATACAACTTCGCCTTCGCCCGCGATATCACCGAGCAGAAACGGGCCGAGGAGGCGCTGCGGGAGAGTGAGGAGCGCTTCGCTACGGCATTCCACGCCAGCCCAGCCCCGATGGCCATCACCGAGATCGAAACCGGCCGCTTCCTCGACATCAACGCGCAGCAACTGCGCATGTTCGACGATAGCCGCGAACAGATCATCGGCCACACCTCCACGGAACTTGGCATCTGGGCCGATCCGGGAACGCGCGAACGGCTGATCGCGCAACTTCGCGCGGATGGATCTTTGCGGGAAACGCCGGTGCGCATTCGAACCCGAACCGGCGAGATTCGACAGGCGCTGTATTCGGCGGAAATCCTCCGGCTGGGCGAGCAGAAGGTCTTGTTATCTCTTGTTTACGACATTACTGAGAAAAAGCACGCTGAAGAGGCGCTGCGGGCGTCCGAGGCGTTTCTGAACAGCGTCATCACGCAGAGTCCGCTTCCGATCGTGGTCTGCGACACAGCGGGAACATTGATTCGACAAAACCAGGCCTCTCGCGATCTGTTTCAGGTCGAGGATGAGAGATTGGTGGGGCAGTACAACCTGTTTCAGGATGAACAACTGCGGGAGCAGGGCTATTTACCGTTGCTTGAACGGGTATTCCATCTTGGGGAAACGGTTCGGTTTCAAAGTCGCTACGACTCGACGCGATTTCAAGCCCAGTCGCCGACGCTCCCAGCGGCTTGTTTAGACCTGGATTCCACGGTCTTTCCCGTCAGGGACGCCACCGGCACTATCACTCACGTTGTCATTTATCATCTCGATATCACCGACCGCAAAGCCGCCGAAACCCAATTGCGCTATCACCTGGATTTGGAACAGGCGGTGGCCGAAATCTCGGCGCTGATGATCAAGCCCGGCTGGGAAGATTTTGCTGCCCGCGTCAACTGGACATTGGAGCGCATCGGTCGCTTGATCCAGGTCGACCGCAGCTATCTTTTCCTGATCGCGCCGGATGGCCTGACCATGAGCAACACCCATGAGTGGTGCGCTCAGGGCATCCATCCCCAAATGCCGGATCTGCAAAATCTGCCGACGGCGGACTACCAGCCTTTCTACGACCTGTTGCAAAGCGAGGTGGTAGAAATTCAGACGGCCAGGTTGCCGGACGATACCGCCTTCAAGCCGATTCTGCTGGAAGGCGGCGTCCGCGCGCTGATCTGCGTTGCCGTGAGCTGGAGCGGGAAATTGCGCGGTTTCATCGGCTTCGACGCCGTGACCGCCGAACGGGTATGGCGGGAGGAAGACGCCCGTTTGTTGCGCATGGTGGCGGAGATCATCGCTCATACCCTGCAACATATCGAGTCCGACCGGGCTTTGCGCGACAATGCGCGCTTTCTGGAGAACCTGGACCGGATTTCGCGCATCCTCGCACGACCGGAACGGGACGCCGATCTCCTGGCCGAACTGGCCGCCATGCTTCTGGACATCTTCCAGGCCGACCGCGCTTTTTTCCTCCATCCCTGCGACCCCGATGCCGCCAGCTTCCACATTCGGATCGAGGCGACCCGGCCCGAGTGGCCTGGCGTGTTCGCGTCCGACGCCGAAATCACCCCGGACGGCGTTGAAATCGTCCCGGATGACGCTTTCAGGCGCGATCTCCGCCGGACGTTGCGCCACGATGGACCGACGCTTTCCGACTTTGCCAGTGCGCCCGAAGCGCCGGACCTCGCTCGCCGCAGTGGCGTCCGTAGCCAGATGACGGTTGCGCTTCGACCGCAACTGGGTCCGCCGTGGGTGTTGGGCGTCCACCAGTGCGCCTACGACCGGCGCTGGACCGACGTGGAGCAACGGCTGTTCCAGACCATCGCCGAGCGGGTGAGCGATGCGCTCTCCGGTCATCTGCTGCTCAAGTCGCTCAAGGAAAGCGAGGAGCGCTTCGCCAAGGCCTTCCGCGCCAGCCCGGCGCCGATGGTGATCTCCATCATCGAAACCGGCCAGTTCCTCGACGTCAACGAGCAATGGCTGAAGATGTTGGGCCATACCCGCGAGGAGACCATCGGCCACACCTCCATCGAACTGGACATCTGGGCCGATCCAGGGATGCGTGATCGGATGATTGCGCAACTTCGCGCGGACGGGTCTTTCCAGAATGCGCCGGTGCGCTTTCGGACCAAGACGGGCGCTATTCTGGAAGCGCTATGGTCGGCGGAAACCGTCCGGCTGGGCGAACAAGGCGTTCTGTTGTCCCTCATCTACGACATTACCGAACGCAAGCGGGCGGAAGAAGCCCTGCGCACTTCAGAAGCATTCCTGGAAGCCGTCATCGAGCACAGCCCCCATTCGATGTGGGTTTCTGACGACAGAGGCGTCCTGATTCGGATGAACCAGGCCTGTCGGGACATGCTTCACCTCGCCGACGAGGATCTGGTCGGGAAGTACAACATTTTTGAGGATAGTATTGTTGAGCAACAAGGGGCGATGCCACTGGTGAAGCGGGTCTTTGAACAGGGCGAGAAGGTCTGGTTCACTATCCGCTATGACAGTTCCCAGCTTCGGCTGCTGCAATCAAGAGGAGTAACGCAGGTCATTTTGGAGGTGACGATCTCCCCCGTCCTGGATGCCCAGAAGCGAGTGATCCACGCGATCGTTCAGCACATAAACATCACCGAGCGCAAGCGGGCGGAGGACGAACTGGAACGGCACCGGGAGCACCTGGAAGAGTTGGTCACCGAACGTACTGCCGAATTGCGCCAGGCGATGCAGCAACTGGTGCAAGCCGAGAAACTGGCCGCGCTGGGCCAGCTGGTGGCCGGCATGGCCCACGAGCTCAACACCCCGCTGGGCAACGCCCGCGTCGTCGCCAGCAGCCTGGGCACGGAAGTACGCAACTTCGCCGCCGCTGTAGACGCCGGAGCCCTGCGCCGCTCCCAGGTGGCGACTTTCCTGGAGCGAAGCCGAGAAGGGGTCGAGCTGCTGGAGCGCAACGCCGCCCGCGCCGCCGACCTGATCAGCAATTTCAAGCAGGTCGCGGTGGACCAGGTGAGCGCCCGCCGCCGCCGCTTCGACCTGCGCCAGACCGTCGAGGAATTGCTGGTCACGCTGCAACCCCAACTGAAGCGCACCGCCCACCGTATCGAGCTGGACATCCCCCGCGAGCTGGAGTTGGACAGCTATCCGGGCCCGTTGGAGCAGGTACTCGCCAACCTGATCGGCAACTCCCTGGCGCATGGCTTTGCCGGGATCGAGGCCGGGCTGATCCGCGTCCGAGCCGCGCCGCTCGATGGCGATCGCGTGCAGATCGATTACACGGACGACGGTGTCGGCATCCCCGAGGGAATACTCCATCGTATCTTCGAGCCGTTCTTCACCACCCGGCTGGGCCAAGGTGGCAGCGGCCTGGGTTTGTACATTGTCTATAACCTGGTCACCGGGGTGCTCGGAGGAACGATTCGCGGCTTCAGCGACGCGGGCAAAGGGGTCGCGTTCGTCCTCATCCTGCCCCGGATCGCCTCCGAGCGGACCCTGCAGACCGACACGCATGAGCAATGACCCCGTCGCGTCGTATCACCCTCCGGTCGGCAGCCAGCGTGTGGGCGCCAGCAGAGCCCGGTGCAACCACCGTCGGTCCATCGTGTCACCGCCGTCAATGCAGGCTTGTCGGCGGAGCATCGATGTCTACCTCCAGCAGCCCGTTTTGATCGAATCCACCTCAACATTGCAAGGGGCTCAACATGTCTGACCTGGTTTTCTATACCCATCCACAAAGTCGTGGCCGTATCGTGCGCTGGATGCTGGAAGAGTGCGAAGTACCTTATCAGACCGAAATCGTGCAGTACGGTCTTCAGATGAAAACGCCGCCGTACACCGATATCAACCCGATGGGCAAGGTGCCGGCGATCGTGCACCAGGGGAGAGTGGTCACGGAATGCGCCGCCATCATTGCCTATTTGGCAGACGTGTTTGCGGCAGCGGCCCTGGCACCGCCAGCGGCGCAGCGGCAGGATTACTATCGGTGGCTTTTCTTCGCCGCCGGGCCTTTCGAGCAGGCGACGACGAACAACGCGCTGGGCTTCGTGGTCAGTGAGGAAAAGCAGAGGATGGTGGGCTATGGCAATCTCGACCTGGTGGTCAATACGCTGGCCAGGGCCGTCAGTGCGCATCCCTATATCGCTGGCGACCACTTCTCGGCGGCTGACGTCTACGTCGGCTCGCAGATTGGCTATGGCCTGCAGTTTGGCACCTTGCCCGATCGCGCCGAGTTTCGCGATTACTTTGCTCGCCTCGAGAACAGGCCAGCCCGTCTGCGCGCCACGCAACTGGATGACGCACTGATCAACAAGCCGGTGTGAGATCCGTCGCGAGTGACCTCATCCACGTCCGCATGCGGCGATCTTCAGCCAGTTCAACCCGTTACCCGACTCGCTCTGACACTCCAAGGTCACCGGACCGGCGATGACCGGGGTGTTCGAGAAGACTGCGTGCCCCGGCGACAGCATCGCTAGCGCCGTGCCTGCGTCGGACTCCGCCGGAACGATGGCCGCAGCTACTGGGGCTGTCTCCGCACTCAGGCCGCCGATCTCGGTCGGATGATCGACGAGTTCAACGAGAAAGTGGGAGGCTGATGACGTGAAATCCCTGCGCGAACTCTACCGCATCGGCCTCGGGCCCTCGAGCAGCCACACCATGGGGCCGCGCTTTGCCGCGCAAGCCTTCAAGGCCGCCAACCCCACGGCTGCACGCCTGCGCGTCACGCTGTACGGCACCCTGGCGGCCACCGGCCGCGGCCACCTGACCGACCGGGCGGTCAGCGTACCGTTTGCGCCGACGCCGGTCGACATCGTCTGGCTACCGGATCGTTTGCTGCCGCGGCACCCCAACGGCATGCAGTTCGAGGCCCTCGACGCCGGCGGCGGCGTTCTTGCCGCGCGCGTCGTGTACTCGGTGGGCGGCGGCGCCTTGCTCGACGAAAACGGCCAACCCGACGGCGGCGACGATGTTTATCCGTATGCCGGCATGCGGGAGATTCTCGAAGAAGCGGAACGCGAAGGCCTGCGGATCTGGGAGCTTGTCGACCGCCACGAAGGACCGCCGATCTGGCCATATCTGAGCGGCGTCTGGAGCAGCATGCGGAGAGCCATCGCCAGCGGCCTGAATGCCGAAGGCCGCCTGCCCGGGACGCTGAACGTGCCGCGCAAGGCCTCGGCGTATCACGCGCGCGCGCAAAGTCTCGCCGGCTACTTCGGACAAACCGCGCTGCAGTTTGCCTACGCGCTGGCCGTGTCGGAGGAGAATGCCGCCGGCGGCGAGGTCGTGACCGCGCCGACCTGCGGCGCCTGTGGCGTGTTGCCCGCCGTGTTGTTCTTCCTGCAGCAACAAGCGCAACTGTCCGACGAAAAGATCCACCGCGCCCTCGCCACGGCCGGACTGATCGGCAACCTCGTCAAGCGCAACGCCTCGATCTCGGGCGCCGAAGTCGGCTGCCAGGGCGAAGTGGGGACGGCCTGCGCCATGGCTGCCGGTGCCGCCGCGCAACTGCTGGGAGGCTCGGTACGGCAGATCGAATATGCGGCGGAGATGGGGCTGGAGCATCATCTGGGCCTCACCTGCGACCCCATCGGCGGCTACGTGCAGATTCCCTGCATCGAACGCAACGCGATTGCCGCGGTACGCGCCGTCGACTGCGCCGCTTACGCCCTGCTCTCCGACGGCCAGCACATCGTGTCCTTCGACGAGGTCGTGCGCACGATGTGGGAAACGGGCTGCGACATGAAGGCGAGCTATCGGGAAACGGCGCGTGGGGGACTCGCCAAGATCCATGCGCTGCGCAAGAAGGGCGCCGGCAGCGTTCCTGGCATGGGGAGTTGACTCTGGCGCGCTGGCACGAGTCAGGGGAAGGAGTGACATTTGTCTACCGGATGGTGATCGGTGCCTCTTCCCGGCAGTGCTGGGCACCGTCGTGGAGCGATTAAAGCGGGCGATTCACTCGTGCTCGTCGGTAATCCTTCCTGCCCGTGGAGTCGAGGTGTTGCTGGGCGTGCTCGATCATCATGATCGCCGCGTCGATCGTCGCGCCGATGGCAATTACGCCGAGACACATCCGCTGGGAACTCATTCCCGGCGAGCGCATGCCGATGAATGCATAGAGATGCGGATCGGTAGCATCAGGATGGCCACCAGGGCGCTGCGCACGTGCAACAGGAAGAAGACAAGCAGCGCCAGACTGAAGCTTTACGCTTGGCTCGGAGAAGCTCGGCCTTCTGGGGTAAACTGGCACCAATGCGCCTTGTTGGCACACCGGAAGAGGTCTTCGGAGATTTGTGATGATCGACCCCATCGTTGAAGAAGCACGGAAGTATCGTGCCGAACATGCGCGGAGGTTCAATTTCGACCTCCCTGCCATTGGGGCCGACCTTGAGGAGATCGATGCTACTTGCGGGCATACGGTTGTCAGTCTCCCGCCGCGAACGTTGGACGTAACCACTGACCAGTTGGAGCCATCCGATCAGGGCCGGCAGGCCGTTGATGTCCATTCGCTTTCACCCCGACTAAGCCTGTCCTTCGGGCCGCCTGATACATATAAAAGGAAATCGTTATGAACTCACGGTCTTGGCGCGTACCAAGCTTGACGGTTCTTGCCTCGCTGATGGCGGTCACGGGTTCTGTGCAGGGGGGCGAGGCGGGTGAGAGGCAAGCGTTCGTCTCGCTCACACCGGTCTACCAGGGGAACGCCGACCTCGACCGCAGCGGTGATTTCAGCGTTGGCGGCGCGATCCTGCGCGGTGGGGTTTCCCAGGACCTTGGCGGCGGCAGGCGCGCGGGTATCACCCTCACCTACGACTATCTCGACTATTCGTTCTCCAACTCCGGCGCTTTCGACAGAGTGGCGCCGTGGAACATCGTTCAACGTTACGGCGTATCGGCACCGCTCTCGTTCGAGGTCGGCGACGGCTGGAGCGTAGGAGTAGCGCCGTCGGTGGACTGGTTCAGGGAAAATGGGGCGAAATCCGGCGATTCGCTCATCTGGGGCGCCACAGTCTCCGGGTCCAGGCGCTTCGAGCGTGGCAATCGTCTCGGCCTGGGCATAGGCGTATTCGACGGGATCGAGAAAACCAGCGTATTCCCGTTACTGGTCATCGACTGGCGCTTCGGAGACCACTGGCGCCTGACCAATCCCCTCCCCAGCGGCCCGACGGGGCCAGCCGGACTGGAACTTGGTTACTACTTTGATGGCGGCTGGACTGCCGGTGTCGGCGTGGCCTATCGGGTTCTGCGTTTTCGCCTGAGCGAGACCGGCCCGGTGCGTAACGGCATCGGCGAAGAGAGCGGTATGCCGGTGTTCGTTCGAGTAACGCGCAACTTCACCGACCAATTGGCGCTGCACCTCTATGGCGGCGTCGTAGCAAACGGGAGGCTACGCGTCGAGAATTCATCCGGACATCTGGTCCGCAAGGAGGACTTCGACCCGGCGCCTCTCTTCGGCGCGACCTTCATCGGACGTTTCTGAGAAATTTCAACCGCTGCCCGGCCGGAGCCGCCACTGCTTGACCAGTGCGTAGATCGCCGGAATCACCGCCAGCGTGAGCACCGTTGACGAGATCATCCCGCCCACCATCGGCGCCGCGATTCGGCTCATCACTTCCGAACCCGTCCCTGTCCCCCACAGGATCGGCAGCAGACCGGCCATGATCGCCACGACGGTCATCATCTTCGGTCGTACGCGCTCGACGGCGCCTTCCATGATCGCCGCGTAGAGGTCGTCGACGTTTGGCGCGCGCCCCGCTGCGCGGCATTTCGCCTGGACAGCTTCCCAGGCATGGTCGAGGTAGATCAGCATGATCACGCCCGTCTCGGCCGCCACCCCGGCGAGCGCGATGAAGCCGATGACCACGGCGACTGAAAGGTTGTAGTCGAGCAGCCACAGCAGCCAGATGCCGCCGACCAGGGCGAAAGGCACCGAGAGCATGACGATCAGCGTTTCGGTGAGGCGCTTGAAGTTGAGGTAGAGCAGCAGGAAGATCGACAGCAGCGTCACCGGAATGACGATCTTCATCTTCTCGGTTGCCCGCTCCATGTATTCGAACTGGCCGCTCCAGGTCACGTAGTAGCCGGGCGGGAAGCTGACCTGCTCGGCGACCGCCTTCTTCGCGTCGGCGACGTAACCGCCGATGTCGCGGTCGCGAATGTCGACGTAGATGTAGGCGGAAAGCAGCGCGTTCTCGGTGCGGATGCTCGGGGGTCCCTTGGCGACGACCACCCGGGCCAGTTGCCCGAGGGGGATCATCGCCCCGTTCATGGTCGGAATCAGCACTTCGCGGGCGATCTGCTGCGGGTCGGAGCGCAGCTCGCGCGGATAGCGGATGGTGACGCCGAAACGCTCGCGGCCCTCGACGGTCGTGGTCACCATTTCACCGCCCAGCGCGCTGCCGATGACGTCCTGGAGTTCGCCGACGGCCAGCCCATAACGCGCCAGTTGCTCGCGGTCGGGTTCGATGTTGAGGTAGAAGCCGCCGGTGATGCGTTCGGCAAAGGCGCTGGTCGTTCCGGGGACGGTTTTCACCACCGCCTCGATTTCCTTGGCCAGCGTTTCCATTTCGTCGAGGTCCTTGCCGAAGACCTTGATGCCGATCGGCGTGCGGATACCGGTGGACAACATGTCGATACGCGCCTTGATCGGCATCGTCCAGGCGTTGGCGACACCGGGAAACTGCAGCGCCTTGTCGAGTTCGGCGATCAGCTTGTCGGTGGTCATGCCGGCGCGCCACTCGGATTCCGGCTTGAGG
>JGI24212J29972_1019507_pt1 | contig 13689 bp, 9 predicted proteins | sample EnhBio_Anaerobic_FD_29972 | JGI IMG/M metagenome (IMG submission 29972)
AAAATGTAAAAATATTTATTCTTATTTTTACTATTAATTTATAATTTTGTTAAATAAACTTATGCAGCTGGTCCAATTATATGTTTCCCAGAAATTCCTTGCGCGACTTGTAAATTTGTGTCAACATAGTGTACAGCTTGTATTGAAAGACACTTTTTGTTAGGAGATGAATGTATTCCTTGTACTTATCCTTGTGTGGGTTGTGAAAGTACAAAAAGATGTTACAATTGTGATATTGAATACTCAGGTTATTATCTATCAGGAACTACCTGTTTACCTTGTGAATATCCTTGTAAAACATGCTATTCTCCTACATATTGTTACTCATGTGGATGGGATGTTGAAAGAAGAACAGAAGATAGATATTGTAATTGTGAAGCTATTTATTTTGAATATCAATAAGCATGCATCTTATGTGTTTCACCTTGTTTAGCTTGTTCCTCCCCTGAATTTTGTTTTGATTGTGATAATATGAAAACAGGTTTGTATCCTAAATCAGGAAAATGTGTTCCTTGTGAATATCCATGTTTAACCTGTTCATCTAAAACATATTGTTATTCTTGTGGATATGATGTAGAAAAAAGAGTTGCTGATTCAACTTGTAGATGTAAAGATGGATGGTGGGATGATAAAAGTGAATGTAGACCTTGTATTACTCCCTGTACTGCATGTACTTCTGAAACTTTTTGTACTTGGTGTGATAGTAACAATACTGGTCTTTATGCTGATAAAAATGGTATTTGTAAACCTTGTTATTACCCATGTGTTATGTGTAAAGGTCCTGGTGTTTGTATTACATGTGGATGGGATATAGAAAATAGAAAAACTGATAGTACATGTACTTGTTTGAGAGGATATTATGAATGTGGAACAAAGTGTAAGCCTTGTATAGCTCCTTGTAAAGCTTGTACATCAGAGACAAATTGTATTGATTGTAATAATGCAACTTCTGGATATTATTATAAAGATTATTGTAGACCTTGTGATTATCCTTGTGTTACATGTGATGATAATATGAAATGTTTAACTTGTGGATATGAACCAACTAAAAGAAATGCTATACCTGGATGTACTTGTAAAGTAGGTTATTATGAACTAGGATATAGCTGTATGGACTGTGTTGCTCCTTGTATAAAATGTTCTTCACCTTCTATATGTTAAGACTGTAATCATGCAACTTCTGGATATTATCTAAGTGGAGTAGATTGTATTTTATGCCCTTATCCTTGTAGTAAATGTACTGCTCCTACTAATTGTTTAGAATGTGGATGGGATGTTTAAAATAGATATGCTGGAACAGCTACTTGTTTATGTCTCCCTGGATTTTTTGAATATGGTGTCTCTTGTTTAAAATGTTCACCGCCTTGTAATTAATGTGTTGATATAGCAATAAAATGTCTAACTTGTATAACAGGTACATATATGGATGATAATGGATAATGTGAATATTGTGTTTTCCCTTGTGTAACATGCTAAAATAAAACAAATTGTATCACATGTGGATGGGAACCTGAGAGAAGATATACACCTAAAAAAACAGGTGGATATACTATATATTTAGGAGAAATTATTTATTAATATGATGATATGACTTGCCATTGTTTAGATGGATTTTATAAAAGCTAATATAATTGTTTACCTTGTGAATTACCTTGTGTTAAATGTTCAGCTAAAAATGTTTGTATAACATTTAATTGTGAAAATGCTGTATCAGGAAGATATTATGACTCTGTAGCTTTTGATTGTATAACTTGTCCATATCCTTGTGCTACTTGTAATGATAATAAAACTTGTATAACTTGTGGTTATATGCCAAATTTAAGAACAAAGAATAATACTTGTCCTTGTATAGATACTTATTATTAATTAGGATAAGACTGTTTACCTTGTTAATTGCCTTGTGTTAAATGTTCTTCAGCATCAGTTTGTATAACAACTAATTATTAAGAAACTATTTCATCATAATTTTATAACTCATCTACTGGTTAAATGTAATTTTGCTCTTATCCTTGTTTGACTTGTAAAACTACAGCAACTAATTGTTTAGCTTGTGGTTATGATAGTGTTAATAGAAATGCTGCACCAGGTTGCGGTTGTAAATCAGGATTTTATTAAGATGTATAAGTTTGCAGACCCTGTGTAAGACCCTGTTTAACTTGTAGTTCAGAAACTGTATGTATAACATTAGATTGTGATGATCATAAAGGTATAATTACAAAACTTTATATTGAAGGTTTAGGTTGTTAACCTTGTTAATATCCATGCTTAACATGTATTAATTCCCCTACAGAATGTTAAACATGTGGATATGGAGCTAATAGAAGAGTTACTCCAGGTACTTATGGTAGAACATGCTATTGGTGTTATGGCTGGAATTATTATGTATCAACTTCTTGTGGATGTAGTGCAGGATATTATCATAATGCAGCTAAAAAAGAATGTTTACCTTGTGTTAAACCATGTACTAGATGTAGTGATTAGGATACTTGCATAATATAAGCTCATTATGATGATAGGGGAGATTACATAGATTATTATAGTGATTATTGTACAGAAGGTACTAATTTATTATGGGTAAATAGAAGTAATTTATCATTTTGCTATCCATGTACTTATCCTTGTTTAACATGTAAAGAAGGTTCTGGAAGAGGATACTGTTATTCATGTGGATATGGTCCTTCTAACAGAGTTGCACCTTATTAGTAAAGTTATTACTATTATTATGTTTGGGTAAGAAATTGTGATTGTAAATCAGGATATTATGAAGAAGGATAAGAATGCAAAAAATGTGAATTACCCTGTTTAACATGTACAAGTTTAACAGTATGTTTAACAATTTTTGATTGTGATAAAGCTATTTCAGGATTATATCCTTCTGGAGTAACGTGTTTAAAATGTGTATATCCATGTAAAACATGTACAAGTACTACAAGTTGTTTATCATGTGGTTACGATTTAGAAAATAGAAATAGTGCTGCCTCATATTGTTCTTGTAAATCAGGATTTTATGAAGATAAAAGTCTATAATCTTGTTTTACATGTGTTTTACCTTGTTTGACATGTACTAGTTAAACAGCTTGTATTACAATTTATGATTGTGATTAAACTATTTCAGGTTATTTCCCTTATAATGGTGTATGTACACCATGTCCTTATCCATGCATAACTTGTTCTGGTATTACCACTTGTTTAACTTGTGGGTTTGAACCTACTCTTAGAAATGCAGCTCCAGGATGTAGTTGTAAAACTGGAACCTATTCATATTAGAATTCTTGTAAAGTATGTTAATTACCTTGTTCTACCTGTAGTGATGAAGTAACCTGTATAACTACTTATGATTGTAGTAATTCAACATCTGGTATGTATCCTTCTAGTGGTAACTGTTTGCTTTGTTAATATCCTTGTAAAACTTGTACATCAGCTACAGTTTGTACTACATGTAAAGGAAACTTAGCAAATAGAAAAGTAGCTCCTACTTGTACTTGTAATGATGGTTATTATAATAGAGGAGAGGAATGTGTAAAATGTGAACTTCCTTGTATAACTTGTTCATCACCTACAACATGTTTAACTAGAGATGATTGTGATAAAAGCATTTCTAAAAAATATGTATCAGGACTTTAATGCTATGCATGCTAATATCCTTGCATTACATGTTCTAGTACTACAAGTTGTTTAACTTGTGAGTATGAAATTACCCATAGAGATAATACAACAACATGCCCATGTAGTTCTGGATTTTATTTATAGACTTCAAATGCTGTTTGTATGAAATGTAGATTACCTTGTTTAACATGTAATGGACCAAATTCTACTTAATGCATTACATATTATCCTTGTTAAAGTGGTTAAGTAAGATCAGCTAGTGATTATAAATGTTATGCATGTCAATATCCTTGTATAACCTGTACTAATAATAGTTCTACTTATTGTGCTACTTGTGGATATGGAATTAATAATAGATATGCACCAGGAACTTATCTAGGATATTATGTTGGGTATGTTTATGATTGTAGGTGTAAAGATGGTTACTATCATTTTGCTTCATTATAAGTTTGTTTACCATGTGTTTATCCTTGTACTTCATGTTCTACATCTTCTAATTGTTCAAACACTGCTGATTGTAACTATACTGTAACAGGAACTTTTTTATCAGGAAATAAATGTATAGAATGTAAATACCCTTGTTAGACATGTTATTATAATGCTACAAATTGTTATTCTTGTGGATATGAACCTACAAAGAGAGTAACTCCTTATTGTACTAATTATTATTACGGTTCTTGGGATAGAAATTGTAATTGCTAATCTGGATATTATGAAAGTGGATAGTAATGTTTAACCTGTTTAGCACCATGTGTTACTTGTACAGATATTTACAAATGCACAACTTGGAATTGTGAAAATGCAACTTCAAAATAATATTGGAATAAAACAGAGAAAAAATGTATGGATTGTGAATATCCTTGCTTAACTTGTAGTAATAACTCATTGGATTGTTTAACTTGCTATAATAATGTTTCTGCTAGAAATGCCATACCTAATTGTGGTTGTTTAACAGGTTACTATGAATAAGATTATAATTGTTATAAATGTGCATTACCTTGTGCAACTTGTACAAGCGAAAGTAAATGTTTAACATATAATTGTTAAAATTCAACTTCTGGTTTATATTTATATACTCCAGATAATAATGGTGCTTGGGTACCTGAAGGATGTGATACTTGGTCTTTAATTGATTAATTAGATGCTGGATGTGCTTAAGTAACCCCAGTATGTGCTCCTTGTCCTTATCCTTGCCTTACATGTAATGCTCCCTTAGATTGTATTTCTTGTGGATATACACCTTTATTAAGATTAGCTAAAAGTTGTGATTGTGATGCTATGCTTAAAACTGATTATTCTTGTATCAATAGAGATTGTTTACACCCTTGTATAAATTGTGCAAGTAAAGATGCACCAGATTCATGTACATCTTGTGTTGATGGTTATTTTTTAGCAGGAGATAGTTGTACTAAGTGTAAAGATGTATGTTTAAGATGTTCTGGATTAAATACTTGTACTGCATGTACAAAAGATTATTATTTGTTAGATGGAAAATGTACTCCTTGTGAATATCCATGCATAACTTGTATTTCTAAAACATTCTGTTTATCCTGCGGAACAGATGCAGAGTTTAGAAATCTTCCTCCAACTTGTTCTTGTAAATCTATTTATTTTGATACTGGTAAAACATGTGATAAATGTATTTTACCTTGTGATAAATGTACAGCTTCTAATGTTAATTCATGCTCAACATGTATTACAGGTTATTATTTATCTGGAACTATGTGTGCATTTTGTCCCTCATCTTGTATTTCATGTACTAGTCCAACTGTTTGTACATCATGTTATCCTGGCTATTATCTTAAAGGTAATATTTGTTCACCTTGTGTATATCCTTGTTTAACTTGTGCAACCACAGTATTCTGTTACACATGTTATGATGATGTTTCAACAAGATACCCTGCCCCAGATTGTTCTTGTAATACAAGAGTTTTAAAATTCTTTGATAACGGAAAATAAAGATGTACTTAATGTACAGCCCCATTGTAAGCTTGTGATCCTGAATCTAAATTCCCATTAAGTTGTGTAGATGGGTATTATTTAAATAAAAATGGTACGACTATAACATTATTTATTGAATCTGCAACTGGTGCTTCAAAAAAATTAAAGGATATATGTGTATGTCCAGATGGTGAAACATGTGATTTAGATCCTGTAGCTTGTTCTGAGGAAAATAAGTATTTAATTGGAGATTATAAAGGTTTTCCTCATTCTGAATGTATTCAATGCCCTGAAGGTAATGCTGTCTGTACAAATGCTACAACTGCTACTAAATGTTTAGATGGATATTATTATTTGAATAAAGCTTGTATAAAATGTAAAACTCCTTGTGCTAGATGTATTAATGATACCTTCTGTTTGGAATGTGGATATGATCCTTCGAATAGAAGATAATAATTACCCTATTGTAAATGTTCTGAGATATATTCTGATCATGGAGATAAATGTGATACCTGCACAGATCCATGTAAAACATGTTTTGGCTTTGGACTCGATTAATGTCTTAGTTGTAAAGATTATTATTATATTGATACTAATGATCATACTTGTAAAGAATGTCATCCAAGTTGTTTAAGATGTTCTGGACCTTTAGAATCAAATTGTGAATTAGGAACAAATTTACTATGTTAAACAGGATATTATTCTAATAATGGTGTTTGTAAAAAATGTATTTATCCTTGTGCAACATGTGCAAGTGATAAATATTGTTTGACTTGTGGATATGATGTTGATAATAGATATGCTGCTCCTTTTTGTGAGTGTAGAGATGAATTTTCAGATTATGATAATAGATGTATTGTTTGCACAACTCCTTGTAGATAGTGTACTAGCGAAAGTACTGATAGTTGTACTTCATGTATACATTCAACATATTTAGTTGGAACTTAATGTTTAGATTGTGATGTAAGTTGTAAAAGATGTTCAACAGGTCCATTAGTTTGTTAAATGTGTAATGATAGTTGGTATTTAGATGGTAATTAATGTAAAGCATGCATCTACCCATGTGTAAATTGTTATTCTGCAAATAGATGTTATACATGTGGTTTTGTTCCGGAAAGAAGATACCCAGCTCCTGGTTGTAATTGTATGTATGAATATACAGAATATTAATAATAATGTTTATTATGTGCTACACCTTGTTTAAGATGTACTGGTGAAACTGATTAAGAGTGTACTTCTTGTATTTAAGGTTACTATTTAGATACTACTATTTGTATAAAATGTTAAACTGGTTGTTTATCATGTATTAAAGCAGGTGAGTGCCTAAATTGTATAGATGGATATTATATGGATACTGATGGTAAAACATGTGTACCATGTGTAGCACCTTGTGTAACTTGTTTCTCAGCTACCTTTTGTTATACTTGTGGATATACACCTGAAAGAAGAGTAAAACCACCTTCATGTGCATGTAAAATAGCTTATACACCAATTGGATTAGAGATATGTGATAGTTGTACCCCTCCTTGCTCTACTTGTACTACAGTTGCTGAAACAGATTGTTTATCATGTATTAATGGTTATTATTTAATAAGTACTGGACCATCAAGTTGTGGTAAATGTAACGATCCTTGTAAACTATGTGTAACTACAGCTGATACTTGTACAAGTTGTATTGCTGGTTATTATTTTAAAGTAACAACATCTAGCTCATATTGTGAAATTTGTAAATATCCATGTGCTACTTGTTTCTCTGATACTCAATGTGTAACATGTGGTTACGATCCTACATTAAGAACAGATCCTCCTAAATGTTAATGTAAAAATGGATTAGCAGATACAGGTACTACCTGTGGTTCATGTATATCACCTTGTTACTAATGTTTTGCAATGACTTCAACAAGTTGTTTATCATGTAATGTTGGAGATTATTTATCAGGAACTGAATGTTTATCTTGTAATGATGGTTGTATTTCTTGTAAAGGTAGTAGTTCTGCTTGTGATAAATGTGAAGATGGATATTTTAATAATGGAACTACTTGTATAAAATGTTCTTATCCTTGTGCAACTTGTTATACTTTAACTTAATGTGTCACTTGTGGTTATGATACAGCTAGAAGAAGAGATCCACCTACTTGTGAATGTTTAAGAGATCTTTATTCTGATAATGGTAATGGAGAATGTATTGTTTGTACATCTCCATGTCATTCATGCTATTCTTTGGCAGATAACGATTGTATTTCATGTGTCCATGGTTATTATTTAGTTGGTAAAGAATGTGTTAAATGTGCAGATGGTTGTAAATGGTGTGGAAATATTGCAGATGAAACTAAAAGAAGTTTCACTTGTTCAGAGTGCTATGCTGGGTATTTTATGAAATCTGATGGAATCTCATGTGCTCCTTGTATTTCTCCATGCGCTACTTGTTCTGGAAGTTCAACAAACTGTATAACTTGTGGATATGGTTTAGATAAAAGAGTCGGTCCCCCTACTTGTAAATGTTTTACTAATTTAGATGATGGTATAGATAGTTGTGATGTTTGTACTGGATTATGTGTTCATTGCATTAAACCTACCTAGTGTACAGAATGTGTAGATCAATATATAGTAAATTTAGATACACATGAATGTGAACCTTGTCAACTTGGATGTGCTTAATGTACTTTAGCTGATAAAGCAATTTGTAGTAAATGTATAGATACTTACTTTTTAAGAAATAATGCTTGTTTACCATGTGAATATCCCTGTATTAATTGTTTAGAAAGTGATTATTGCTATACTTGTGGTTATGATGGAGAAAATAGAAGAAATATACCTCCTTCATGTTCATGTAAAGATGATTATTCTGATAATGGAGAGAGATGTGTTTTATGTACATCTCCTTGTTTAACTTGTATGACAGAAGAAATAACAGATTGTTTAACTTGTGTAATAGGGTACTATTTTAATCTAATAAATGGTAATTTAGGATCTTGTGAACTATGCGATATTTCATGTACTCATTGTACAGAATTAAATGTATGTTAATAATGTGCATCAACTTATTATTTAGACGGATCACTTTGTTTACCTTGTGTATATCCATGTGAAACATGTCTTACTGCTACCTTTTGTTATACTTGTGGATATGATGCTGCCAATAAATACTAACCCCCTAAATGTATTTGTAAAGAATAATTTTCAGATTCTCTAGATCCTATACTTGGTTGTGTTACATGTGTTGATCCTTGCAAAACATGTATGACTGCAGCTAACAATGATTGTACAAGTTGTATTGATGATCATTATTTAGTAGGAAAAGAATGTTTATAATGTCACCCAGGATGTAATGTATGTATTGATGATACATTAATTGGATGTACATAATGTAATGATGGTTATTGGTTAGATGTAGATGGATGTCACCCATGTTTACATCCTTGTGTTAATTGTTTATCTAATACAAGATGCTTATCTTGTGTGGATGGAATTGGAAGAGGTTAAACTCCTTCATGCGCATGTGAGAACTTTTATTATGATGATGGTGAAGTAGATTGTATTGAATGTCCTATACCAGGAGGAATATGTAAAAATAGTGATCCTAATTATTATATTACATGTGCAGATGGTTATTATTATGTTTTAGATGGAACTACACCTACTTGTCCACAATGTCCTTCAATTTGTAAAACTTGTTATAATGAAAATTTCTGTTATGAATGTAGTTCTACTTCTAATAGAGGTGCTGCTCCTTTTTGTTAATGTGCTTAAGGTTATTATCATGATGGTACAGATTGTTAATAATGTCCTTTCCCTTCACTAGTTTGCTCTTCTGCAGTTGATTATCAAGCTTGTTCTGATGGTTATTTTGTTGATGGATCTACCTGTACAAAATGTTCTTATCCTTGTATTACATGTATTGTAGATTTATCTTGTTTATCTTGTGGATATGATATAGTCGATAGAAATCCTATACCTGATTGTGGATGTATTGATGGATATTATGATGATAGAAATGCAGATGGAACTGTTAAATAAGATTGTATTCAGTGTCCAACTCCATCAATAACTTGTTAAACTCCTACAGTATTTTTATCTTGTATTGATACTTATTATCATAAATCTGATACAAATGAATGTATTCCATGCCTTTATCCTTGTAAATATTGTATTTCACCTATTTTCTGTACATTATGTGGATTTGATGTAGCTAATAGAGCTGCACCCCCAACTTGTAAATGTTTATATGGATTATTCTATTAGAAAAATGTATCTGATTTGGTTTGTACAGATTGTAATGTAGATTCTGATCATTGTATTTAATGTATAAGTTACAATGAATGTATATCTTGTAAACCAGGCTTTACATTAGAAGGTACAACTTGTGTACCCTGTTAACCACCCTGTGAAACATGTGTCGGAACAATCTGTTTAACTTGTGGTTTAGCTGAAGAAGGTTCTAATACCCCATCCTGCGATTGTTTAAATGAAACAGCCGATTCTGGAACTTATAGAACATGTTATGATAATTCAGATGTAAATTGTGCTCCTAAACCTTGTATTGCACCTTGTGAAAATTGTAAATCAGAAACTACTTGTATAACTTGTTTAGATAACTAAAATAGAATGGATCCTCCTGATTGTGGATGTAAATCAGGATTTGAATTAAATATTCTAGATAAATGTGTAACAAATACTTGTTTAGCTGGTTAATTTGGTGTAGATTAAACTTGTGAATCTTGTGTATCTCCTTGTGAAACTTGTAATGGTTTAGCTACTAAATGTCTCACTTGTCTTTTAGGTTACAAATATTATGGAAATTATGAATGTGTTGTTTCTTGTTAATTCCCATGTTCAGATTGTTTAGATGATGATCCATTCACTTGTAAATCAAAATGTGCTGGACTTTAAAGAGATCTTAGTAAAAATTGTGCTTGTTAGGATGGGTTTTATTAAGATAGTAATAAACTTTGTTTAGCCTGTAGTTACCCATGCTAAAATTGTTCAGGACCCACTACCTGTTTATCTTGTCCAGATGATGGTTAGATGAGAAAAAGTATAGAATTAGGTTGTGGTTGTTAAGATGGATATACCCCATATTTATTACTATGTATAGAAAATTGTTAGAAAGGATATTTCTTACATTATGATAAATGTTTAGAATGTTTCCCATAATGTGTTACATGTGAAGGTGTAGGATCTAACTGTTTAGAATGTACATATGCATATTATTAAAGCGCATTAACTTGTGAAAAATGCCCTACAAATTGTGGAACTTGTGGTAAAGACTCAAATGGTGTTATAGGTTGTTTAACATGTTATGAAGGTGCTATTGGTAGAGTAAATGAAATACCAGATTGCTAGTGTAAAGATGGATTTTTTGATAGAGATACAATAGATTGTGGAGAATGTACTGTCCCTTGTTAAACATGTTCTGTTACAAGAATAAATTGTTTAACATGTGTCGAAGAAGGAGCTAATAGAAAACCACCCCCAGATTGTAATTGTTTAGATGGTTACTTTGGTGAAAATGGAACATGTGTTTAATGTAATTATACATGTAAATTATGTGATTTCTTAGCAGTATATTGTACTGCATGCTTTGGTACTGGTGTAGGTAGATCTACTAATTTACCTGATTGTGAATGTCTTGATACATATTATGATGATGGTGAAAATAATGATTGCTAGCCTTGTGAATATCCTTGTATAAATTGTGTCACCACAGCTACTACATGTTTAACTTGTATGTTCCCATTAGAAAATAGAAAACCTACCCCTGATTGTAATTGTATTGAAGGTGAATTTAAAGATCCTAATATGCATTGTTAAAAATGTTTATGGAAATGTAGTACTTGTATTGATACTTTAGATAATTGTTTGACCTGTGGTGAAATAAATAGAACAACACCAGTTTGTAATTGTAGAGATGGATTCTTCGGATTAGATCCTAATTTAGAATGTCATACATGTTATAATAAATGTAAGAGATGTGAAAGTGTACCGGAAAATTGTTTAGAATGCTTTAACTATGAAAATAGAGTAGTTGAACCAAGTTGTGAATGTTAACCAACATTTTATTAAAATGGATAAGGTAACTGTGTTGCATGTCCTCACCCCTGTAAATTATGTTCAGACTATAATACTTGTATTACTTGTGTAGATGATAGTGATCCTCATAGAAAAGATATTTCATTTAATTGTAGATGTGATACAGGATATTTCACAAATGGAAGCATATGTGAAAAATGTGATGTTTCCTGTATAACTTGTGTAGGTACAGCTACTAATTGTTTAACTAAAAATCCATTTTTGGAAACATGTGATTACTAGTGTGTTTCTTGTATGGGATAAATTGATAATTGTATATAATGTACAAACGGTTTTATGAGAACTATGAAATAACCTGAATGTGGATGTAAAGATGGTTATTATAATAATGGTAAAATTGATTGTTAAAAATGTCCTTCTAATTGTCTAACTTGTGATAATGGTACATCATGTTTAACTTGTATTAATAATGGTGGAATTAATTTAAAACCTCCTTTCTGTACTTCTACCTAAAATAATTTCTCAGTTGTTATCAACGGATAATTAATCTAGACAGATTGTGATATGTAATGTGCTACTTGTAATACTTAATCAAATAATTGTACACTTTGTAGTACAGGTATAAAGAGATCTGATATTATTCCAGAATGTTTATGTTAAGAAGGATATTATGATAATCATTATTAATATTTCGATTGTTAACCTTGTAGAGTAGAATGTTAAACATGTACAGAATACAATTTCTGTACTTCTTGTAAAGAGGAATATAACAGAATCATTAATCCATTATCAGCTTTATGTGAATGTATGGAAGGATATAGAGAAAACATAAAAGGTGATCTTTCTTGTACTAAATGTTATACTTATGGTCATAATTGTTATACTGTATGCCCCGCAAATACAAAATAAAATGATACCGATTACATATGTGAAGATTATACTGTAGGAATACCTTCTAATAAAATGTTACTATTTATTGCTGCAGGTTTATATGCTTTGTTCTATATTGTATTTTGTTCAGGTGTTATTGGAAAATACAGAATGAGAATGTAAGGTTTAAGACCTATTGAACCTAAAATAGAATTTTAAGAAGTAGAAGCCAAATAATTAGTTAAATAAGGTGTAAAACCTTCAAGAATTATGTCATATTTCTAAAGTGGATTTACATAATAAGAAAACCCTGAAATAAATATCAGTAGTTCTTCCTCTGATAAGGATGATAAAGAATAACCCAAAGTTTCACAATACTAACCACATTATAGAGGACAAACTAAACCTAAAGATGACGATGAAGATGATAAAAATAAATAAAGAAAACATAAACCAAAACTTAGTAACTTAATTTCTAGCTTAATTGGTAAAGCAAAATAATAAGAAACTAAGAAATTATAGATTCTATCTTCTAATTTAGGTATTAAGGAAAACAACTAAGAAGGAAAAGCAATTACCACTAATACTGCTAGAAGTGTTGAAAATACTTCTAATAACTTACTTAAAAATAAACAACTCTAAATTGTTGAGGATATTGAAGAAGATAATTAAACTGAAGAATAAAAATAAGATAAGAGTAAAGAATAATAAAAATAAAAATAAAATCCTGAATAAAATTTATTGTCTGTTAACTAATCAGATTAAACTTCAAATATTTTACTTTCGTCTAATGCTTCTAATAATTCAAATAAAAAGTTAATGAAATCTAGAATTACTAATTCGAAATAATCTTAAAGAAGCAAATAAACTTTCAATCTAGATGACCCATCTAAAAAGTAAAATAATCTTTCATCTAGTATTAATAAATCTAATAGTATTTAAAACAACAAAATGGATAATATTAATGAAGTTATTAATTTAGAAAATGATATTTAGATTATGGAATCAAGATAAAATAGTACTATGCATTAAATGTAAACCCTTAATTCTCCTTAATAGATGAAAAAAATAGACTTGATCCCTCTAAATGACTTAGAATCTGCTAAAAGTAAATTAGGTGAAGAATTATAACATAATGAAGACCAAATTCCTAACAATCCTATTGTTTCTTAAAAAGAAGATTTAGAATAAGAAGACTTAAACAAAAATTAAGAAAACTAAGATATTAAAAAAGAAGATGAT
>JGI24212J29972_1023983_pt1 | contig 13240 bp, 1 predicted proteins | sample EnhBio_Anaerobic_FD_29972 | JGI IMG/M metagenome (IMG submission 29972)
CAACCGATAAGACAGCTCCTCCTTTGTGAAATTCTAGATTTCTGTTAAATAGAATCAGATCTGATTGAATGGACTTTAGTGCCATTGCAACGACAGTTCTTACTAGGGTCTTTGGTGAATATGTTGATGGCTTGGACCCAGCCAACTTGGAAATTTCCATCCTCTCTGGTAGAGCCGTAATGAGGAATTTAAAGTTGAAGAAAACAGTCTTGGACAAATTCAATTTGGCTGTTACTGTCAAGGAAGGCTATTTGGGTGAGATTGATATCAGAATTCCTTGGACAACCTTGTCCAGTGAATCTGCCATCATCAAACTCAGTGACGTTCATATCTTAGCTGAGCCAGTCAAGTCTGAGGGATCCGATGATGAAAGACTTGAAAAACAATATCAAAATAAGCTCAGCCGGCTGAATTTGGCTGCATTAATGGGAACCGATATTCCAGAAGTTCAAGAAGAAAAAAAAGAAGTAGTACAAAGAGGATATTTTGAAGAATTAGCCATGAAGATTATTGATAATGTTCAAGTATTTTTTGATGATGTCCATTTTCGTTATGAAGATGCAACCTCTAATCCAGGTCATCCATTTGCAGTAGGATGGACAGTTGAAAGTATCCATGTGCGTTCTACTGATTCAAATTGGGAGCCCATGTTCATGTCTGATTTTGGAGCAACCATGCACAAGTTGCTGTTTTTAACCAAACTTACAACTTATTTTGATACCAATCCAATCTTCGTCAATTTTGCGAATGATCAACAATTTTGTAAAAAAATGAAAGAAATGATTCATATACCCGGAATCATTCACCAGCAAAGCCCACCTATCTCTGGTTATGTTCGAGCCAGAATTTTAAAAGATCGAACAAATTTCACAGAACCCCATGCAATTTTTACTATTCTTATCCATGAAGTTGATGGTGGATTAGACATGGAGGAATATGAATGTATTGCAGCATGGCAGAGGTGGTTCACAAATTGGAACCGAAAGAACAATTCTGTGATTCCTCCTCCACCACCAGGAGCGAGTCCTTTAGAATTATGGAGTTATGCTTTTAAAGCAGCAACTCAACAACTTGACTTAAAATGGAATTGGGATTATATTTCAACACGCCTTTATCATAGAACTCAGTATATTGAGTTATATAAACAACTCAGAGAAAAAGGTTCCCTTGAGAAGCTTGCAGATGATCAAAAAAAGAAATTTGAATTTATTCAAAGAAAATATACATTTGAAGATTTACTATCATGGAGAAAGTTAGCAAATGCTGCTTTTAAATATGAAGATGATCAAAGAAAAGAAATTGCAGAAAAGAAAAAAGCTGCACAAGCCTCAAGAGGATTCTTTTCAAGCTGGTTTGGATCTTCTGCTCCTGAAGAAGTGACTCCAGAAATAGAAAGATTGGCTCTTTCTGATCTTTACAAATCTATCGGATTTGAAGAAGAAACTTTATCAGGAACTGGGGCCCTTTTATATCCAAAAGACTATGTTCAAACAATTGTCCAGCTGAAGCTCAATTCTTTGGGGTTCAAGCTTCAGGATAAAGGAATGAAAACTATTATCCGATTTCAAATGCAAGGATTTGAAGCAAGAATGGAAAATCTTCCAGCACAAGATGCCTCTGTTGTGAAATTAAGTGTTGGATCAGTGGAGGTTTCCGATTTATGGACTTTGGACGGAAAGGTTCTTCCAATTATCGCTGTTGATTCCCAAAAACTCTCGCTTGAACAGGACATCCCTTGTTCCGTTTTTGAAGTCACGCTTCGAACCCATCCTCCAGACTCGTTGGCTGAAACAGCGATCGAAGTGCAAACCCAACCGATTGTTGTCACTTATTCCCGTCCTGTGATGGACAAAATTTCAAGTTTTTTTAGTAGTCAAGGTCTCTTAGGTGATCAAATTGTTAAAGCAAAAAACGAGGGTTTAGATGCCGCTCAAAAAAGAATTGAGTCACAACTCAAATACGCCCTGGAAACAAAACCTCAAGTTGATATTTCATTGAATGTTCACTCTCTGACGTTAATTGTTCCTTCTGATGCAACAGCACCAAGCAAACCAGCTCTGGTGTTTGATACTGGATGTCTGAAATTAAAGAGTGATTTAACAGCGCGATCACAGGTTGATCACAGTGATGTGAATATGTCAAGTTTCTTCTATGATGCTTACAGATTAAAATGGTCCAAACTTTGTGCCTTTAGCATTCGTGATTATGCAAGTTGGACAACAACAAGGGGAATAAAACCAATTTATTTGTTCCCTCCTTTTGATCTCGATATCTCGCTTCAAACAAGACAAGTGCCGATTATCACGATCCCCAATTTTATCTTTACTGGGGCAATCCCTAATATCACTATCAACTTAGCAAAAGACTACATGTCAGATGTGATGCAAGTTCTTGATTCTGTCTCACAAAAAACTCCACCTGCCCAACCCGCCTCAGCGACGCCAACCAAACCTGATTCTACCAAAGGAGTCGTCGCTCCTCAAAAAAGCGTTCAACCTGAATCAGAAACACCCACCACCGAAGTGGCGGTTAACCTTAAATTTGAATTTACGGTTCATAAATTTGATCTTATCCTATTATCAAGAGATCCAAATAATCCTGGACCCGAATTGACTCCATTTGCTGAAATTGGATTACGACAACTTGAATGTGCATCAATTCAAGATGATAATTCGGCTCAATTCAAAGTCAAAGTACTTGGTTTACATATTTCAGATTTATCAGAAAAAACAGATAGTCCTCAATATATTCTGGCTGCTCAGTCTGTCCTGGATCCATCACAAGGAGAAAATTTCATGGAAATTTCGATGGTTAGCATTGAAAAACAATCACCTATTTATGCTGGTATTGAAAAAGATTGTAAATGTGTTTTAGACAAAGTCGATTTTACTTTAAATCGACCTTTTGTTGCAACACTTTTACATATCATTAATGAAATTACGGATACCTTACAATCCGATGCTAGTCACCTCCAACAACAAGAAAAAAAACAAATCGTTGGAACAGAAAAATCAATTTTACGATATGATGCTGAAAAATATTTAGAAGAAGCAAAACCAATGGAAATGAAACCAGAACCTGATTATCGTGAACAAACAAAATTGTTTGTGTTGTCGTTGGTTGCTCGTGAGCTGAACGTGCTCTTGGTGGAAGGACAAAGCCACTTTATGGCAATATCACTTGCAGATTTTAATTATCTATCAACTAAATATGAACATGGATGTCAAAGAGATAAAGGATCTTTGACAAAATTGAAAATAACAGATTTACAAACACAAAAATGGCAAGATATCCTAAGTGTTCAAAAAGGAGTCAATGTTGTTGAATTTTCGATCAATCGATATCTCCGAACCAGTCCAGATTTTCCTGGATTCGATTCAATTATAACAGTTCAAATGGCATCAATGGAATTTGTTCATTTTCAATCAACAACTGGACATTTAATTAATTATTTGAATGATTTTATTGAAATGCAAAGAATTTTAGATGCAAGTAGATTAAAAATGGAAATTGCAAAACCTGATGATGAATTGGCACCTCGAACTCTTATTAGAGTTGAGATATCAAGGCCTGAAATTATGGTTCCCAAAAACAAACAGGCCGAGGAATGTTTGGTTGTTGATTTAGGCCGAATTGTTGTTTCAAATTGTTTTCAACAAAGGAATCCAAAAGAACCAATGTTGAATATATTCTCAATTGATATGGAACAACTCAATTTATTGATGCGACCCAAACAAGATCAATCCTTAAAACTTATTTCGTTATCCACACTGGCTGTTCAATATGTGAATCCAATTGCATTTAATGCAGCAGGACTAATGCCAGATGTTATGTTGTCAATTAATTTAGACAAGTTTTCAGTGTCAACTACATCTGCCCAAATTGGGTTTATCCTTCAGGTTCAGAACCAAAATTTGAACGAGGCTCCAATTCAGTCAGATAATGTTGAAGTCAATATGATTCGAAAATATGTTGGTGCTGATCCTGAAAAAGCAGTTGATGTAGTTACAAGTATGTATTTTGTAGCTGTGAAGGAACTTGAAGTTGATTTAAGTGTACCAAATACTGAAGGTGTTGATGTACCTTTTATTGGATTTAAAATGGAAAATATAAAAGCGAAATTGGATACAACACCAGAAAGGGCTGTGATTGAAGGGTTATTGTCCTCTTTGGTTGTTACCGATCTTTCCTCATCTCCCAAAAAATATATCATTTGGGCAAAACATGAAAGTCATCATTTACTTGAAATTTCACAAACAACAATCGATAAAAAATCACCAATATTTAAAGGAACTGCTTCTCATACAGTCGTTAAATTAGATCAGTTGGAATTAAGGATGGACCGTCCGGTGATTGCTCAGTTAATCCACGAACTTCAAGAAATTTCAGCACTTGCAGGATCCCCAACACCACCTACTCCTCTGAGTATTGAAAGCTCTGAAGTGACATCACGTGAAGGTCAAGATTATAGTAATTATTTGAAAAATGCACCTATTCTTCAAATGAAAGAAACACCTCAGTTCCCTGACCAAACCAAGGAGTTCTTTCTTGTGTTTTCATCTCGTCAATTCAATGTTTTATTATTGGAATCAGAAAAAACTTTCCTCACATTCTCCTTTAATGATTTCAATTTGAACTATTCAGCATTAGCAAATGGAGTTAACCAAATTGATGGCTTTTTGAACAGCATTGAGGCAGTATCACCTGAACCAGGAAATTGGCCTGCGATGATCAAAACCTTTAGCAGTGAACAAAAAAGTGTTCTTTCATTTAATTATTCGAAGTACCCCAAGGAAATGGCAACTGATCTTGGTTATGAATCTAGTATGAATGTTGTTATTCCAACAATCGAATTTGTCTATTTTCAAAGTCAAACAACCAGATTGTTGAACTATTTGGATGAATTTACTGAGATGCAAAGATATTTTGATGGATTAAGGATGCGTGTCGATTTAACCGAAAAAAATCCTAATTTGGGTTCAAAAATGAAGATGTGTCTTGAAGTCTATCAACCTTATATTAAAATTCCTGTTAAAACTGATTCACAAGATGCAATTATAGTGAATTTGGGTTCTGTTCATCTCCGCAACGAGTTTCAACAAATGGGGATTAACGAGCCGTTACTTCAATCTATGCATGCTAGTTTTAAAGCATTCTGTTTATTCGCTCTTACTGATCATGGATCTGAAAAAGCTATGATTATACCTGAAATTTCCTTCACAACAGCAATTTGTAGTCCTGTTGCCTGGCATGAAGGAACTTCTATCCCTGATACCACCCTGAAGTTGAATTTGAAAGGAAATATGGTTTTACCGATTACTCCTGCTCATCTAGTCTTTATTCTCAAAGTGAAGGATAACAATTTGGGAGAAGCAATCCCGGTTAGTGATAAATTTGATATTAACAGAGTGAGATCTGTTATTGGTGCTAGACCTGCTGCTCCAATTCCAGTCAAGACGGGGAGTACATCTGATTTCGAATTTTCGATTGATCATATTACGTTTTTGATTCGTCGTACCGAAGAAAAAACACTCAAAGATGCCTTCAAAATTGATTTGGAACAACTTCAATGCAGAATTCTTTCCTCTCCAGAACGTTCAAACATCGATGGATTTCTTCAAACTATGGCAATCACAGATCTAACTTATGAACAACAACCAAAAACTATTGTTGCTTCTCGATTGAAAACAACAAATTTACTTGAAGTGACATATCAAACGATTCCTCCAACATCTCCTGTTTATAAAGGAACTGAAACTTATTGTGGACTTCGATTAGACCAAGTTCAAGTCATTCTGGATCGACCAGCTGTTGCATCGGTCCTCTTTTATGTTCAGGAATTATCAGAGGCAATCGCTGAGAGACCAGCTTCCTCAACTCAAATCGTTGCAGTAGCACCTCAATTGTCCGGTTCTGAGAGCGGACTCAAACCAATTATTGTAGTTGATCCCGATGACTATCAAAGCTATCTTGCCCAAGTGGTCCCTATGGATACTCTCCCTCTTCCAGATTACTCTCACCAAGAGAAGGTCATGGCTGTTGATTTCAAGGCAAGTTTGCTTCAAATAATTCTTGAACAAGTTCAAATTCCAACAACGAGATGTGATCTTTCTGATTTTGAAGTGAAATATAATACTTTGAAAAATGGAGCACAAACCATTTCTGGATTTTTAAGTGAACTTCACATGACTGACTTGAAAATGAAAGGAGGTCGATGGGCAGATATTCTTCAAGTTACAAAACTTGGTCGTGCAGTCGAATTTGAATATGACTCATTCTCAAAAACAAGTGAAGGATTTCCAGGTTATGATATTTATTGTAAAGTTATTATGAATTCAATGAAATTTGTTCATTTTCAAGATCGAACCAATCATCTAACAGCCTATTTCAATCAATTCACCGAGATGAGGTCAAAGTATAATGAATTATTAACACGTCAACGTCCTGTTACAGTGGCAGCTGCTGATCAGCCTATCTCATTGATGAAATTAGAAGTCTCAATCGCCAATCCGTACATTGATGTCCCCTCTTCAGCTACCACTGAAGATCAGATTGTTATTGATCTCGGAAAAATTTCGATTACAAATCAATTCTTTGATGCTTCTCAAGGATTTCCCTTATTACAGAAATACTTGATTCAAATGGAATCGCTGATGATTCAAGCGAAGAAGACTCCATTGCTCGATGGCCAACCATATGGTGCAGATCTCAAAGTGAGTCAAATCGTTTCTAAGATTGATTCTGTGAGTGCTTACATTTGGGGTGGAATTAACGATACCAAACATGTTGTTCCGGACTCAACACTTACTATTCATATTTCACCAATCACAGTAACAGTCAATGCTGAAGAGATGTTATTATTAGCTAGAGTCTATTCTGGAAATTTTCAAATCGTAACAGAAGAAAGTACAAAGGATCTTATCGCCAACAGACAACGAGCGATTCTCATAGCACAGTACAAAAGTGTTAAAACTCTTCCAAAGCGAGAACCAAGTTGGATCTCATACCACCTGAATTTAACAATCGATCCAATGTCTCTTCTTATCACAGATGAAGATTCAAAAACAATTCTTAAGTTTTTGATTGAAGCCTCTGCTCTTGATATAAAACAAAGTACAGATTCAGCAAAGAGAAAAATGAAATTGGTTATAAATAATATTGTGACAACTTATTTGGATGATACAAAATCATCAATATTGATGCAATTCAAGTTAAAAGGGGCAGAAAAAGCGATTGAATATTCTGTTGATTCATTTGGACCTCAGGAACTAGCGCTTGTCTCGATGAATCAACCTGTTTTTTTGCCATCTCAACAAGCAGTGAAAGGAGTCTATGAATGGTATTCAACGATATCTGAAAGACTTAATGCAGTGCTTGCTCCTGCTCCTAAAAACCCACCACAATCACCATCTGGAACTGATAAACCTACACCATCAGTTTCATCACAAAAATTTACTCTCCGACTGGAATCCCCTCAATTCATCTTAATACAAAATTTTGCTGTCCCTGAAACCCCTGCTCTGTTTTTCAATCTTGGAGATTGTCTTGTGGTTTCCGAAAATGGGGACACAAATATTCAAATTTCAAAAACGAGTTTATTTAGAACACAATTTGATAATATTGAAAGAAAATCAATTGGATTTCCATTTCAAATGATTTTGCCTATGAACATCAGTATTGAACAAAAGCTTAATCCAGGATCTACACCTTCACGATCAATTAAAGTGGAAAGAATTATTATTGATGCATCCGCAAAAGATTTTCAAAATGCCCTTCAAGTGTACACTGCATGGGAACCAGTTATCACGCTCATCTCTGGTCCAGCAGCACCAACAGAAGAACAACCCTTCCTTCCAAGATCATCCCTGACACAAGGAAGTCAAGATTCACATAGTACAAAAATCACTGTCAAAAACGTTTTAATCACACTTCTCAATGATACTGGTCTTTTTCAATTGCCTGTTATGCGATTCAATATCAAAAAGATAAAAGGAATTATGGTCGCTGAAATTCCTGCTCCAAGACAAGATACGAGAATGGCTTTTATTGATGTTAGTGTTGATTCATTCAATAACAATCTTGCTTTGTGGGAACCAACAATTGAAGAAACAGAAATTTTATTTTCAAGTCAAACTGATTTTGTACCAACAACCACTGTCGCTGTTACAAACTTGAAATTAAGCTTTGGACCAGAAGGAATCATGTTCAATTTTTCTGATTCCTTCTTGACTGCTCTATTGTACCTCTCTGAGCAATACAAATCGACAACTGGTCAAAAAGAAGAAACCAAAGACAAAGGAGAAATTAGACCAATTTTAGATGAATCATCAAATGTGATCAAATTCGTTGAAAATGCCCCTCCAACTCTTCCTTTCCGATCTGGTCGACCAGCCCTCGAATATACACCTACAACAGGTCATCACACTCCTACCCCGCAGTTGCCAGCCTCAGGACCTCCTTCTTTGACCGCTTCTGCACCTGCTGGCCATGTTCATCCACACCCACCTTTGCCTTCGAGCCATCCACCCTCAACTGGCCCTTCTCCTGCTATCCCACCAAGAACCCACTCCAACCCCGGAACCACAGCAGTCCCCGAAAGGCCACGAGGTGCAAATACACCCTCATCGGGGGAATCTCCTCGGGCACCAGCCCGTCCTGCAGGTGGATTGAGCGCAGCTTTGCAAATGCCCACCATCCCTGCGAGCGTTCTGAATGCCCCTGTTCGCCCTCGAAACCCTTCAAGATCCAATCAAACACTCCCAGTTCTCCCCTCCCAGGTTCATGCACCTGAAATTCCCTCAAGGCCTGCAACGATCCAACCCCCTTCGCGTCCACATCACCCTGTTGACCATCCAACAAAACCCACACTTTCAACCCCGACTGATCTTCCTGCAAGACCAGGTAATGCACCTGATATTCCAACCCGTGGTCACACCCAACCAGAACTACCAACAAGACCAGCTCTTGCACCATCTGATGCAACCCCCATGAAGGCTATCCCCCCCACAACACCTGCACCTGCTCAACCAGCAAGACCTTCGAACCCCTTCACCAAGAGTCCTGCTCCTCCTAAATCCTCTGGCTTCCCAAGCACCCTCGAATATTTTAGCTCACCTGTAGTCCTTCCTGAAAAGAAGGAAGACAAGACACCAGTAACATTCCAAGAAAAAGCACCTGATCTTGGTACAGCCAAACTAGAAGCCCTTGAAATTGCCAATCATCTTGGAAAAGATGTCTGGGTCTGGCTTGGAGATGCCTCAAATCCAGGAACAGTCGAAGAATCAATTTATGTTCCTCAAAAATTTGGTCAAAATGTTGTTCCTTTTCCCGTCAAACCATTTAGTAGAGAAACTCAACAAAGTCAAAATTTGCTTTCATTTAGATTCGACCTCGAAGGAAGTCGAGTAGTTCATAATATTCCTTGGGATGCTATCAATACACATTGGTTTGATGATGTAACCAACAGATCAACGGATCGTATCATCATCCAGGTTACAGCAAACAAGGCAAGTCAAGGAGGAAAGATCGTTACCATTCGTTCTGATGAAATCATTTATAACAATACTCATCATCCACTTGAAGTCTTCTTAACGTCCTTTTCATCAACCAATTCAAATTCTTATGTTGAAACAACACTCGCTCCTGGTGCAAAACTTGGAGTTCCCCTTGACCTTGCTAGTAACAACAGTATTTTGTCAATTGCACCATCTAAAGAATATGTTTACAATCGATATGAACGTGAAAAAACCTATGTAACATGTGCCCATGCGAAAGAAAAAACAAGACAAATTCATTATGCCGTTTTTGAAAAACAAATTAAATTAAAAGATGGTGCTGATTTCTTAACTGAAATTCGACCTATTTTGGTCATTGAAAATGCATTTCCATGTGATTTACATTTCCTCACTTGGGATGAATCCAAAACACTGAAACCAGGATGTAGTAGACAACACAGTCCAGCTGAGTTAATCAAACCTGGAGAAAAAGCCCATGTTATATCTCCACAATGTGTTGGTCCATCGCTTAGAATTCAATTTAAGGTCCAAGGATATATGTGGTCTGAACATATCGCTGTTGCCACTCTTGAAGGACGAGATACATTTAAATTAAAAGAAATGACCAATGATAAAAAATATTTTCAAATTGTTGTATCAAGAAAAAATGATCCTGGAACAAGACATGATCCTTGTATTAGATTAGTGGTGTTTGCTGATTTTTGGTTAATCAATTGCTCTGGCCTAAGCCTCATGTTCAGAAAAACATTGGCAGATAGAACAATTGATCGATCTGAACCTGTTTCATTACTTAAAAAAGGAAAACCAATTCATGAGTGTCCAGATCCATTTGATTATTATGCTGCTGTTGAAAGTCATTACGACTCTTCAATACATAATAATATCCTATTTTATGATGATCCAAAGTTGACATTCAGCGCAGATAACGGTATCAATTGGAGTGATACATTATCAATCGGTCAAAGATACGATACAGTTGCACATTTACCTAAGAATGAAAGAACGTTATTACAACCTTCTTTCGCCGTCAATATCACACCTGGTCCTGCCAAGTTTTGGCGTTCCTCTATCGTCAGATTTAAACCAGCATTCATACTTATCAATAATACCGATCAAGAGATTCTATATAAACAAGCAGGTGGATATTACTCTGGTTGTAAATTACCACCAAAATCACAAGTTCCATTTCAGAGACTTGGAACCGATAATATTGCATTTTGTATTCGTCTTCCTGATCAATCAGATTGGTCAGATAAAGTAACATTCGATCGCTTCAGGCAAATGCAAATTCCAATCACAGACAAGAAAAAACCACCACAATATGTAAATGTAGAAATCACAGGTGCAAGACTTGTCACATATGCAATTTTTCGAGAACCTGAAGTACTTTATAAAATTCACAATAAGACATCCGCAAGAATATCAGCTAAACAATTTCGTCGAAATTCCGTTCCTCCTTGGGTAGAACCACACTCATGGTTAGATTGGTACTGGCCTTATCCAACTGATCAAGACCTTATTCTACACTTAAAATTTGTATTTCCAGCAGGACAAGAATTGGTTGCTGCCAAACCAACCACTCAAAATCCTTTTATTCTTGCTGCTACTCAACAAATTTTGGGGTCAAAACAGGATTTTACTCAATCTGCTCCACGTGGAGGACAGATTCAACCTGAAGAAGAACAATTGAACAATCAAATTATCAATTTTACCGCTCTTCAGAAGCAATATTGGTGTAGAACATCCAAAGGAAATATTAGAATAACTCATAAAACACAAGGATTTACATTTGTGATTATTTGTGAGGAAGAGAAAAACACAAAGAAATCTGAAGACGTTTCCATTCCAACATGGGAATTCTTATTTGTAACACCAATTTTATTTGTATCTGTTATTGATCATAAACCAAGAGAATTATTATTACTTAAAATGTCAGAATTTAGATTAGAATGGGGTGTTTCTGAAAAAGATATGAATTATGCTCTCACGGTCAAAGAGGTCCAACTTGACAGTCAACATTATCAAAGTCCTCATCCTGTTGCTCTATGGCATGAAGAAGGTCGAACATTCTTAAAATTATCCATTACTCAAGATATTACAAAAAAAGGACTTGATTGTTATAGAAATTTTGTTATTGAAATTCAACCATTTCAATTTACTACGGATCAAAGTTTGGTTTGCTATTTCTTAGCGTATTGGAATTGGTTCAATAGAAAAGTAGACAATCATGGTCTTATAGAAACACAAAAGCTTATTCAAGGAGTAACAACTTCATTATTAGTTCCTCAAGAAGAAATTGTTGGAACTTCAACTTTTATATATTTTGATGAAGGATATCTAGAACAATTACTTGTTAGACTCGCTTATTTTGCAACGAAGATACCTCAAGATAATTACCTGAAATCAACAGATATTGATATGGGTCAACAATATACAAGCATGTTACCTGTTAATATAGACGATATTCAACTATCACTTCCAAGGAAACCTTTGAATCATGTGTTCCGAATGCAAAGATCATTTTTACAAGAACTCACGGATTTTTATTGGGAAGCTATTAGATCACAAGCACTTAAAATTCTTGGAAGTCTTGGAGTTAATCAATTTATTGCTCATGGATTTTCAAAACTTGGCAGTGGCGTTTCGGTGTTAACATTTGATGATTCATTTAGAAATGATAGAATGAATGAACAAAAGGCCACCACAGCATCAGAAGGATTCCAACAAGGATTTAGTCGACTTGGCACAAGTGTATTAGAAGGACTCACAGGAGTCGTTACTCAACCAATTAAAGCACATCAACAAGAAAGATCTGTAGGCAGTGTCTTCAAAGGAATAGGTCGAGGAATTGCTGGAATCGTTACAAAGCCAGTTACTGGATTAGCAGATTTAATCGCAAAAAGTGCAGAAGGAATTGCTAATGATGGTGTATATGTACAACCTCAAAAAAGAAGTAGACCACCAAGATTCTTTGATGAAACAGGTGCTATCCTGCCGTTTGACTTGTATAAATCAGAGGGTCAAGCAATTTTATATACTCTTGAAGGAGGAAACTATCAAGATCATTTTTATCGATATCATAAGAAATGTGCCAATAAATCAACTATAGTCTTAACTAATAAGGCTTTATTCCTATTAAGACAAATTCCTTCTTCTGAAAATTATCTTATTGAAGTCGGAGTAAATATTCAACAATTACATGCTCCATTGGAAAGATTTCAAGATAATATTGTTATTCATTATAAAAATGAAAGAGGACAACCAAATAATACAATAACATTAAATGTACTCCAAAGACAACATGTACCTGAAATTTTTGAGGCTCTTGAACCATTTTGTTTTGCACCTGCTATTACTGTACAAGAACCAATTACTGGAAGGGTTACACCTCAACACAATACAACTAAGACAAAAGAAGGACACCTAGATTGGAGAGAAACTGTTTTACCATTAATTGGAGAAATATGGAAACCCGCCTTCTGTGATGTTGGAGGAGGTGTTTTCCGCTTTGCACCAAGCAATCAATACACAATCCACCTTGCAGGGTGTCAAATCTTTCAAAAAGAAAATGGTGTTTTTGTAATTACACATCGAGGTGAACCTTATTATTTCAGAAGTCCTTCATATAAAGAAGCATTAGAATGGATTGATGTGCTCAAACTCAATGGTGCAACAACATAAACCAATTTTGCCAGAAAGTTCTCCACACGAAAAATAAAACATAC
>JGI24212J29972_1006173_pt1 | contig 13227 bp, 11 predicted proteins | sample EnhBio_Anaerobic_FD_29972 | JGI IMG/M metagenome (IMG submission 29972)
GCTACAGCGCAAGCGCGCAAAACGTTAGCAGCAATTTGGCAAAGACTATGGACGAACTCACAACAATAATGAATGAAATGCTTTTCCATCTAGATAATAATAGATGGATTTCATTTTCAAAAAGTGACTCTACCGAAAGATTCAAGGCCCGAGACAAATTGAGAGCCTTCGGTCTAATAGAACAATATAGTCTGTATTCATGGAGATTGACTGGTGAAGGATATAAGGCTATTGAACTTGGTGGTTTTGAAGAATGGTACTCTAATCAGAAAAAAGAACAGAAACAGGGTAGTTCTAATGGAGGCGACAATATTTCAATAATAACAGGCAGCAACAATAACATTAATCAATCTAATTTGGTAGACTCTGCGGATTCAAAAGTCGAACAGAAAAATCGCAACATGCCAAAAGGAAAAATTTCACTTGTAGAGCGAATTAGCTGGATAGTTGGGATAATCGCAGGCATAATTGCTATCTATGAATTTCTGCTAAAAGACCTGACTGTAAAATAGTTCAGCCAAAATTCCAAATTCTATGAAAGAGCTTCAAAAATATTCAATCAGGGGTTCATTCTTGTTTCAAGCAACCGATCAATTATCTAAGGTTTGCAATGCTCCCGGTGAAGACTTCAAGTGCGGTGGAATCTATATTATATATGCCGAGAGAAAAGGTGTTTCAGATCTTGTTTACATTGGAATCTCAGGCAGGATAGACAAACAATCAGGCCAATTGATACCAAGAAAAGATGGTATTAAAGGACGAATTGTAAATGGGAAAAGAGATGGAAAGCCTCGCAAAAATTACTGGTTAAGAGAGATGGACATTGAGAATATTGAAAGACTCAAATTTTATTGGTATGTAGTTCATGACAACGATTCATTTCAAGATTCTCCAGAGGCAATTGAAAAGGAGTTAATAGACATATACAAGCCGCGATGGAATAGAACATAAAACTGCTGCTAACATTTAGCGTAATAGACGAAAAAGCCCCATAAAAAAAGCCCCCTGCCAAGCGTAAGCTTCGTCAGGGCTGGTCGGGGCTTTTTTGTTCTATTACGTGCTGGCCGATACCGGGCTCTTCGCTAAGGGTAAAAGTAAATCCGCTGCTTCTTCATCTTCGGATTTTGGGAGGGGCTTTGGATCCTTTTTCGGACTGCTTTTTTGGTTTTCTTAATATTCCGGTCCAAACTGTACCACCATTTCGGTTTCAACTGTACCACTGATTCCGGTTCATTGCCCGATGAGCCTGTTCCAAAAGTTGAAGAGGTTTGAAATAAATTTAACGCCAACCAAACTTGCTTTTCTCCTGGTTTAGCCCCATTTTTATCTTGCAGATTGGGGATAGTTCTTTTTCTCCACATCCAGGTCTTTCGGGACTCTAACGTTATGCGTCACCCTAAGAATCAGTTACTATCAGTTGAAGACAAACATATCGAATGAAAGACAATTAAAGATATCTTTGAAGATAGAATTTTGAAATGGAAAAATTAAAACTCAAATCATTTGGTCCGATTAGTGAAGCTGAAATAAATTTTGGCGATTTAACATTTTTAGTTGGCCCACAAGCAAGTGGAAAAAGTATTTTATTACAACTCCTGAAACTTTTACTTGATAAAAACAACATTAAAAGAACACTCGAACAGTATAGCTTTATCTGGGGGAAGGAGGAGAACAAAATATTAGACTTTTACTTCGGAGAAGGTATGCATAAAATCTGGAAAAAAGACTCTGAAATTAAGTTAGATGACAAATTGTATCAAAAAGGGTTCCTGCTGCCTTCTAAAACAGGTAGAATTGGCAAAACAAGCAAAAATGAAGAAGCTCTTTTCTATATCCCTGCGCAAAGAATACTAAGTGTCGCAGATGGTCGTCCTAAAAACTTTATGGAATTTGATGTATCTACGCCATATGTCCTAAGACAATTTAGCGAAACGTTAAGACAGCTTTTGCAAAATGGAATGGAAAATAAAGAAGCTATTTTTCCGATTAACAATCGTCTTAAAAAACCACTTCGGGACTCTTTTAATGATAGCATTTTTCATGATGGGAAAGTAATAATTGACGAGAAGACTGGGCAGAAAAAGCTCAAAATGCAAGTTGAAGGAATGAATGTGCCTTTTATTGCTTGGAGTGCCGGACAAAAAGAATTTATGCCCTTGCTTATGGGATTCTATTGGCTTTGTCCTCCTTCAAAAGTCTCAAAAAAAGATAATTACAAGTATGTTGTAATTGAAGAGCCTGAAATGGGACTACATCCACAAGCAATTAAATCTGTAATTCTTCAAGTTCTTGATTTATTAAGTAGAGATTACAAAGTGATTATCTCAACGCATTCACCAGTTTTACTTGAATTTGCTTGGGCATTTAATTTACTCAAAAAATCCAAAGCTAAAGATGAGGCACTTTTTGATTTATTTGACTTAAATAAGTCGGCTCCAACAATAAGACTCTTTAACGACTTACTATCCACCAAATCAATAAATACATTTTACTTTTCAAGAGAAAAAGGGAAGGTTTTAGTAAAAGACATTACAAGCTTAGACGCAGGTAGCGAAGATGAGGCAGTTTCAGAATGGGGTGGGCTTTCACAATTTTCAGGAAAAGTAACTGACGTAGTATCAAATTTATATGATGAAAAAAGTTAAGGGCAAACTACCGACAAAACAAAATAATAGATTCAAGAGTGCAGTAGAGTCGACCCCTGATGTAGCAAATGGTTATAGATCGGGTCTTTCAGCAATGGGCCCGCACACTTCAAAGATTTCAGTTGCTTCAACACCATTAATTGAAGGTAGTGTCGATATCGACACTTGCACAACTGCTAAATATCCAAATTCAAATCGCTGGGATTATGTTTTTGCTTATGACGGGAGGGCTTATTTTGTTGAAGTTCATTCGGCCAATACGAGTGAAGTTAGAACTGTCTTAAACAAACTGCAATGGTTAAAGGATTGGCTTAACAATAACGCAACTGAAATAAACAAATTAAAGGCTAAGAATCCTTTTTATTGGATTCAATCAAAAGGATTCGCAATACCCAAAACATCTCTGCAATATAGAGCAGCATCAAATGCTGGAATAAAACCAATTGCAAAACTAAATCTAGAATAAAGTGCGAAGAATAATCAAGTAACGCAGCGGGCCTTTACCCCCTCGCCCAATTCCAATACATGAAAACCATCTCCCTAACAAAACTTTGGGAACTTAAAACTTGCCCCACCCCATCTCCCCAATCCCCCTTTTTCGTCATGCCATTTTTGCCAATGCTCAAACTATAATTGTAATTTAGACGCCGAATTAATCAAGCCTGTTTGAATGAAAAGAGATACAGATATTTCCCAGGAAGTTGCACTCATTTGGAATACCGCTAATGATGTTTTACGAGACATCTTTCAGCGCACAGAATACCCCGACATTATTTATCCCATGGTGCTAATCCGCCGGATTGAAGGTGTGATGATTGCCAAAACTGAGCAACTCAAAAAGGAATTGGAAAGCCAATTGGCTAAGGTGGACAAGAATACCCGAGAACAAATCCTGAACGGAAAAGTCTTGCAGGAAATCAAATTCAATAACACCAGCGGCAAAACACTTGCCATTCTTGCAGACGAAGGCGAAAGCAGCATCAAGAATAATTTTATAGCTTACCTCAATGGCTATACCGACAATATCAAAATCATTATTGACCGCTCGGGCATTCGCTCTCATATCAATAAACTCGCAGAAGAAAAAATCCTGTACACGCTCATCAAAGACTTTTCTGAGATTGACCTAAGCCCCGAAAAGGTGAGCAATATCAAAATGGGTTATGTGTTTGAGGAATTGATTCGCAAATTTTCAGAAGCCAACAATGCCGAAGCAGGTGAACACTATACTCCACGTGAGGTAATTGACCTGATGACGCTTATGCTGGACATGGACGAGAAAGCCATCAAAGACGGACAACTCGTTACCATCTACGACCCTGCCTGTGGTAGCGGTGGTATGCTTTCGGCAGCCAAAGAGTTTATTGAAGAAAAGATAAATCCCAATGCCAAAGTGGTACTGTACGGTCAGGAGGTAAACGACAAAACCTGGGCAGTTGCCCAAGCCGATTTGTTGCTGAAAGGTGAAACGGCTTACATCACCAAAGGCGACACGCTGTATGAAGATGGTGCTGCTGGTGAGCAGTTCGACTTTATGCTTTCCAATCCGCCTTATGGCAAGAGCTGGAAGAAAATTCAAAAGAAAGTGCTGGCCAACAGCAACGGTCGTTTTGATGTGGGACAACCCCGCAGCAGCGATGGACAGTTGCTCTTTACACTGCACATGATTAGCAAAATGAAACCAGCCGAAATGGGCGGTTCTGCCATTGCCATTGTACACAACGGTTCGCCTTTGTTTAGCGGCGATGCCGGAAGCGGTGAAAGCGAAATACGCAGATACATTTTGGAAAACGACTGGCTGGAAACCATTGTAGCCCTGCCCACCGAATTGTTTTACAACACGGGAATTGCCACCTACATCTGGTTAGTCCGAAACAATAAACCCGAAAAACGAAAAGGCAAAATTCAATTGATTGATGCTTCAAGTTTTTGGAAACCTATGAAACGCAGTTTGGGCAACAAACGCAGACGCATTCACAACGGTATGGAAGGCAGCGGAGAAAACGAACGCTATGTGGAAGCTAACGACCAGATAAAACAAATCATTGACATTCATAAAGCCTTTGCACCCGGACCGCACAGCAAGATTTTTGAACTGGAAGATTTTGCTTTCCGCAAGGTGTTTCTTGATTTGGAGGAAACCGATGAAAACGGCAACCCAATAACCGAAGAAAAAGAAGTAACGGTTGCTCAAAACAAATTGGACAACACCTTGCTGATTAAAACTGCCGATGATAAAAAACGCTTAGCCGAACTGAAAGACAAGAAAGGAAAAGAAGGCGAATTTACTTTTAACCTGAACCCCGAAAGCGAACTGGTTACCAAGCATAAAACGGCAGATACTTCCATTACCATTCGCAAAACCTTGGATGGCAGCAAACTGGGGCTGAAAGCCACCATCAATGTGCCGAAGATTGTAAAAGACACTGAATACATTCCTTGGAAAGACGACAAAGAAGCATTCCTGAAAAAGGAAGTTGAAAAGAAATGGCAAATCACCAAGGAGGAAAAAGGTTACGAAATTCCTTTTACCAAACATTTCTATGTTTACCAACCGCTGCGGGAGGCAAATCTGGTATCGGCAGAGCTATCCAAGATAGAGGCCGAAAACATCTTGTTAATGAACCAACTAGGAATTTCTTAGCCTGTAACTAGCAAATAATTTACCAGACAAAAGGTACGAACTATGAAACTTTGCGTTACATTTGCATCAGCAGGTCAAACAGGGCTAACCCAGATAACAACATCCCAAAGCCTGTCTTTTTACACGGTAGTTTTTTTACTTACGCTAATACACCTCCCATGCCTCTCTCGGTTCGCCGGGATGCACACTTGGGGGGTCTTTTCTTTTTTGGAGTATGCGTAAAAAAATTTACCTTAAAGCTCCTTTAACCTACCAAGACCAGCTGGCATTAATGGAAAGCCGCGGATTAAGTGTTACAGAAAGGACCAAAGCCATAGCTTACCTTCAAGAGATTAGCTATTACCGACTTAGTGCCTATTTTTTGCCCTACCAACAGGTGAAGGACAGCTTTAATGCAGGTACTACTTTTGAGCAAATCATCCAAACCTATTCATTTGACAGAGAACTGAGGCTCTTGATTTTCGATTGCATAGAACGCATTGAAATTGCCATCCGTACCCAAATCATTTATTCAATGGCATTGCATTACAACGATGCGCACTGGCAAGACAATAAGGCTTATTTTATCAGCCCCTATTACAATAAAATCGGAAATCTGGTAGACCCCTATTCAGACTTTCAAAATAGTATTTCCAAAGCCAAAACAGCCCGAACTCCCGAAGTATTTATTAAGCATTACAGCGACAATTATTCTAGTCCGGCAAACCCACCTTCGTGGATGTACTTTGAACTATTAACCATTGGCGAGCTTTCGCATATCTACAGGGGATTACGAAACAATGCAGATAAAAAGCGGATAGCAAATTTTTTCGACCTGCATCAAACGGTGTTTACTTCATGGCTCCATACGCTAACCTATGTAAGGAATATTTGTGCCCATCATGCACGACTTTGGAACAAAGATTTTGCCATTGAACCCGATAAACTCTTGAAACCACTTGGTCCCTGGATCCGTGCTCCTTTTCAAAACAACAAAAGGGCTTTTTATTTTGTATGTGCACTTAAATACCTGTTGCAAAGAGCAAATCCGGGCAACAAATTGAAAGAACAACTAAACGCATTATTTGCCCGCTATCCAAACGTTCCCATTCAGTACATGGGCATTCCTTCTGATGGCAAAGGAAATAGGTTGGATTGGCAAAACGAACCCTTATGGCAATACTAAATCAAGCAAATCCTCAAATCAAAAAAATCATGGTTCAGACAACTTACGAAACCTATAAGCCCAGCGGTATTGAATGGATTGGAGAAGTTCCAGAGCATTTTAAATTGAGAAGGTTTAAAAATGAATTCATCTATATAAAAGGAAAGAATCCAAAAGAGACATTCTTTTTTGACGAAGCCAATGGAAGAACTACAGATATGCCATATTTATCAATGGAGTACTTAAGGAACGAAAATGCAGAACCCGAATTTCCAGAAAAAGATGAAAGGCTTGTTTCTGTTGAAGATGGAGAAAGTTTGCTTCTGTGGGACGGCTCTAACGCTGGTGAATTTATAAAATCAAAAAAAGGCTATTTGTCTTCAACAATGGTAAGAATCGACCATAGTAAAAGGATGAATAGTAAATATGCGTTCTACATTTTCCAATCTTACGAAAGAATTTTAAGAGACTTTACCAATGGCATGGGTATTCCTCACGTAAATGGAGTTTTGTTAAATAATAGCTATTTGCCAATCACTCACAATGAAGTAGAACAACTCGCCATCGCCAACTACTTAGACGACCAAACCCAAAAGATAGACCGCCTGATAGCCAACAAAAAAGCACAGGCTGAAAAACTGAAAGAACTGCGGCAGATTGAAATCAACAATGCGGTTACCAAAGGGCTAAACCCCAACGCTGAAATGAAAGACAGCGGTATTGAATGGCTGGGGAAAATTCCGAAGCATTGGGAGGTGAAGAGAGTTAAAGATTATGGGCGTGTTTTAGGAGGCTTTGCTTTTAAGAGTAACGCATTTCTTGAAGAAGGGAATGTTATGGCTCTAAAAATTACGAACATACAAACAATGCAATTGGATTGGGATGATATTGAATTTTTACCTGATAATTATTTTGAAACCTACTCTGAATATTCCCTAAAAACTGGCGATTTGGTTTTCGCATTAACACGTCCTATTATTTCAACAGGAATAAAGGCTGCGATTGTTTCAATATTAGATTCCGATAGAATTTTAATAAATCAAAGAACAGGTGTTTTTAAGCCAAGCAAAGGGATAGAAACCAATTATTTGTACTTTATAGCTTTAAGTGACTATTTTTTTCAAGATTTCAATCTTCGAATAAAAACAACAAATCAACCAAATATTTCGACTGAAGATATAGCAAGGATAAAGTTGGCAGTACCACCGAAAGCGGAACAAATCCATATCGCCAACTATTTGCAACAACGCACCACCGCCATTGACCAACTTATCAAAAACATTGAAGCGCAAATTGAAAAACTACAAGAGCTAAGAAAAATTAAGATATATGAAGCCGTGACGGGGAAGATAAAAGTCTGAACCATGATTAAAAGGATTGAAAGATTAACCTGATTAATGCATATATAGAATGAAACACGAAGAGATTACAAAAAGGATTATTGGCTGTGCGATGCGGGTGCATAATGCTTTGGGCAATGGTTTTCAGGAAGTGATTTATCAGCGGGCTTTGCAAATTGAAATGCAATATGATGGTTTGGGGTTTCAGCGTGAAATGGAAATGCCGATCTTTTATAGAGACGAACAGATAGGAACAAGACGAGTAGATTTTTTTGTGGAGGGTTTGGTAATGGTGGAGCTTAAAGCTCTTATAAAATTAGAAGATGTTCATTTGGCACAGGCTATGAATTATCTGGAAGCGTATAAAATGGAAATAGGCCTACTGATAAATTTCGGAGCACGAAGCCTCGAGTTTAAGAGGGTTCATAACAACAAGCAAATAAAATCAAGTAATCCTTAAATCAAGCAAATCAAGGTTCAGACAATGGCAACACAGCGTAAAGATTGGGAACGAATTTTTGAAGACCATTTTTGTCATCAGTTGGATACGAAATGGGGCTACCGCATTTTTCGCGACAGTGAAATTACGGTGGACAAGGAAAACTGCATCCATTGGGACAGGCTTGAACAGTTTTGGCAAGATACCCAAGGCTCCACCCTGCAAGCCGTAAAATCGGAATTGGGTTATGATTGGAAAAAGGATTTAGGCAAAAAAATTACGGAACAACTTCAGGAAAAACCCTTGTTCCAATTGCTTCGTGACGGATTGAAGGTAAACAGTCAGCACACGCTGGATTTACTCTACTTCAAACCCGAACGCAGCGACAACAAGCATCAGGAAGAACTGGCTAAGAAAAACATTTTTAGCGTCATTCGTCAGTATCATTTTACCAGTGCCGCCAATGCAAGGCAAGAAGAAGACGATCGCCAAAGCATTGATGTGGTGGTTTGCTTGAATGGCTTTGCTATTATTACCCTTGAACTTAAACACACCCTTGCCAAGCAAAATGTATTAGATGCTGTAAAGCAATACTGCGAAAGAGATACCGAACGCCCCATTTTTTACCGTGCCTTTGTACATATAGCCAGTGATGACGAAAAGGCGAAAATCGCCACCACATTCAGCAAGCCACCTACCAAAGACGATTTCAGGGAGTTTAATACGGGCTTGCTCAATCAGAAAATAAAAGGTGATGATTATGCAGTGCAGTACCTATACAATGAAATTCTGGCTCCCGAAAGTGTGCTTAATTTTATTGAACGCTATTTGTATGGCAGCACACAAGGTTGGATTTTTCCACGCTATCACCAGCAACGTTGCGTAAAACGCATTTACGATGACATTACCGAACATTACCGCAAGAAGAAAGCACTCAACCTTCGCTATCTCATTCAGCACAGTGCAGGAAGCGGAAAGAGTAATACGATTGTATGGCTGGTGCAAAACCTGCGAAACTTGCACGTAAAAAACCAAAAGGTATTCGACCATATTATCATTTTAACTCATCGTGTAAACCTTGACGACCAAATTAGCAGGGATTTTAGGAAAGCCATTGGCCAAAATAGTGTTGTGGCATACTGTGAGAAAGCAAATGATGTGAGGTTAGCATTAGGGGAACGATTGGACAATTATCGAAATCCCGAAATACCAATCAATGCTCCTGTTATCGTTACCATTCTGCACAAGTTTTCATTCCTGAAAGACCTTGCCGACCAAACAGGGAAAAACATTTGCTTCATTATTGACGAAGCTCACACCAATCAAGAAGGCAAACTGCACGAAAAAATGGTGGATGTGTTTGATGAAGCAACGGGGCTAACCATTCAGCAGAAAATTGAAGAAGAAGATGACGAGCAAGAAGAATTGCTGGATGAAATTTCCAGAAAGGAATTTCCAAACCTTTGCTTTATTGCATTGACTGCAACGCCAAGCGATAAAACCATTCAGCACTTTGGCCAAGAAGGCCGCGCCTTTGACGTGTACAGTATGGATGAAGCCATAGCCGAAGGCTACATTATGGACGTGGCAAAAAAACATCATCACATACGAAACGCTTTACGAACTCAACTACAAACTGCCCGACGACCACCAGCAGAATGAATATCCTACCTTGCAGGTTTACCGTGCATTGAAACTGAAAGCCTTTGAAGATGATGAAGTCATTAAAGAAAAGTGCAAAATCATTGTTTCCATTTTCAAAGACCGTACAGCGAATAAAATTGAAGGTAAGGCCAAATCAATGATTGTTACTTCAAGCCGTTTGAGTGCCGTGAAATACAAAATCTATCTGGACGAAGAACTGAAAAAACGGGGCTTGAAATGGAAATCGTTGGTTGCCTTTAGCGGGCAAATCAATCACAACGGAATTGTCTATTCGGAAACCGAAATGAACAAAAGTAACAATCCGCAAAACGTGAAGATTGAAGAATGCTTTGAAAAAGGTGATGACATTCGGTTTCTGATTGTGGCTAACAAGTTTCAGGTTGGCTTCAGCGAAAAAATGCTTCACACCATGTTTGTGGACAAAGCCCTGCAAGACCGCAATGCAGTTCAAACCATAAGCCGCCTGAATAGAATTTATCCCGGTAAGAAATTTGATACACTCACCGTTGATTTTACTAACTCGTATGATAAAATAATCAAAGCATTCCGCAAGTATCAAAGCAATGTAGAAAGCCACAAAGAAGCCAATCCCGATGATTTGTACAAAATCAAAGACGAGTTGCTGAAGCGTGGTATTTTCACCTTGGAAGATTTAGAAGAATGTGTAAAGCTGTTCAATAGTGAAAATCCGGCAGATGTAGTTCCGCTATCTGTTTTATTTACTAAAATAAAAGGCATCCTGCAAGCAAAAGCAGACAGCGATAAACAGCGAGAATTCAGAACCTTGCTTGCCCGTTATGTAAGTTTATTCGGGTTTATCCGTGCCTTATTCCGTTTACGCTTCAAAGACAAAATCCTGATTGACTTCAACATCTTTGCCACACTTCTTTACAAAAAACTCGACCCAACTATGAGTGCCGAAGAGTTGGAAAAGGAAATCGAGAAAGTGAAACTGAAAACCTTTGATATTGAAAAAATATCGGAAGGCGTTGAGGAACCCGAAGGAGGTGATGATGAAGAAGAAGGAGGAAACGGTGGCGGTAAAGGAGGAGGAGGAAACATCACCAATGTTCGACCTATGGCTACCGTGGAAGAAGTGGTAATTGCCATCAATCTGCGTTTCAGAGAAAGGGTTTCACCCGAAGGGGTTACAGTAGTTGAGAACTACTTACAAGCCCTACAAGTAGACAATGACCTGAAAACAACCATCAAAAACAACCTGACTCAAGACGAAAGACAGGTGTATGATTTGGTGATAAAGGGCATTATGGACAAACTCTATACCGACTACATCATCAAGCATTCACCCCAGCACTATAGTGAACTGACACAAGAAAACATTCAAGGATTTATAAACCAAAGTGCTTACAAAATGCTGAGGGAACTACTTAGAACATCAGCTTAAAGTATTCCCCTGTTCAAGTACCACTTTTACAGCAGTTAATTTGATAGGATCTTCGGGGCATAAGAGCCTGAACTAAGCTGTAGAAACCAGAATCAGTGACATTTATCAATAATTTTGGACAGTAGAGTTGGTCTTATATGAAAAAATTCACATTGGATTAATGGAAAAAAAACTTTATTTGCCTCGTGAAATTCCCAAAAGGGTTAAACGCTTAATTCAATTGCTATGAAATCGACTGAGGAAATCAAAACAAAGACATTTGAAAAAGAGTACCTTGAAATTATGAAGGGATACAATAATCAAAGTCCCTACAATAATCAAACACCTCAATGGACTAACCCAAATGATTTTATTGCAAAATTCTCTCTATATCAAGAGACTCCGAATAGTATTACTTCCACAAACACGATGGTAACTTTATAAGTTAAATCTTTATGCCAAATTGGAAAGAAGTCTTGGACGAGCTTCAGGCAGAAGTAAAAAAAGGGACACCTAATGCTCTTGACCTAATTAGGAGAAAATACCTTTCAGAAATCAATAAAAAAACAGGCAGGAATGTAATTGCCTATTATTCTGGTTGGCTCCAAAGAGGTAATGCCATTGATGTAATTGTTAACGATAAGGATAAAAATGCCTTTATGGTTAACATACACAAATTAGACCGCACTAAAGGGTTAGACCTTATTTTACATACCCCCGGGGGCGACCTTGCAGCAACTGAAAGTATCGTTGACTATTTGAACCAAATGTTTGGGAATGACGTAAGAGCAATTATCCCTCAAATTTCAATGAGTGCAGGAACTATGATTGCATTATCATGCAAAGAAATCGTTATGGGGAAACAATCCAACTTAGGCCCTATCGACCCTCAAATGGGAGGTGTTGCTTGTCAGGCCGTGCTAGATGAATTTGAAAAAGCAAAGATGGACATCAAAGCAAATCCTCAAGCAGCGCCACTTTGGCAGGTAATAATTTCCAAATATCATCCAACTTTTCTTGGAGCTTGTCTAAGTTCAATAGAATGGTCGGAGAAACTTGCCTCTGATTGGTTAACAAGAAATATGTGTAATGGGGATGAAAATAAAACTAAAAAGATACTAAGAGAATTTAGTGACCATAAAACAAACAAGTCACACGCAAGACACATCTCAAAAAATAAGTGTAAAGAAATTGGGGTATCAATCCTTGACATGGAGGATGACAATGAATTGCAAGATCTCATCTTGACCGTACACCATTCGTTCATGCACACCTTCAGCCACAGTACAGCAACAAAGATAGTTGAGAATCATTTGGGAGTAGCATATGTTGAGTCGTTACCAATGCAGGTTCCAGCTCAATAGACTGCCAACCTCTCAAGAGAAAAGTACTTACCGAATAGTCGACCAATCAGGGTATTTGTAAGCCCACGTTGAAGTTCATCCTTTACAATAGTTGAATTGATAGGATTCTCGAGGCATGAGTATATCAAGTGATGATTATCAAAAGCATTTGGTGCTTCAAGTGCAAAGTGGCCTAAGTAAATCTGCCTATTGCAAACAAGCCGGCATCCCTTATCAAAGTTTTTTGTACCATTGGAAGAAACAGAGCGGCTCAAGTTTTTCCAATACCTTTACACTTCTTAAGCCAGGTAAGTCTAAGTCAAAAGAACTAGAACTTCATCTTCCCAATGCTTGCTTTTTTTGAATATTCCGGTTCTAACTGTACCACCATTTTGGATTGAACTGTACCACTGATTTCGGATTGAACTGTACCACCATTTCGGTCCAAACTGTACCACTGATTCCGGATGAATGCCCGATGTGCCTGGTGCAAAAGTTGATGAGGTTTGAAATAAATATAACACCAATCAAACTTGCTTTTCTCCCGGTTTAGCCTACCGGTTTGGGAAGAGTGAAGAGTTTTCTTTCACCATAATCCGATACTTCGGATCTCTGAACTTAGG
>JGI24212J29972_1014682_pt1 | contig 12786 bp, 1 predicted proteins | sample EnhBio_Anaerobic_FD_29972 | JGI IMG/M metagenome (IMG submission 29972)
GATTGGGAGGCATCTTGAGCGCCTTGCGGGTATCATCGATTGGGCTCGATTACAGTGTTCTGGTCGTGTATCGCTTCTCAACAAGGAGTTTTCAGTCACTAGTCATGCAAGCGATGAGAAATCGACCGAGGATGAATCTGCCGCAGATACAGCAAAGCGCATAGAGACAGCTCTTTTTGTGGCGAATGAAGTTTGCCCCAAATACGTTGATACGGCCTTTCGTATGCGTACCGATGAAGGTACCGATTTGGATAACGAAATCCTAGCGTCCCGTTTGCGTATTGTCGTTTGTTTGATCGCAAGATTGAGTTTTCATCCAAGTCTCACACGTGGCTTAGACGCCGTCGCACGAATTCTCTTTTCCGGGAAACAATTCTATAAAAAGAATGGTTCCGCTTTGGTAAGGCGTGGCTCTGACGAAGACGAAGAGGACGAGGATGACGATGAAATTGACGAAACTGAACGCGATGCTCTCTTAAACCTCGACTTTGCACAACTTGATGAGGAAGGTTATGAGATTTGGGTGCGCCGAATCAGCCTCGATGACGATGAATACATCCTTTCAAATCCTCCAAACTATCTTTTATTTTCTGATGACGATTCTGAGTCGTCCTCTGATACTCTGCCTCCCATCTCTTCTATTTCTGCTATACCCGAGGTTCAACAACTTTTACGTGCGACAAAAGAGCGCTACGTTCGTTACTGCGTGGCCCTCAATCCTCACAAACTTCTTGACTCTTCACCCATCTTCAATGATTTTTATTTCGGTGCACGTGATCTCCTCAAAGAACTTAAACGTGAACGAAGAGAAGAGAGACGCCGTAGAAAACACGGGGATAATTCCGAAACGGATGAAGACAAGCGCTCTTCTAGCCCTTCCACCTCGTCATCCTCTGAATTGGAAGCCTCCACTTTGTCGGCAGATATGAGTATGTTGAAAGAGGAGCATCCCTCCGATGATCAAATTGATGGAGAGGCTCCGAAAAAACGAATCAAAAATCAAGCTGTAGGCGAAGATGCTTCAACCGATGGTGAAGGTTCTAGCGAGAATGGAGATGATGAGGATGATTTCCAATACGTGAAGGTGAATGATGAAAATAATTGGCTATTCCGTTATGGTTTTTGTTCGAAGCGTTCTCAGAAGGATTTTTCTGCTTATGCTCGAAAACAAGCGAATTTCGTGGTGAGAAGCGGCATGGCAGCCCTCTTGTTCCGTCGTTTGTTGCGAACTTCCATTTGATTCAAGCATCCGATGCTTGAATCACATCTATCTGATACCGCACGTGCTCATCTTGCTAGCTCGTCTCCGAGCGATTCTACCTTGTATCCCTTCTTCACAACGTCGCAAACGGCCTTTTTGAACTTTACTTGCAGTTTTAAGGTTTTGTGTCGTCTGCTGCCCTACTTGCATCCCTCTATCACCTACCAAGTCACGACCCATCTTGCCTGCATTTATCGCAACGTGTTCGTGCCCCTTTCCAACTATGTCGAAGGGGTGCGTCAGGACATTTTCGCAAAAGAATTTGAAGAAGTCGCTAAGACGTTTGAAACTCGTCTGTTGCAGTCTCTCATTGATTCACCCGTTTACTTAGCCCTTCCCAACTCTAAGGAGGAATTTACACATCTTTCCCATGATGCAATGCCCAACACTAGCGAAATTGGCGAAAAAATCTCGCTATGCGCTTGGAACTTTGCTGCCTCCCAAGAGCCTATCATGTCCTTATATCCCGCTAAAATGGGTGCTTTGCGTGACTCAGGACCTGCTGCTGCAGCCAAAGAAGGCAGCACATCGGCGTTCATGCAAGATGAAACTATTTGTTTTGCATCCGGCGAGAGGGTCCCTGAGGACTATATCGTGGAATTGAATGCCATTCGTGCCATGGCAGGTCTCGATAGTCGCATTTTGGAGCGCCGTTTGAATGCCATCAACTTGTTGTGGGATGCTTGCAGAGATGCCGCTGGTGTGGTGAATAACGAATTGGAACGTCGTAGGTATTTAAACGAGTATCAAACAAATTATCAGAAGTGGCAAGCCGATATGGAGGTCTACAAAAAGGAGGTAGCGCGCCGACAAAATTTGCAATTTGAAGCCGGTGGTGTGGATGCACTGCAGCGACTGCTTCCCTTAGTCCCTCCTCGTAAGCCTGATCATCCCTTTGAAGAACCCACTTCTACCTCGGTACATGCTCAGTATGCCTATCAAGCGCGACAACAAGCCTACGGACAAATTTTGCAGTACAACGCGGTGACGCACCCCTTCCACTTTGGTTTACCAGGTTTTGTCAGTCATCACTCCTTGACTATTATTAGCTCTGTATTTGGTCCCAAGGCCCACGTGGCACTGATTCCCAAGGCGAAAGATTTGCTCGGCTTTTTCGCCCAACAAGATATTCTCACTGAGGAGCACTTGGACTACATTTGGCAGTCACACTTGTCGAAGCACATTTCCATCGTTCATTTGGTCTGGGAGGCCTTCGCACTGTTGGCACCGTTCCTTTCTTCGCCTCTCCTTGAACACCTCTTCTTGCTCATTCAACGCGATCTCACCCCTAACATGATCTCTAAAGAGATGATAAATCTAATCAAGGCCGTCACATCGGTTGCTCTGCAACAGCAAGACAGCATTTTCGTGGAAGAAATGGAGCGAATCACCAATGAGGCCGACGCCTCCAAAGCCCAGCTCTTCCAGCAGTATCAGCAACAACTTCGTTCCAAAGGCTCTTCTAGTTCCAAATCCACTGATGCTGCAGACCAAGGTGCTGGTGCAGAGGCTATGGAGATCGAAATCGACGACGAAACTTCCTCCGTCGATCCTCAGCTCGAAGAGCAGTGTCTTCAAGCTCAGCTGAATGTGGATACTTTGGCCGCGCAACGCATGTATGTTGTTCAACATCAGCCTAGAAAGTTGTACGGTCTTTGGACGATGATGCGTGTGCTCACCGATGGTGACGTGCTTTCTGCTCAAGCTACCCCTGCGTTGATTAAGGATACAGTCGAGACATTCTTTAAGAGTTTGTTCGAATGGGGACCTTGTTCGCCCTTCCGTGCTCACTTTTTGATCTTCTTGTTGCACCGCATCCAACACAATCAATCGACGGCGCAATCCATCTTATTGTTCAATAGCATCTTGGAGACTTATCTGCCACATAAGCAGTATATCCAGTACAGCCCTGAGGCCCGAAGCGAATTCGCTCAATTGCCTCCTTTGGCCGCTGAGCACTTGCAATTGGCGATTCAGACGCTTGCCAATACGCCTGGCCTCTTGGTGGATCTTTCTGCGTCCGCTACGAATGATCTCGTCACGACACACGGCTTGGCGCTTTGGTTGCCCGTTCCCTTCCTTTCTCAACAAATGGCAGTGACTACTGTTGTAAATTGGCTTGAAACACACTTCCAACTGCAATCGATCATCATCTCTGCGATGACCAACTACAAGGCCACCGTTTTGCACTTGGAGGCAGGCGTCAAAAGAGAAGATTTCATGGCGTCCATTGAGAATGCCTCTGTCGCTTCAGATGCTTCCGTTGGCTCCGTTCCATCGCAATACGTGATTCAATCCATCGCCAATAAGAAACTAGAAGAGCGCAGAAACGAAGGATTCATTCCTGTCGAATCGACTTCCCAAGGCAATACGACCACCACCTCTTCTCCTGCGCCATCCTCCCGCTATTTGAAGGCTTCTCCCTTCAGCTACACCGAACACATTGATATTAGACTTCGCGCTATGGTCCTGACTTCGCACTCCTGTGAGGTTAAGCGACTTGGTCGTCCTGAGTTGGATCAATGGTGGGTGCTGTTGATGAGATGGTGTTTGACGAAGAAGGAGATGAAGATGATGAGTGAGCATTGGACAAGTTTACTTTTCAACTACGCCACCAACCATTTCCCCGTCACCGATAAGGATATGGATTACTTATTTAACAAGCTGGCGGCTGAACTCGACGTCACAGAAGCAACTAAGACTGAATTAGACTTGATTAAAGCTTTCATCATTTTCTTTGCCTGGCGACGCGAGCAATACGTTCCGTTGCCTCCCAAGGACCACGCGGCTTACCCTTATGGTTTTTACATCCGTGGTGATATTCTTCAAATCCCTGGGCTTCACTTGTTCTGGAAAATCGCAACACAAACCAAAGACCCGAAATCAGCTGAAGCAGCCAACTCTATCATCGTATCCTTCTATGAATACCCTGCTCCTGATGCCGACAAGTCTCATTTCCAGAAGGCCTTCGTGATGAACGCTGTAGAGATTCTCAAAACGAATTACGAACTCATTTCTTCGTCCGGCTCGAAGGCTGCAGCCTCGCACTTTACTCCCATTTCGAGATGCTTGACGCTGATTAGAAAGGTTTTGAGCTCTTCTGTCAATCGCGCATCCCCCACAACGAGAGGTATGCCCATCAAGTTGACACTCAAGCCTCTCACGACGCAGCTGGTCGAGATTAATCTCTTCTTCAACGACCCTATATCTGTTGTGAGAGCGAAGGCGGCTGAGGTGTTGAAGACGGTGCCTCAGGAAGTGCGACTGATTATTACAGGCAAAGAATTGAAAATCGAATCTGATCACATTGCCATCTCCCAATCCACTCAGATTAGCGCTGGTTCCACCATTCACATCATTAAGAAGCCTCAAAGCAGTGGACAAAATGCCGCCGAAGCCACACCTGGGGAAGCGGCTCCTCCCCAAATCAGCGTCATTGCAATGTTGCTGTCTACTGAGCCCTACTTCTCTCTCTTTTTCAATGTCCTCCTCGTTGCCTCCTCGCAGAATAATAATGATTTGGCCAAGCAGGTCTGGGACTTGTTGATGGAATTGCCTCACAATCGCGAATTGATGAATGGTCTCGATTCGATTCGTGCTGCTGACGCTACCATGCAAGGTATCGAGGGTACTCCTGATGCTGCTGGTACTGCCCCTGATTGGAATGTGCTGCTCGATCCCACGAATAGTTTCAAACTCTTTTACTCACTTCAGATTGTAGAGTCTTTATTGAGACCTCGAGATGGACCTACAGCGACGACGGAACGCTGGGATCGAGCCTTTGAGAGCACTGGTGGTGTTTTGCATCTCGTGCGTTTGTTGCTCACTGCACCCCTCACCAACGCTTCTCAAGGTTTCAAACGTTTCCCTGCGGCCTCGCTCATCTTGGATTTGCTGACAACATATCTTACCAGAAATGCACCTGTCCCCTCACCGGAAGCCACGAAGGTTTATTCTTCGAACTCGGTCGTCATCCCCCCTGCGGCCATTTTCAGCATGCTCAGTGCCGAAAGCTTGGCTCGCGATGTGTTGAGTGCTGAGGAGCTCAAATTGTCGCCAGAAGAAAGGACTGCGCTTTTGGTTAGTAAACTAGCGAAACGCCTTTTGGACCTTGGTTTGGCTTCCATCATTGACGAATCTGACTTGTTGCATCAAGAAGACGATGAAGGCCGTCAAGCAATTGCTTCTCCAACCCCTTCAACACAAGAAGAGCAAGACGATACCAACGCCGCAGCGACCATCACACCTTCGGTGCAGAAGCAAACGGATGATTCCGGGCCTTCCAATTCGGAAGTCCTCTTGTCTCACATCTGGCCCTTCATGTTATCCATTTCCAATCATTCGGCTCAAACCATGCGCTCTTCGGTTCTATCGGCCTCTATGAAGCCCACGTGGCATAAATTGATGCAAGTCGTGTTCCTATCCAAAGTTCATTTGGATCGTGTGCGTTCTTCTCTGAGCTCGGCCATCACCTCCCTCTTGATTGTTTCCTCTGGCGTGGATTCATACGAAATGGTGCAACCCACCGATGGAGGAAGCTACATCATGACGAACAAATCTCTGATTTTCTTTGCCGACTTGGCCTACAGCTTGTTCACACCCTCCACGCTGCCTGCTGGTTTGCCATATTGTCACGAATTCTTTGGACTCCTCAATTCCATGTCGAGACAATTATTCGAAGACATGCGCACGACAACCGCCCCAACCACGGATATCATTCCCATTTTTGTGAAGCAACAAGTCCACACCGACCGTTTGCTCACTCACGATGCTGTGCTCAAAGGTTTCGCGGAGCGACTCTATCAAGCGGTTACTGCAGTTTCTCTAGTGCTCTCTACGTACCCTGTGATTGAAAAGCGTGGTGATGCTTCGTTGAAGGATGTTTATTTGATCGGATTGCTAGATTTTATTAAATCTTGCCTCGAGCTCTTCCCTTCTTGGGTCTTTACTCATCCTGCCATCTTCTCTGGAGGTTCTAAGCCCTCTTTGGAGGACAATCCACTTGATTCGAAACTCGAGGAAGAAAAGGCCACGAATGGATCGATCGCATTTTCCATCGCTTCTTCGATTGGAAATCTGCTATTCCGTATTTCTTCACCAACCAATAGCGCTGGGGCACTTTCCCCACCTGCTTGCAAAACTTCGGAATCTCGTAGCGCTGCCTTCTCATTGTTGCTCACCCTCACAAATCCCCTTCTATCGACCCATTTTGATACTTTGACGAAACAATCCGCTTTGGAGAAGCTACCTAATCCTATGGTTCACATTTCTTGCTTGTTGAATGACTTCATCCTTCCAAGACACATTGGCCGTGGTAACATCGGCAATGGTATCAAATCTTGGGCCTATCAACCTCTTGGTATGGAGAAGGCTGCATGTGGTTACGTCGGACTGAGAAACTTGGCTGCCACTTGCTACATGAATTCTTTGATGCAGCAGTTCTATATGTTGCCTCAATTCCGTTCACGCATCTTTTCCTTAACGCCCTTCGTCAAAACGGAAGGAGAGCCTGAGAAGAAGGATGCCCTGTTGGATTCACGAAATGTGCTCTTCCAGCTCCAGAACTTGTTCGCCCATCTTCAAGAGTCTCAGCAAAAGTACTATGATCCCACGAGCTTTACAAAGGTGTACAAGGGCCCTGATGGTCGCGTGATGAACCCGATCGTTCAAATGGATGCCGAAGAATTCTTCGCCGGTTTGTTGGACAAGATCGAATCTGTGATTAAAGGAACCCAGGATGAAAAGGCGGTGCGCGAATTCTTTGGTGGAACCTTGTTGCAGCAAGTTCATGCGAAGGACTGTGGCCACATTTCGAAGCGCGAAGAGGATATGCTTACCATCCCCGTGGAAGTGAAGGGTAAATCCAACCTCTACGAATCTCTTGAGGCTTTTGTTAAGGCCGATATTTTGGACGGTGACAACAAGTACCAGTGCTCTCAGTGCAACCAGATGGTTGATGCTCGCAAATTTTCCTCCTTGGGTCGTCTCCCTGATAATCTCGTCTTTTCTCTCAAGCGATTTGACTTCGATTTCGAAGCCCTCATGCGTGTGAAAGTCAATGATTATTTCGAGTTCCCTATGACATTGTCGGTGGAGCCCTTCACTGAGGAAGGCCTTCGACGCAAAGAAAAAGCCGACGCGAAAAAGGCTCAACAAGAAACCTCTTCTGCGCCCGCAGAAAACGCCGTAGCTGCTGAACCTCAAGCAGCAAACTCGAGTGCGATGGATTTGGATGACAGTCACAGCTTTGATCCCACGGATTACACGTACACACTTTCTGGTATTGTCATCCATCGCGGTACTGCCGATAGTGGTCACTATTATTCCTACATCAAGGATAGAAACTCATCCCCGGATAAACCCAAGTGGTACCTGTTCAACGACATGAGTGTTGAAAGTTTTGATGAAAGTTACATTCCTCCCCTCGCCTTCGGTGGCGATGACGATAGCCGTCGTGGAAAGAAGTCTTATAGCGCCTACATGTTATTCTATACTAAGAACAAGCCTTCACACCCCTACACACAAGCAAAGTTGGATGAGACGACTTTGAGCGAAGCTGTCCCTCGTGATCTGTTTGCTTCGACTTGGGTCGATAACACCTCCTTCTTGCTTGATCAACAGATTTACGAAAAGCAGTATCTCGAGTTTTTGGGCGCCCTCGTTCAAAAAGGTGATGAGTTGGTTTCGAACACTCCACCCTCACTCGCTCAGGGCTCTAACCGCGAAATTAGTGACATCAACGGAAGTTCGAACAAAATGGATGTGGATGATAAGAGTAGTACGCTGGTTTCAGACCTTGAGATGATTGCCCTCACGAGACTCAACTGGACTGTCATCACCGAAACGCTTCTTCAAATGCGTGTCAAAACTTGGTTTGCTACTCACATGTCTGCGCTCAGTTCCATGGTTCGCGATTCAGTGATGGCTGCCAAAACGATCATTGCCGAACTCAGTGCCAATACGCCTCAATCGGTTGGTACCTTGATGAAGATCTTTGTTGAGTGCCCAGTGAATGATTTGAAGCAACAATTCTCGACGCTCGTGGCTGAAGCGCTCATAACTTGCATTAACCAATCCCTAGTAGACGATACCTATGGTTCGTCCATTGGAAAGCAAGCCAGTGATGCCAAAGGTGCCTATGCCTCTCTTTCTGCGGTGGAGCGCTCCTTCCTGCCCGAGAGAGGTGAGGACTCGCCCGAATTTAGTGAGCCCTTCTCTGTGCACATTCGCCACTTTATCGATGTTTGGATGACGACTATTCTGGATTACTCGAAACAGGATGTTTCCAATGAAGATCGTCGCAGCCATGTCACTTCCGTGATCAATTCGGTGGCGAACGTTTTAGCGTTGGCGCTTGAGCAGCAATCCTCTCGCACTGCCATGGTTTCTCATATGGTTCCATTCGTGCATGTGATTATGGAAATCATCGAAAAGATGCCTGGGCCCGAGGATGAAGAATCGAGGAAGAAGTTGAAGGATTGGCGTAAGGCTTTCAAGCCTTTGGTGAATATCGTTGCTACCATCGTTACCTCTTCGAATCCAGCAACCATTCCTCCACCAACGTACATCGTGGACCTCTCTCTACGCGATACCGTGAAGGATGCCAAGGAACTCACGCAGTACCAAGAGCAAACCCTCGCTTGGCTTCCCTCCGAGTTGAGCGACTTGCAAACTTCCACCAAGAATCCTGAGTTACTCTCGCTACCCCTAGAAGCGTGGAGCTATCTACTCAGCAATAGCTTCTTGACAACACTTTTGGACGACCCTGGTCTCGCCAGCAGCGTGAACACCTCAACGCTGAAGATTATGAGCTGGCTTGCGGATCACCACCCAGCCTGGGCTCGCCATCTCCTCCACCTTTGTCTTACCCGCATGAGCGAGGTTGGTTATGAGCGTTACGAGAACATCGTGGTGCTCTTGCCCACCTTGTTCGCGTCGGTTCGCAGAGTTCGTCAAATTTCGTGGGATGCCTTGGACGATGTGCGCCAGCACTTGATCCAAGCGCTGGCACGCAAGCACATGAATCTCTCTACGCCCGAATCAGTGCAAGCGAAGCTCGCAGACGATAGGAAATGGGGATTCATTCTATTCCCGGCTATGTCAAGCCCTCAGCCGACCGAAAACTTCTTGGATGATTACATCCTCGCAGATACCCAAGAGGTGGCTCTTGAAACGAAACCTGGACAAGAAGGAAAGGATGCTTGGAATATGTTGGCTTTGACACCAAATTTCAGTGCATCGTCGTTGGATGAGCTCTCTAAATTGATTGATACACCCAAGTGGAGTTTGAAAACTGGAGTTAAGGCTGGTGACAACAAGCTGAGTCCCTTGAGACGCCTCATTACCTTCACCAAAGCCGAAATGCTTCATTCCGCACTTGCCCAATGGGCTGTCCACAAGGGTTTCATCAATGTGTTGCTTATCAAGAGAGCCCTCAAACTGGCCAGTTACTGGGCCTTGCGATGTTTGTTGGATTGCGTAGAGAACGATTTTGTTGTTCGTCAACTAATCCAACTTTCTAAGCCCATCTTCGACGATTTCTTGCCCATTTTCATCATCTTCGAAAAGGATGAACGTGTGAGAGCAATTGCAGAGAGATTCTATCAGACAGTACCCCTCCCCATCGATATTAGACGAAGAATTTGGAAATCGACTTCTGACGATGATTTATTCGCTTCCTGCGTTTCGTCATCGGTTCTCAACTCTGCCATCCTATCATTACCAACATCTGTCGTACCTAGACGCCATTTACCGAGTGAAATCGATCCTATGTGGGAAGAAAAGGACCAAACGAAGAATAGCATTGAAATCATCCTTTGTACCACTGGTATCTTGACGCTCCCTGATTCAACCGAGATACCCAAGATTGAAAAAGATGTTTTGGATGATTGCAAGCGTCTCAACGTTGCAATGAAGGAAGAACAGGCGACCAACCCGCGTTTCGCCGATTCGCAACATCCCATCCTCTCTGTGGCGGCAATGCATCCCATTCAAGTTGTTGAAACTCTTGAGTATCCTTCTGATCTCGCCAGCATGGCTAGAATGGTCGAAACGTCAACGAAAGTTTTGGAACGCATCTGGTTCTCTTTGGTTCGCGTTCTCAAGGCTATTACCAAGGCAGACGTCACGAGTCCCATTGACGCAGCGCGTGAAAAGGAGAGATTGGGTGCGCATGAACTCCTCTTCAAGTATCGCTTGGTTCAGCTTTTGCGCTTGATGACTTGGGTGTTGGTGAGTGTGCCTCATGAATCCAAGAGAGCCCTTCAACAGGCGTGCTTTGATGAATGTTGGACGAACATCTGGATGTTGTGGAGAGAAGGAGTTGGCGAAAACTTTGATTTCAACCGCACGGCGCTTTATGCCTTCGTGGATGTCTTGTCGCACCGTTTCACGCCTATTCTAGCAGCCTTGTCCCAGGAAGCTTCTTTGACGAACATGAACATTCACGTGAACATTGACAAAACGGTCGCTGTCCCGATCGCAAAATTCAATGATCGTACCAGCTCTCATTACTTCCGTATCATGTTAAGAACCATCTTGTATCTTGACTCTGAGAAGCGTCAACAACTAGGTTCATCTGGTTATGTCTCCGTGTTTGGTGATGAGGTGAAAGGCCAATCGAAAACCGAAAATGGTACCTCGCCCGCTGGTTTCCGCTTCTTATCGCGCCCCCATTCCTTGCTCGATACTTGTGTGGTTCAAAACAATGCCGCAAGTACTGACGAGAGCTATGACGCGACCCAAAATTCGCTCTTTTCGAAATTGACTTCTCAGCAAGCCTGGGACTGGTCTATGAATTGGTTGTTCATCAATGGTTATGAACGTTATCCTACATTAGCCTTGTTCTTGGAACAATTGGTTTTGTTGTGGATGAAGCGTTTTTCGCGAAGAGATCATCTTGCCATTGTTACCATCTCGAATATTGAGCAATTACGTGTCGATATGGCTTCCCCAGGTGCTTCCAAATTGCTTTTAGCCGCTACGATGGGCTCACTCATGCCTGATTACTGGTTGAATCAAATTCAAGAAAATGCTAGTGGCACGCCCTCGGTTGCCGCTGACCGCGACTCTCTCGCTGATTTACTACGTCCCCATTCGTATGCACTGTATGGTACACCTGCAGAAGCTGAGCGAAAGACGGTTGATGGTCTTTTCCTTGCGAATCCTCTAGACGCGTCCAATGCCTTCTTGAACCCCTATAAATCGCTTGGCAAGTCTCCCTACGGCCAAGTCACATTAGAAGAGGATTCTAACCCGAACAACGCGCACGGATTCACCTTAACGGATTGGTCCATTTCGTACTCGCCTCTCCACCCGGTATCGCCCTTGATCACGCTCGAACTGCCCCGAGATCCCTTAGTGGCTCGCGAGCGTGTGATTGCTTGGATGCAAGATGCGTGGTTGCTGATTGAACAACGTTTGGTCGGCGTTCTTTTGGCGCATTTGCTTTCGACCCAAGCCTCGCAGCATCCGTTATCAGGTGTCCTCACGTCACTTCTCAATCACCCAATGCAATCACCTAACTCCAGTGTGCAGCGCTCTGCGGTCGACCTACTGCAAACGTTGCGTTTGGTGACTTGCTGGATTTCGCCCCTCTATCTGGCGCTCTCTTCCTCTGGAAAGGCCGAAACAGCCACCTTCAGTGCGTTTAAGGAGACTCAATTGCTGGCACGACCTCTGCAACCGTTGCAACAAATAATGTTCGAAATTTTCCAAACCGATGAAACGCTCGCTTCTACTGCCTTGGATTTGGTGAAATGGTTAGCCCAACATCAATTCAAAGATATGGAGCGCTTCACAACGCTCGTGTTGACGTACGGCGTCGTCAGAGACCAAACTGCGACGCAATACACTTCGAACGAATCGCACGCCATCCGCAGCTCCCTGCTGACCACCTGCTTTGAAATCTTGGACGCCCTCGCTCTCATCTCGCTTACTGGACCCAGCGCGAGCTTAGCGGCCACAAATGCCAAATTCCAAATTCCGCGTTTGATTTTATCCACGCTTGCCAGTTCTGCCCACTCGTATCTCTCCTTCATCCCCTTTAACAATACGCCTGAAAAGAAGGAGGAAACGACCATGGATGTCGACAGCGCCGCCCTCTCGGCCGTCACGATCAAACGTCCACTCGCGAGCTCTTTCTCGGGTCTTGTGCAATGCACCGTGGGCCTTTCCACTTCTTACGCAGTGTTGCACCAAACCACGGAAGAAGATGCTGAACTCACGACGAGTGCCGCCCAAATCGCCTTCGCTGCACTCGTCTCGTCCGTCGATTCTCTCGTGCAACGGTTGCCTGCGACCTTCAGCATCCCACCCGTTGCCCTTAGTGCCGCTTCGATGGTTGCCAATGCCCTTGAAAGAGAAGGCGTAAGCAACTTGATGGTGGAATTGGGCCAAAAGACGCACTTGAGCTCCCTGCTCAAGCAACTCAAAGTTGCATCCCCTGACCTTCACTATTCGCTCTCTCAATTGATTGGAAAGCTCTTGTAAAATTCTCACACAGTAAATATAATGCCTCTTTGCAA
>JGI24212J29972_1032850_pt1 | contig 12443 bp, 1 predicted proteins | sample EnhBio_Anaerobic_FD_29972 | JGI IMG/M metagenome (IMG submission 29972)
TTTCCATTCAGAGAAGAAGGTGAAATGTTGGTACTTGATTTAGGAAAAATTGGTATTCATGGAAAAAAAAAATGAAAATTCAGATTATCAGATTTCATTTTCTGAAATGAATGCATTTTTAAGTTTTCGACGAGAAGGTGCCAAAGAAATTGAAAAATCAAGTTTGATATCGCCGACGAATGTTGTTCTTCATGTTCAATTACCAAAAGAACAAAATCAAGATGCACTTATTGCCAATATTCATGCAAAAGTTAATATTTCGAAAGTTGCAGTTTTATTAAGTCATGAACAAATTTCATGTTTATTTAGACTGTTTTCTGAGAATCTTGATTCGATTGATTATCGTATTCCCGAAGATCCAAAACCGGTGGTTGAGGATGGTCTAAGAGATTCAACTCGATCTGGAACAAGCTCGCTTGCTAATTCACGCAATCTTTCACTTTCAGATTCTGTTTCATTGGCGAATTCACGTTCAAAATTATCTTTGGTTGAATCAGCAAGTATTCCTGTAGTTGTGGAAAATCCAAAACAGTTAGATATTCATTTGGAGTTAGCTGTGGAATCTGTATTTTTCGAATTAGATGAAGGATCGCATGATCCGTTAGCTGAAGTAACTCTTGATTCTGTGATGGCCGATGCTAAAATCAACTTAGCAGGAGATATCGCTACAACTTTCATGATTGCAGATGGTAGGGTGGCCTCTTCAAAAGCAAGTTTATCCAAGATCATTTGGTTTGCACCTATCAATACTCCAACTGCAGTTTCGGGATCATTTGATTCTCTGGGAAATACTCGTTCTATCAAATTCTTGATTGGTGATGTTATCATTATCCCAACACAATATATCGTTGACTTGGCCTTGACTTTCTTGAACAAGCACAAGGAAGAAGCGTTAAAAATAAGAGATCAAATAGATTATCAATTATCAAAAAGACAAGCAAGAGAAAGTCCAACTGAAGAAAAAACTGAATCTGAATTTTTATTTGAACTTGCATTAACTTCATTTCATATGCAACTTCTTCAAAACCCCTCTGAAAAAGTAACCAAATCAGCAAAACTTACATGGGGAAAATCAGTTATTCGTCGATCCAATGTTGATACCGTTCGAATTACAGCTATACTTCCTGATATTTGTATAGCTTTGGTCATGTTTGATACTGAAAATTTGGTTTCTGTATCAACTTATAAATGTATTGAATTAGCTTTAATGGATATTAATGCTTGGGATGTGGATCCTGCTGGATTGAATTTTCAAGCTATTGTGAAAATGAGCCCTGTGGATATCCATTTTAGAATTGCTGATCTTTATGTGTTGTGGCAATTCCATCTTGACTTTCAAGTTATGAAGTCAGCAGTAATGAAAACAATCAAACCAGGACCAAAACTTGGTTGGGATAAATTGAATTATTATATAGAAACTGCAGATGTGAAAATCTATGATGTGGATCATATGAGATTGCAACTCAAAGCAAATGATTTCGAATATCTTGAGTTTACAGAGCAAGGAGGAGCTGTTGAATGTTTAGATGAAGTTTCAGCAGGATCAGCTTGGTTAGGAGTATCTCAAGGAACAGACGGTGAAGGAGAGATAACTGAATTGATTAAAACTGATGAAAAAATTGCTATTTCATTTCAAACCCTAACTGAAAAATCACCAAAATGGAATGGAGTTGCTGATATCTTGAAGATTACAACAGGATCCAAATATGCCAAATTAGGCCGTTTGAATCTTCTAAGTCTGCTCACAACAGTTACTATGATGGGTGATATGGCAGTTGCATGGAAACTCGCAAAACCCAAAGAGGCATCGAAACCACCAACAAGATTCGCTTGGCACTATGCCACAACTTCAACTCAAGTAGATTTTGATAGAAATCAAAATTTTCTCTCCACATTAGTGTATGAAGGATTGAAAATGGAATTACTAATGGAACTCGATGATACTATCGATATTGCGGTTCCTTTAACCAAGATTGAACTTCAAGATACTCATGGCCATGCCTATGCAACTGTTAATAATGTTGCTTGTGCAATTGTGATGTATCCTAAAGACCATCCAAAACACGCTGGCTTTGATATGGACCTAGTTTGCAAAATTGGAGGTTTTGATTTAGTTCATACTCCAGTAAGTCTCCTGTTAATGGACTATTTATGGGAATTTTATGAACGAGTGGATGTAAAGCGATTCAATGTCATGAACTGTTGGAATGCATTTAATCGCAAACCTTTGGTTTCAAAACAAGCTGTTTCATTAACCAATTATACTGTTACTGTTGAATCACCTAATATTGTGTTACCTGGATTACCTGGTGGTGTTATGCTGATTGCATCTGAATTACTTGTAACCACCCAGATAACAGAGGATGGAATGGTGGAACAACCGATTCTATTTCAGGATATGAATCTTATTATTAAAGAAGATGGTCAACCATTAGAATATATTATCAAGGATCAAGATTTTGGATTTTCATATGTGAATGATCCAAGTAAAGCCAAACCAGACCAACTCAAGATCAACCTTCCAAAACTGAAACTTGGTTTGAAAGCCTCAACTGTTCAAGTATTGAAACGTGTGAGTGCTGGGACTGATGCTCCTCCACCTGAAGCTGATAACGAGTTTCCTGTTGCTGCCCAAGAAGCTGTTAAAAAAGTGAAATTACACAGATTCATTAACATCGATGATGTTCATATTTCGCTGTTGGACAAAGATCTCCCTGATCCTGTTATTACACTTGAATTTCGAGTTCAAACTTTTAGTGAAATCTTTGATAATGGAGATTCGGATCGAATTGTTGAAATGCACAAACTCAATCTCACACTCTTCCAGCAACGAAACAATTTGGTGTCTTTCAAGTCAGAAGCAAATCATCCTGATATTACTATCAAAATGTCCGATACCAAAGGGCAATCCACTCAAGAACTCCTTGTCAACGATCTGGTGTTAACTTTAACTCCCAAGAGCATGGCTGAAGTCGCTATGGGAATGTCGAATTTTACTGCGCAACACAACCAACAACAACAAGCTACGATCTCGCCTTCCCTCCCCCTCGAGTTGCCTGATCCAGATGCCCCTCCAGCTGCATCCGATGATCTCGTTGCAAATGCTGGTACAGGTCAAGAGGCTGCTGATCAGCTGACACCATCTCTGGAAACCATGAACAAGCCTGAACCGGTTGCACAAGAACGCGAAGTAGATTATTGTATTTCAGTGGAACTTTCAAAATTAGTTATTTCTAATCCTTCGACTGCTGGAGTTTCAAATCTTCGATTCGATGGACATTTGACTGTTAGTTTATCTGTCTTTGATGCAAAATCCCAACTAGGTGTGATGTCTCGGGCTTTAGTCAATGCTGATATAAGCTATCGAGCAAAATCAGAAAGAGTATCAAAACTAAAAACCAAATTATCAGTTAATCTGTTGACAAAGGATATTCCACTTCTGGTCAAGCTTTATTACTCCTCTGAGAAACCACTTCAACTCCTCCAGTCATTCGTGGCGAGTCAGAAGCCTCCTGTTCCCGATACCCCTGCAGAGACATTTTCGCCTCCAACAACTGAATTTGCTTCTTTGAGGACTTCTGATTCACTCTCCCTCTCACACAGTGGCGAAGAAACCATTCACGTGACTGCTGAAGATCCACCAATACCCTTAGAGCTCGAATACGTTTCACCCAGAGCTCGTGATCATCGAAGATTATCTGATCAGAGACCAAAGAGAGATAAAGTCTCCTTTGGATCAAGCGTGAGTCGAGATCATTCTCCAGGTCCCTCCAAAGACAAAGACATCCTCAAGGATAAAAGTGACCCTGAAAAGAAATCCTCATCAGGAAGTAAAGAAACTCTTACCGTTCCTGGAACGGGAAAAGGCTCACGTGATCGAATTTTCAAAGAACAACATTTAATTAAATCCACTTCATCACGTGATAGAATCAAAAAAAAATCAACAGTAAAAAGAACAGAAAGAAAGAAACCAGCTGCTGTGCCTGTGGGATTTTCACTTTTAACGATTTCTTGTTCATCATTTCATTTTACACTTGATCAAGAAATCATGACAACAACAAAAAGACAAAGAGTTCTTTCACCTCGAAATGAACCCAAGTTTGTTCCTCCAGGTGCACCAAGTTATTCCATGCCTTTTTCTCCAAGTATTCCTATATCTCCTCTGGCTGATTCTCTTGGAACTGCAACTGGTTATCCTACTTCTGATCAGGAGCCTCAAGATCGATTAGTTGGTGGATTCTCAAAATCCAAATCAGCTCGATTGGATAAAATCATCCCAACCACCTCGCCCCGAAGACGCAAGAAAACTCTGCCTGATACCAACTCTGATGAGCTGCCAACCTCCCCCAGACTTATGGACAGTGCACCTAGTAGTGCAACTCCAAGTGCTGACAGCCTGAGTGGAACTCCAACCAGTGGTCTTAGTCTCAGCCCATTCAACTCTGAACCAACATCACCTGTTTCATCCCAAGGCCAGATACCAGCTGACGATAAAGCCAAATCCCCGAAACCCCGTGCACGAGGAAAATCGTTCTCTGAATCGATCTCCAATATCACCAAGGGATTCACACCTCATGGTGATGAAAAACCCCGATCAACCATTATGAAAGCCGAGAGTACCTCAATCCTAAGGAAACGTAACCAAGAACCATCACCCTCACGTGATCCTCCACGATCCACAACACCCACTCGTGGTCGTAAAGATGAAGTTGGACCTCATACAAGCGGTGATAGTACTAACAAAACTGCCTCTCTTCCAATGCCATCAAAAGGTCGACAAAGAGTGAAATCAGAATCAGAATCTGGATTTTCAATACGAAGAAGACCTTCGTTTAAATTGAATATTCCTCCTCATTCAAGTAGTCCACCTGAAGATTCTCAACTTGGTCAAGGAAGTCCTCCAGCCCAAGGTCCAGTTCCCCAAAAACCCGCAAAACCTTCAAAACCACTTCCCCCTAATCCTGTTTATACAATTGTGACTGAAACCTCTGAAGTTTTGTTGATCAGTCCAACATCTACCCCAGGACGTGGAACTGATTCTCTACATACTGGTGGTACTGAACCTCCTAGTGGAAAAACAGAATTTTCAGTTGTTTTGGCTCAATTTCCAATTTTACAGATCACTTTTGATTCGGTAATTTTGAGTCATTTAACAGGACCTTCATCTTCTTTAACTGAATTATCAATCAAATCTGTTGATGTTAAAGGAGCTTATAATGCTGAACTTCAGGTTATTCAGCAACTTCGATCAGAAGTCGATACCTTTTTGACATTGAGATATGAAACTGTGACAACTGCCACAACCGATAAAACACTTTTGGCAGTAAATCTTGGTCATATGCAATTTTTTATGAATCGACCTTGGCTTGCAAGAGGTCTTCAAATATCACTTGATTTATTCAAAGAAGTTGCATTGATTATTCCCCAAACACCTGTTCAGGTTACGCCTCCAGTTAAGGCAACCGAATTTCGTTGTTTGGCTACATCAGCAGGAATGCAATTCTCATTAAATAGCCAAGGAAAATCATTTTTAACAACAGATCTATCAAATCTCAGAACTGGATTTACTCTCCTTGATTCTCAAATTTCTTCATTGTATCTCCATATCAAAAGTTTGACAGTTACACATAACCAACAAACAGAAGGAGCATCAAAATGGCCTTCAATAGCAAAATCAACCAATTTTCTTGAATTTACAATGACAAAAAATCAACCAACAGCTGATAAGATGCATGATTATCATTATGATGCAAAAGTTGGAAATGTCGATCTGACCATCATTTACGTTCATGTCTCGCAAATTTCAGAGTTCTATCAACAATTTTACGCTGCCGTAAGTCCGATTGTTGGAGAGTTCTCCGAGGCATCAAAACGATATACTAATGGAGAAACTCCAAATCTTAATGCGAGAAAATCAGAAAAATCGAAAGTTTCAATTCAAGTCGCAACATCAAACTTTCATTTTCCAAAAACACCAGAATCACTTCAATGTATTACTTGTGTTGTGGAAAATATTACTGTTGGAACTGATTTTGAACGACCAAAAAATGAAGACGGAACACCAAATATCACTCAATTACTGGCTAAATACACAGCTGATATGAAAAATATTCATTTTATTGCAAGACAAAAACTTTCAAGTTTAGCACAACCGATTCGTCCAAGTACTGGACCTCAAGTTAAATGTAGTGAAGATCTAACTGATACCAAATTCTTGAACTTTGATTTACAGTTAACTGTCGTTGATCATCTTGAAAATTTTGTCTCAACAAAGGTGTCAATCAATACAAATACAAATCAAATCCAAACCACTTTGATTGCCAATCAAATGATTTTTTTGGTTCAAATCGTTGATAGTAATTTCTTTGCGCCTGTTGTTCATCGTTGTCATGATGATTTATCCGCAACTAAATCAGTTGTAACAAGCAAACCTCTTCCTCCTGCTCCTTCCACCGGTGATTCTGATGCACGTGTTTTTGATATTGCCTGTACTATTGGGAACCTCAATATCATGCTCTGCAACCACTCTTCTCAAATCCTGGTCAAACTCCAATTTGATGATTTTCGATTTGGAATCACTGTTGGTTCAAATCTCGATGCTTGTGGAAAAATTCTTCTTGGTGATTTTCGTCCAAGTTTTCCAAATTCGAAACAAGTACATTTACGTGATCTATTGCTTTTTGAAAAAGTTGGATCTCATGCTATAACTGCATCATTTTCGAAAAAAGCAGAAGTTGTTCAGGTTAACTTTTTTGTTGAACCTGCAAGACTTTTACCAACTGATATTGCGTGGGAAACTGTTTTTGTTGCTTTTCAAGGAGTATTGCAATCGAAAAAAGGATTCCTTATTCGAGCCCAACCAATCCAAAAACAAGAAGAACCTGAAAAAGCATTAAAAATTTATTTCACAGGAACAGCTAAAGCTCCACGTCTGTACATGATGAAAGAATTCGATTTTGCTTCCACAACAGGATTCATCATTACTCCTGGAGATATCGTTTTAACGAACTTCAAAGACAGAAAAGAAGGAAGACTCGAATTAACCTCATTAACAATCGCTCATGCTCAGTTCGATTGTTCTTTGAAGCAATTAACTACATCGAAAGTGGAAAGTATCATTATCCCAACGAATATTGTGTTTGATGCTCCAAAAAAAGGAGGACAAAGAATTCTTGAATCATCAAAATTACAAATTATCTTATCGTCGAGGCAAATCAAGACAATTTTGGATATCTACCTGCTGTGGACTCCAACTCTTGAAACTGTGGAAAGAATGACAAGAACCGAATCAACGCCTTCGTTACAACCTCAAAATAGGATTAGAGGATTGACTCAAACTGATGGAGCTTTTGCAGTTGATTCACAAGGTGGAAGTAGTGGTAGTAATATTTCAAGAACTATTCCAATGAAGAAACGAGGCAAACCGATTGCAGAAGCGAAAGCAGCTCGAAAAATGGTTCGATCATCTGCATCTTTGAAAATCCAAAAATCGAATCGAGCAGTATCAACAATTAATTTAAGTTCAGTATTATCAGCAGGAATCGCTGAAATGCAAGAAAACAATGCAGGAGTTGCATTCAAAGTGAAAGGTGTTGAATTCATTCTCATGAATGACACCAAGTTTTTTGTTTTATCAACACCTGTTTTATCATTATCAGTTCAAGATATTGGAGGTACATTGATGAGGCAAGAAAAACATTATACAGGATTATTTCATGTTAAAGGTGCTGAAATTAAGAGTTACGATCCTGCAAAAGCTGTTTTTGAAAATATTGTTGAAAATTTTAGTTATACTGCTCAATTATCATCTCTTGAGATGAGAACCACAGAGTTGAAGCTTTCATTTATCACTGGTTTAAGAATCAATTTTTCAACAACTGCAATTTCTTCAATCTTGTTTTTAACAGATGAATTGGCTCCTCATATGAATGCTGTTATTGAAAATGTTGCTTCAACTCGACTTAAAATGAAAGATGCAACTGATATTGAAAAAGTTTTTGCAGAAGCACGTGCTGCTGTACCAAAATTCACATCACAAAAACTTGAGTTCGTACTGCGAAACGAACTTGATGTTGATGTGAGTTATTCTCTCGATGCTCATACCTATGCGACCTTGCCATCCAATTTTCAATATATCGTTGTTGACGAGATGAAAAAGAATCAGGTGGAGCATATTATAAGCTTGAAAGTAGGCACTTCTGATCGTGAAATTGTCGTCAATTGGAGTGGAAATAGTACCCAATTGTTCCATAAAGCTGCAGGACCTCATCCAATCGTGGTATCTGTCTATACAACCAAAGCTGCCAAACAACTCGATTCAAGGCGAGACCAATCTGATAAAGCCTTAATTGGAAAAGTCATTCATATTCGATATCACCGAGTGATAACCAATTTCACCAAATTCCCCATTAATCTCACTGTGACCAAAAATGGAAAATCGGAGTCTTTACTCCTTCCACCTCTTGATCCACGTGGGTTATGGCCCGATACAGAGAAACTCGGAATGTCTTTTGGAGATAATGATCTTTATGGTGTTGGCGAATGGGTAGGTTCCTTGAAAAAAGGATCTGATGAGATTTTGTATTCAAGGCAAGGGAAAAACCCGAAAGTCACAGCTCCATTTATTTTGGTATTCCGAGAAACCAAAAGTATCAATAATGGAATTGCTTATGAACTTCATCCTTTGATTCGAGTTAAAAATGGATTTGCCACGAATATTAAATTCAAGACAGGAAAATTCCAAGCTCATCGCGTACCTGAAGAACGCACCGCTGGTTCATTTTCCCATTCTGCAAGATTGAAACTTGGCTCAGCAGTTGCTCCTAGCGCCGAAGATGAAACTGCAACTATCACTCCCGTGAAACTGATGAACAAAGAAGATATTTTATCGATTTCTGAATTTTCAACGAAAATGGTTTCTGAATTAGCACTTTCCATCAAACTTCCTGGATTTCGATGGAGTGATCCAATCCGTCTGACTGATTTATCCACTAGAAAACCAAAATCTTGGCAATTAGCTTCAAAAGATCCAAAAACCAAATACACTCTTAAAATTTTGATTCGTCGATTATTTCCTATTGGAACTGATCCAAAGACCTCTTTATCACATCATCTTTGTGTATTAGCTGAATATTGGATTGTCAATTTGACAGGTCTCAAACTTCAAGTCAAAAATTGTCCTTATTCTGATGCAACCGAGCAAGATACTCCAGAAGCCGCCGAACAACGTCAAAAATTTATCGTGAAATATACAAAAATGCCTCTTGAATCATTTCTTGGAAAAGAAGAGCATCGAAATTATTTCACTTCATGGGCTATTGGACAAGCTGAATCTGTTGTTTGTTTGAATTTTTATTGTGATGTACTTGCGCTTCAAAATAATCAAACAAAATCAACTCTGATACAAAAATATTTTCCACTTGGAGATGATGACGCCACCTATCAAAATTTATTGGAAATCCCAGAAGAGTTGTTTTCTCGAATTGTTGCAGAATGTCCAACTCCAGGTGGAGTAAGAGATGTAACATGGGCAAAATTAGTGGAATTGATTCATGATTATATTGATGATTTATATAGAAATGGATTTATTGCTTCTTTGAAATTTGGGGAATTGATTGGAGATTTGTTATCCTCAAATCCACTTAAGATGTCTTTGGCTCTTCAGGATCCTCATGAGTTGTACAAACAAAAAGGAATGAAACAACAGTTCTATAATGGAAAAACAACAAATATCTTATATTTTGGATATGAAAATTTAAATTTCAGTCCCGATGGACATACATGGTCTGAAAGTTTTGATTTAACAACAGCTGATAATGGTCTTGTTCACGTCATCGATCGATATGGAGCTCAATTTTCATTTGCTGTGTCAATTGAAGCCGCACCTGCCAAATTTCGATTGACTAAAGTGATTACCATTCGTCCCGCCTTTTTTCTTGTCAACAATACCTCTGATTTGACCCTATGTTATAAACAAGTCAATCATGATAAGATGTTTACACTTGAACCAAACAAAACGGTTCCTTATCATTTTCCAAATCGAGCTGATATTAGAATTGTGGTTAAATTATTGCAGAGTAAAACATGGTCTGAGCCACTCACATTATGGGAATGTGGATTGTTCCAGCTCCCTGTGGCCGGCCTTGAAAAACATCATTACCTTAATTTCGAACTTCAATCTCAACGTTCAGTAATGTTCGCAATATTCAAATATCCAACAACAGAATTCTATAAAATTAAAAATTCAACTGATTTCGAAATGCATGTTAGACATAAACCAGAATCAAAACCATCAGGAGTTAGTCCGACTCAAGAAAAAGATAAAGCTCCAGTTGGTGATGTGGTATATAAGACCATTCCACCTCATGGTGAACTCCAATGGGTCTGGGAGAAACCACAAGGTGAAAACAAATTATCAGTGCGATTTTCAGTTTGCCGAACCAAAGATCCAAACCACAAATTTAATTGGTCTGAAGCAAAAGCAAACACATTTGATTTTTCAATGAATCAATTTATGGAATGTCGAGTTTCTGGAGTACCCGACAAAGAATGGTTTAAAGCTTCTGTTGAAGCAGAAGGATTTACAAGAATCTTGATTCTTAAACATGAGCTACCTAACTCGCATCAATATGAACGAGATATCAGAACACGCCACGAAGCTGAAGCACCTCAATTAGCTCTTTATCTATCTATCAAAGAAATTGGTGTCTCCTTAACTGATAACAAACCTCAAGAATTATTGTATTTTAGTATTGAAGATTTTACAGCAGGATGTAGAATAAATGATAAAAATTCAGAAATGAGAATGCAAATTGGAGCAATACAATTAGATAATCAACTTCATACAACAAGACAAGATGTTCAAACTTTATGGTGGTCTCATCGTCAAGAAGATATTGATACAGGAAAAAGAATACCATTTTTAGATGTTTGTCTCAATTTCGATACTTCCTTGGGAGCAGGGAATACAGAACGAGCCTTCACCGAACGATTATACTCTCGAAGTGTCAAAAATTTTTCCTTTGCAATGACAAAATGTTCCATTTCATGTGATGAAACCATCATTTATCATGTATTTGCCTATGTCATGTATCTCCAAAAGAGTCTTCGTTTGTTTTTTGGTGACAAGATTGAACGTCAAAAAATGGCCGATTTGCTCAAAGGTCAACAATTGGATTTATTATGTATGAGTAACGACGTCCTTCCCGCCACCGTCCTCCTGCTTCACCAGTTTCACGTGGAACCTTCAAAAGTAAATTTTAGTTATACCAAAACTGCAGGAAGACCAACAGACAAACATCTCAATGTAACTGATACTCAAATCATTTACGAAATTTTGAAATTCGTTCGAGTCAGTGTTCAAGATTTCACGATCGAATTGCCCAAAATTACACGAAATCACCATTTGACCTCGACAGAACAACTTTATGAACATATTCCTGAACTTTATAAGCAAGCTCTAACCCGACAGCTTGTGGTTGCTTTTGGCGCTTCTGATGTTCCTCTCGCAGCGCCCCCAATTTATGTGATGAGTCACATGTATTCTGGAATCAGATCAGCAACAAGAAATCCAAGTGAATTTTCTGGATCAAAGATGTGGAGTTCATCTGTATCCACTGCTGCTGGTGCCGTAGATAGATTTAGTCGTGGTCTATCAAGAACATTGCAAATTACATTAGATAAAGATACAAAAAAACAAAGAAAGCAAGAGCACAAGGCCAAAAATGCAAAAGATGGATTCAAGACTGGTGCTAAAGTACTTGGTCATGGTGTATTCGATGGTCTTACAGGAATTGTAATGGATCCTGTTAAAGGGGCACAAAGATCAGGTGTTAAAGGTTTTGGAATTGGAATTGGAACTGGAGTTATCGGAGTCGTTTCAAAACCCGTTGTTGGTGGTCTTGATCTTGTATCAAAAACTTCAGAAGGAATTAGTAACAGTGCCAAGATTGATCTTGATCCTGGAAGTGTACCTCCTCCAAGAAAACGAGTTCCAAGATATTTTGATTCAAGCGGTGTCCTCCTGTCCTATACCGATACTGAAGCCAAAGCTCTTGGACAAACAAAATTATTTTCGCTCCCATCATCAATTCAAGATTCTTATATCAAACATTGGGACTTAAGAAAAAGATCTGTAATTCTCTCTGACAATAGACTCGTAGCATATCACAATTCAAACCCGAGAAAACACTTCGAGATACCTCTATCAAAACTGAGCGAATCAGACATTGGTCTGAGAGAATCTCGAGTTGGAGAAAATTTGTGCATCACAATTGCAGGAAAAGCAATGTCTTGCCTGGATGCCGCACAAGCACAAACAGTAATGAAAGAAATCCAAGCTTGTCTCCGTGAAGAAGCACAAAAGAAACAACAATCTCATATGTTTTAGTAACAGAAACAAAACCACAAATTTATTTATTACTTCGTCATCACTTATTGTAAAT
>JGI24212J29972_1021548_pt1 | contig 12310 bp, 8 predicted proteins | sample EnhBio_Anaerobic_FD_29972 | JGI IMG/M metagenome (IMG submission 29972)
GCACTTCGCCACAAATCCCGCACGGCTCTCGACCATGTTGGGAAGAGCGAAAAAACACCCAAGAACGAAAAAACATCCAAACAAAAAATTCTGTAACTCTTTTCCGCTTATCTGTAACGCCGAGCGCTATGTGAATTGGTATTTTTGAAGTGTACATTTCATTCTACCACTTTTGAGGAAAATCAATCATGACACATTCTTTTGCCATTCCCGGTATGACGTGTTCCGGCTGCGAGCGTACTGTTTCGCGGGTTTTGAGCGGTATTGAGGGCGTGACCAACGTCAAAACGGAGCTTCAGCCCTATTCCCGTGTGGAAATCACCATGTCGAAACACATTGAAACCGATGTGATAAATGCTATTCTTGCCAACGTCGCCAAAGGCAAATACGTTCTTTTGCCTGACAACAATGGAGTGCGGAATTCATTCCGCTCGAAAGACGACATAAGTAACGATGCTTCAACCTGTGCCGTTGCGGAATAAATTCCGCACTCCATTTTTCGGAGTAGAACAATGATCACAAACCAAAAACACGCAACCGCGACACACGCTACGGCAACGCTCGAAATTACAGGAATGCACTGCGCTTCGTGCGCTGCATTTGTCGAAGATACTCTATCTCAAACGCATGGTGTGAAGCGGGCGGCGGTAAATCTCGCCAGCGAAAAAGCGACAGTCGAGTTTCTGCCGTCGGTGGTAAATCTTGCCAGCCTGACTACTGCGGTAGAAAATGCAGGCTATGGCGCACGCGAATTAAAACATGACCAAAATCGAGCACAACAAGCCGAAGCAACAGAAACTCGCAAAATCGCGGAATACACCGAACTCAAGCGGCGATTCATTGTTGCTGTTGCACTGGCGGCAGTTATTATGCCGCTTTCGATGACGATGCTCGTTCCAAATGTGGAGCATTTTATCCACGAAACAATCGGAATGCAAGCACTCAACTTCATCTTGCTTGCGCTCACATTACCTGTACTGCTGTATAGCGGGCGCGAATACTACGTTTCGGCATACAACACCTTTTTGCATCGCACCGCAAATATGGACACACTTATCGCGGTTGGCACGGGTGCAGCGTTTGCGTACAGCGTTGTTGCGACGATTGCACCTGCCCTTTTCGAGCAGCACGGTATGAAGGCAGAAGTCTATTACGACACAACGGCGACGATTATCGCACTTATTTTGCTTGGCAAAGTGCTGGAGGCGCGGGCAAAAGGTCAAACCTCTGCCGCTATCAAAAAACTGATTGGGTTACAAGCGAAAACGGCGCGGGTGCTGCGTGACGGCAGCGAACAGGAAGTTCCGATTGAACAAGTTCTTGTGGGCGACGTTATTGCTGTACGTCCGGGTGAAAAAATTGCGACCGATGGTGAAATCCTTGAAGGCGTTTCATCAGTGGACGAATCCATGCTAACAGGCGAAAGTTTGCCCGTTGAAAAAGGCGTGGGTGCGGCGGTCTTTGGTGGCACGGTGAATAAATCGGGACGCTTTACGTTTCGGGCAACCAAAGTCGGCGCAGGTACCGCACTGGCGCAAATCGTGCGCCTCGTGGAAGAAGCCCAAGGCTCGAAAGCTCCGATTCAACGCCTTGCGGATAAAATTAGCAGCGTGTTTGTGCCTACGGTGGTCGTGATTTCGATTCTGACCTTTGTTGTCTGGTTCAACGCCATGCCCGCCGAAACACGTTTGCCTTTCGCCCTTGTGAACTTTGTCGCAGTGCTGATAATTGCTTGCCCGTGTGCGCTGGGGCTTGCTACACCGACGGCAATCATGGTCGGCACGGGCAAGGGGGCAGAAAACGGCATCCTCATTCGCAGTGCAGAAAGTTTGGAAAAGGCGCATCAAATCTCGGTCGTGGTGCTGGACAAAACCGGAACGCTCACAAAAGGCGAACCTGTGGTAACGGATTTTATTATGATTGATGACACAATAAAGCGCAAAGACGTTCTCCACTATGCCGCTTCGCTTGAGCATCATTCGGAACATCCTCTTGCATCTGCGATTGTGCAGTATGCGACACAATCTGCACCGCAAACATCGTTGCTTCCCGTTGAAAACTTTACAGCCGTTGAAGGCAAAGGCACTATTGGCATCGTTGCGGGCAAGGAAGTGCTTATCGGCAATCTGAAACTATTGGAAGAGCACGGCATTCATATTAATGATGACATAAGCAAAACCGCTTCACGTCTGCTTGCGGAATCAAAAACAACAATGATAATGGCGGTAAACGGTTCGCCAATAGCGGTGATTGGCGTTGCCGACACTGTTCGCGAGACCTCACGCGAGGCTGTTCGGGCAATGCAAGAACGAGGAATTGAAGTGGTGATGCTTACAGGTGACAACCGCCAAACGGCAGAAGCAATCGCCGCACAGGTCGGTATCAAGCGCATATTTGCTGATGTTTTACCGCATGAAAAAACCAATGTCGTGAAGAAACTGCAATCTGAAGGCAAAACGGTTGCAATGGTCGGCGACGGTATCAACGATGCGCCCGCGCTTGCTCAGGCGGATGTGGGTATTGCCATCGGTGCGGGAACGGACATTGCGATGGAAGCCGCTTCGATAACACTGATGCGAAGCGACCTTCGGGATGTTGTTCGTGGTATAGACCTCTCACAGCGCACGATGGCAAATATCAAGCAAAATCTCTTTTTTGCGTTTGTCTATAACGTGCTGGGAATACCGCTTGCGGCGGGCTTGCTTTTTCCCTTTACGGGCTGGCTACTCAGTCCAATGATAGCAGCAGCAGCAATGGCAATGAGTTCCGTATCGGTGCTGACGAATGCTCTGCGCCTCAAAACAGTGAGAATATAAATATTCAACGGAGTGCGGAATTTTAATTCCGCCTTTCCTAACCCAGTGCGGAAATGAATTTCCGCACTCCAATCAATAACAACTATGGATACATCTCAAATTCTCGTAACGCTTGGCGGTATTGGTTTAGCCGTTTTTGTGGTCTGGTATTTCTTTTTGGGAAAACGCACTGCGCAAGCCGCAGCACTGAATGATTCCGGTATGCAGGAAATTGCTATCACCGTCAAAGGTGGCTATTCGCCGGACATTATCGAAGTAGAACAAGGAAAACCCGTGCGTCTGAAATTCTACCGTGATGAAACGTCAAGCTGTTCGGAAGAATTGATATTCAGCGAGTTCAAACTGCGGCGTGATTTGCCCGCGTTTGAAACGACAATCATAGACATTTTGCCCACGAACAAAGGTACTTTCGAGTTTACCTGCGGAATGAATATGCTGCGCGGCAAACTCCTAGTACGATAACAACAAATCGGAGTGTGGAATTTATTCCGCCATTATCATTGTCGCGGAATAAATTCCGCACTCCACCTGTTTTCAAAAAACGCCATGAATACCAATCGTCGAACATTCCTCCAGCTCGCAAGCGGCTCTGCCCTTGCCCTTGCGGGTGGAAATTTTCTGCAAAGCTGCACGAACTCTATGAATATGGGCGGTATGTCTGATGTTGTAATCGGCACAGAAACGGGCTTGCCACTTCGGTTGCCGCCCGTCTGGAATGGCGGTGCTATCACTACGGGCAACATGAATCTTGACGTGCAAAATACGACCATTCAAGCATGGGCGATGGGAGGCTCGGTGCTTGCCCCGACGATTCGCCTTCGCAAGGGTGCGGTATTTTCGGCGCAGCTTCAAAATCAGCTTGCGATGGAGACCAATATCCATTGGCACGGTTTGACTGTCCCTTCCGACATGGACGGGCATCCGAAAGATGTTGCCAAAGCTGGCGATTCGTTTGCGTACAGCTTCCCCATTCTTGACCGCGCCGGAACGTATTGGTATCACCCGCACCCACACAAGAACACAGCTCGCCAAACCTATATGGGCATGGCAGGCTTATTCATCGTGGAAGACCCCGCAGAAGCCGCATTGGGTTTGCCTTCGGGCGAATTTGATGTACCGCTTGTGTTGCAAGATAAACGCTTCCAGCAAGTGAAACGTTTCGTTTATGCGCCTTCGATGGCGGACGTAATGACGGGCTATTTGGGTGATACGATGTTTGTAAATGGCGTTCCTGTCCCTTATCTCGATGTTGAAAATGGTGTGTATCGGTTTCGTGTGTTGAACGCTTCAACGGCGCGGGTGTTGAAGTTGGGGTTTGAAAACGGTATGGGTTTTCACGTTATCGGCACTGATGGCGGCTTGATTGACGCGGCGGAGCGCGTTACAAGTGTGATGCTCTCTCCGGGTGAGTGTGTTGAAATTCTGGTGGATTTTTCGAGTGTTGCTATGAACGGCTCAGTGCTGTTCAAAACGCTGGATTTTACTTTGCCAGCCGCGCCTGCTTCTTCGACACCGCATGGTAACACGGGCGAAATGACAATGAGCAATTACAAACAAGGCGTAGCAATGCCCATTATGCGCTTCAACGTGAAACGCCAAACCTCGCGCCAAGTGGTGATTCCGACCACGCTCACACCCATTGAACGCCTAAACACTGCCGAAGCAACAAAAACACGATCCTTTGCGCTAAATATGGAAATGATGTCGTTTGAAGGTGGTACAAGTCCGCATGGCAGCACAGGTGGTGGTGAAATGATGCGGCACACCATCAATGGGAAACTCTTCGCAATGGAGCGCATTGATGAAAAAATTGCGTTTGGCGCGACCGAGATTTGGGAATTCCAAAATAAAGGCGACGAGCCACACCCGATGCACGTTCACGGCACACAGTTTCAAGTATTATCGCGCTCCATCGGCGCACTCACCGCCGTTGATAAAGGCTGGAAAGATACCGTTTTAGTGAATCCGGGCGAGACTGTCCGCGTAATTCTGCGCTTCGATAAGTATCGCGGTCTGTATTTGGTGCATTGCCACAATCTTGAACACGAAGACGACGGCATGATGCTGAATTTCGAGGTAGCGTAAAAATATAAAATCGGAGAGCGGAATGAATTCCACACTCCAATAACCAAACACTCTTCAAGAAAGTATCATTGATGAAATTTCGCATTATTTGGTTTCGCAAGGCTCATCGCTACTTGGGTTTGAGTATCGGCATTCAGTTGTTATTCTGGACGATAAGCGGGTTCTTTTTCGCATGGAACTCCATTGACGAGGTTCACGGCGACCCGTTTGTGGCGCATCAGCATCCCGCTTTTGCCCTTGATACGCTACACGTCGTTCCCGTGAGTGCAGCGATTGCGGCACTGAAGCAAGCCGTTCCCACGCTGCGGCGTGTAAAAACAGTGAGTTTGCGCGAGGTGATGCGCGAACCGATGTACGAACTGGAATACGAAGTGCAACAAGGCAACCGTAATGGCAATATGGAACACGCAACAACGCACTTCGCACTTGTTCACGCGACGCGCGGCGAATTTCGTCCACCGCTCACAGCCAAGGATGCACAAGCAGTTGCCGAAGCAGATTTTGCGCCAGAAGCGCGTGTTGTCAGCGTGGAGCGGATTGATTCTGTAACGCCCTCGTCGGAATACCGCGAGAAGCCACTTCCGGCGTATCGCGTTACGTTTGACCATGAAAGCGGTACGCATCTGTACGTTTCGGCGGAACGTGGTATTGTTACAGCACGGCGCAATGCTCAGTGGCGTGTATGGGATTTCCTCTGGATGTTTCACATCCTGGATTTTCAAACGCGCGACAATATCCACAACTGGTTACTGCGAGGTTTCTCGGCATTTGGCGTGATAACGGTCTTGAGCGGATTTCTGCTCTGGGGCATAACAACACCGCTTTTGCGGCTAAGAGCGAAAAAATAACGACGGAGTGCGGAATTCATTCCGCTCTTCTTTCAATGATTTACGGAATAAATTCCACACTCCAAAAACCAAAACACAATGATTGAAGCCATCATCGAATGGAGCGCGAAAAATCGTTTTCTCGTGCTGCTTACCTATCTCTTGCTTACAGGAGCCGGTATCTATGCTGTTATTCGACTTCCCGTAGATGCCATTCCCGATTTGTCGGAAAATCAAGTCATTGTCTTTACCGAATGGATGGGGCGTTCGCCTGAAGTCGTCGAAAATCAAGTTACCTACCCTATCGTTTCCAATCTTCAGGGATTACCGCAGGTCAAGGCGGTACGCGCTTCTTCGATGTTCGGAATGTCCTTTGTGTTCATCATCTTTGAAGACAATACAGACTTGTATTTCTCACGTAACCGCGTACTGGAGCGGCTGAACGTCATTCAAGCGAAACTGCCCGCAGGCGTTACCCCCACGCTCGGACCCGACGGCACGGGGGTAGGACACGTATTCTGGTACACGCTGGAAAGTAAAGATAGCAAAAAACTGTATGATGCCGGAACGCTCCGCGCCGTTCAGGATTGGTATGTGCGCTATAAACTCGCGGCGGTCGAAGGTGTTGCCGAAGTAGCAAGTATTGGCGGCTTTGTCCGGCAGTATCAGGTGGATATTAACCCCGCACAGCTTCGTGCGTACAATCTCAGCGTTGCGGAAGTGGTCGGTTCGCTTCAACGCAGCAATAACGAAGTCGGCGGGAAATTACTTGAAATCAGCGATGCAGAGTATTTCGTGCGTGGGCAAGGGTACATCACATCGAAGCAGGACATCGAAAATACGGTCATCCGTACCGCATCGAATGGCGTTCCGATTATGATAAAAAATATTGCCGCCGTGCAGCTTGGAGGTGATATTCGGCGCGGCACGATGGACAGAGACGGTAAGGGCGAAGCAGTTGGCGGGATTATCGTGATGCGAAGCGGCGAAAACGCCCGTGAGGTGATTGAGCGCGTGAAACAAAAAATCAACAACATTCAGCCCGGACTGCCCGAAGGCGTTGAAATATCAGCTTCCTACGACCGTTCGACCTTGATTGAAGCCGCCGTCGGCACACTGGAACGCGCCCTCATCGAAGCCGCTATCATTGTTTCGATTATCGTGGGAATTTTTCTCCTGCATTGGCGCAGCATCATTCGCATCATCATCGAACTGCCGATTGCGGTGCTGATGTCGTTTATTTTGATGTACGCTTTTGGCATTACCTCCAACATTATGAGTTTGGGCGGCATTATTCTCGCTGTCGGCGTGATTGTTGATTCGTCCATCGTTCTCGTGGAAAATTCCTACCGCAATATTGCTCATGCAATCGAAGAAAAAGGGCATCTGACGGCAGAAGAATACAAGCGCATCTCGATTGATTCCGCCAAACAAGTCGGGCGGGCGATTTTCTTCAGCGACCTCATTATTCTTGTGTCGTTTTTGCCCGTGTTTTTGCTTACGGGGCAAGAAGGAAAGCTCTTCAAGCCACTTGCCTTCACAAAAACCTTTGCCCTTTTTGCTTCAGCAATCGTCGTTATCACGCTTATTCCCGTGTTGATGACGATGCTCATGCGCGGCAATTTCAAGCCCGAAGATGCAAACTTCCTCACACGCTTTTTCAAACGCCTTTACAAGCCCGTCATTCATTGGGTCTTGAAGTGGCGCAAAACCACGATTGCGATAAACCTGCTCGCACTTGCCGCCACAATTCCGATGATTCTTGCAACGGGATCAGAATTTATGCCCCCTCTGGACGAAGGCTCGCTGTTGTATATGCCTGTAACGCTGCCCAACGCTTCCACGCCGGAAGTAAACCGCATCTTGCAGGAACAAGACCGTATCATCAAGACCGTGCCGGAGGTGGCACACGTTCTGGGCAAAGCGGGACGCGCCGAAACTGCGACGGATAATGCTCCGGTGAGCATGATTGAAACGATTATCATGTTAAAACCAAAGGAAGAGTGGCGACCGGGACTAAGAAAAAAAGATATCATCGCGGAATTGGATAAAAAGCTGCAAATCCCGGGCGTTCGCAACGGCTGGACACAGCCGATTATCAACCGCATCAATATGCTCTCCACAGGCGTTCGCACGGACATCGGCTTCAAAATTTACGGTGATAATCTGGATACATTAGAACAGTATGCCGTGAAAGCCGAAGAAATCTTGAAAACCGTGCCGGGTGCGGCGGATGTGGTCGCCGACCGCGCACAAAACGGTTACTACTTAGACATCAGTATCAAGCGCGAAGCGGCAGCGCGGTACGGCGTAAAAATCGCCGATGTGCAGGACATCATTGAAACTGCCATCGGCGGACAAAACTTAAGCGTGATTCTGGACGGACGGATGCGCTTCCCCATGCGGATGCGCTTCGCACGGGAGAACCGCGAAAGTATTGAGGAATTGGAGCGTTTGATTGTGCCGATTGCTGCGCGGGGCGCAGGTGCTTCGAGTATGAATGCAAGCAGTGGTGCGGCTGCTGGAATGAGTGCGAGCGTAAACACTAGTATGAGTAGTGGAATGGGAAGCGCAAGCGGAATGAATTCCGCAACTCCTGTTCGGGAAGTGAGTAACGGTGCGTCTGCGGGGGCAGACTATTCTTCTTCCCTGCTTTCAAGCGGACAATCTGCTTCGCAAACATTCGTGCCGCTTTCGTATCTCGCGGATATTCGTGTTGTGCAGGGACCATCCATGATAAACAGCGAACACGGCTCACTGCGGGCTGTGGTGTTTATGAATGCTCGCGGGCGCGACATGGGCGGCGTTGTGGAAGATGCTCAAAAAGCAATTACGGAAAACCTAAAACTTCCTGCGGGCTATTCGGTGGAATGGAGCGGTCAGTATGAACATAAAATCCGTGCCGACCGCACTATCAAAATCATTATGCCGGTGGTGTTCCTTATCATTTTTGTTTTGCTCTATTTCACGCTGCATGATTACGTCGAAGCAGGCGTAGTGATGCTGTCGGTTCCGTTTGCTCTTATTGGCGGAATGTACATGATTTACGCGCTGGGGTACAATTTTTCGATTGCCGTATGGGTTGGTTTTATCGCGCTCTACGGCGTGGCGGTGGAAACGGGTGTCGTCATGGTGGTCTATCTGCACGAGGCATTAGATAAAAGGTTGCTGGCGGTGCAACGTGGTGAACGGGCAGAACTCACCAACGATGATATTCACGAAGCGGCGGTTGAAGGCTCGGTACTGCGTCTGAGACCGAAGCTGATGACTGTGCTAACGGCAATGATTGGACTTGTTCCCGTAATGTGGGCGACAGGTACGGGCGCAGACGTGATGAAGCCGCTCACCGCGCCGATGATTGGCGGCTTGCTGACTTCTGCCGTCCATGTGCTTGTGGTAACGCCTGTATTGTTCGTAATAATGAAAGAACGCGCTTTGAAGAAAGGAACGCTGAACGTCTCGAAAATGGCGGGTTGGATGAGTCATTAAAGGACGTTCTAAAAAACTGGAGTGCGGAATTTATTCCGCAAAATATCCAGCATCGGCGGAATAAATTCCGTACTCCAGAATGCTTCTTTCGCAAAATATCCAGCATCGGCGGAATAAATTCCGTACTCCAGAATGCTTCTTTCGCAAAATATCGAACACTGGCGGAATAAATTCCGCACTCCAAAACACAATCCGTATGATTCAGCAACATCCACACAGACCAACACACTTGTTTCTTGACGAACAAGCATATTTCATTACAGGCGCAATCTATCAAAAACGCCCGCTATTGAAAGATGTAGAAATCAAGAAAATGCTCTTGCAGACCATTCAAACTTCTTTTGCAAAATATCGATGGACGTTGGAGCATTGGGTAATTTTGGACAACCATTATCACCTCTTGTGCAAAAGCAAGTATGGCAAAGATTTATCAGCTTTGATAAAAAGCATTCACGGTGCATCAGCAACAAAAATTGTTCAGAAAACCAACTGTGAAAAACCTGTCTGGTATAATTACTGGGATTACTGCCCTCGTAATGAGCATGAATACTACACGCGGTTGAATTACTTGCTCAATAACCCGATTAAACATGGCTATGTGAGCAACCTTCATGATTACCCCTTTTCCAGCTTTCACACGCTTTTTACGGAATGGGGACGTGAACGTTTGGCAGAGCAGTTTCGTACATTTCCAATAACGACAACACTTGAGGAAGCTGAAAATGATGATTTCTAATTGGAGTGCGAAATTTATTTCGCTTTTCTCCTTACTTGTACTTTGCGGAATAAATTCCGCACTCCGCGCACAGTCTCTTGATTCCTTACTTTCGGAAGCAATGCGGAATAACCCGCAACTTCGCGCCTACTCTTTCACCGTCGGAGCCGCTGAACATCGCATTGATGCCGCAGGCGCACTCCCGCCACCGCAAGCGGGCGTTGCCGTCGAGCAGGTCCAAGTTGGCAATTTCAACATTGCGAACAACGCATTATCGAACAATTTTTACGCTTCACAGATGTTCATGCTTGGCGGCAAACTGGGCGCAATGCAAGATATGGAGCGGGCGCGAGTTAAAAATGAGCAGGACCGTTCACAAGAATTTGCCGCAAAACTCCGTGCTGACATCACGACTGCATACACAATGCTGTGGCGTATCGACCGACAAATTGAAGTTTACGTCAGTACGGCGACTGTTTTGGAACGTTCGCAAGAAGTAGCCGCTTCGCAGGTGCAGTCCGGACGCTTTTCATATGCTGAGGTGTTGCGTCTGCAGGCGGAAAAATCCCTTGCCCTGCTTAAACAGAAAACTCTTGGCAATGAACGCAAAACCGCATTGGCGATGCTGGCTGCGCTTCTGGGACGCACGGATGCTGCTTCTTTAAGCATCACACCTGTCCTTGCAAAACGAGATTTTACGGAAACAGAGATACGCGCACGCCTTCAATCGCTTGCTGCTTCAAATCCAACGCTCCGCCGTATGACGAGTATGATTGCCATGACCGAAGCAGAGCGGCTTTCCACCGAAAAAGAAGCAACACCGGATATGATGCTGCAAGGAATGATAATGCGGATGCCGCAAGGAATGACGCTCACAGCAAACTCGCCGCTTTTTACGGGTGCGTTGGAGTCGCCTTTCGAGTACATCATTCGTGCGCCCAATGCCCCGCCCGATTTCATGTACAGCCTTATGGCGCAAATCACACTGCCCTTCGCTCCGTGGTCATCTATCAAATACACCGCCAAAGCGCAAGAACTCACCGCTCTGACACAAGCACAAACGTTGGAACGCGAGAGTATGACGCTCATGCTATCCGCGCAAATAGAAGAGCAGCTTCAAAAAATGCAAACTGCTATCGAGACCTCAGAAATCCTTGAAAGCACCATCATTCCACTTTACGAGCGTACTTTTGATGCGCAGTTAGCGAGTTTGCAATCAGGGCAAACAGGCATTAGTGGGCTGTTGGACACTGAGCGGATGCTGCTGATGAAGCGCGATGATGTGCTGATGGCGCGAGAACAGTATCATCTTGCCCTTGCGCAACTCGAATTCCTTCTTGGCGAAACGATAAAATAACCGGGGTGCGGAATTTATTCCGCCGAAAAATCATTCATTCAATCCCAATGCGGAAATAAATTTCCGCACTCCAATTTTTACCACTATGAAATACTTCCTTGTAGCAATACTGATGCTCCTTGTGTCATGTTCGCAAAAAAGCACACAACACGCCGAACACAAGGATTCCACTGCAACGGCAGCAAAGCCTGTAAAATACATTTGCCCGATGCACCCTAACGTAACGTCGGACAAAGAAGGTATTTGTCCCATTTGTCAGATGGATTTAGTGCCGGAAAACAGCACCGAAGCAAAAGAATATGCTGACGATTCCCACGGAAACCACGCTGACGAGGAACACACTCACGCAGAACATACCATGGGCGAGCTTGTTGTGACAGGTCAAAGCCGTGTCTTGGCAGACGTGCAAACGGTGGTAGTGCGAAGTGAACCCGTTCATCGTACTCTTACCGCCGTTGGAACACTGGACTTTGCCGAACAGAATCGCCGTAGCATTACTGCCCGCGTAGCAGGACGCATTGAACGGCTTTTTGTGAATCAATCGGGTATGACTGTTCGTAAAGGGCAAGCATTGTTTGAACTACACAGCCCCGAACTTATGCAAGCGCAGACGGAATTTATTCTTGCTGTGAAGAATCAGCAATTAGCAAGTTTGAGCGGTGGTGCGGGGTCAAAGATTGTCGAACAATCAAGACAGCGCCTGATGATTTTGGGCATGACAAGTGAACAAGTGCAAACGCTGGAACAAACGCGAGAGACACCGATAACAACCACTATGTATGCGCCCTCCGGCGGCACGGTGATTGAGAAAAAAATCATTGAGGGAACATATGTGAACGTCGGCACACCGCTTTTTGATATTGCCGACCTCTCCACGCTTTGGAACATGGCGGAACTCTACGAAACCGATGTGGCGGCAGTCAAGATTGGTCAGCAGGTCGCGTTGAGGACACAGACGTATCCGAGCGAGACCTTCAAAGGGCGTGTTACCTTTATCTACCCAGTTGTGAACGCAGAATCC
>JGI24212J29972_1012652_pt1 | contig 11506 bp, 7 predicted proteins | sample EnhBio_Anaerobic_FD_29972 | JGI IMG/M metagenome (IMG submission 29972)
GTTAGACTCCCAAACTGAAGTATAAATTGAGTACAAGAGACCTGCAAAATACGTCTTTTTCCTACCAACAGGTGTTAGAACATATTCAGAGAAAGTCGACGTTGCTGCCTTGAAAATAGATTTCTTCGGTGTTAAGGGCAGGGTTTAATAAACTTAAGAGTAAGTGTCCTTGGTAGAGAACTTCAAAAATTAAATAAGACTGTCAGAAGATAAGTTGATTGTGTCATCTTTGGTTGAAAATGATGACAAAATATTAACGTAAGTCAAGCACAGCGATATTGTAATGAAGAAAAGGTCATTTATCAACACGATAAACTTCATACCAAAATAGTCTCAAAGTTTCGATGATATTGACATCAGTGTTACCACTGTGTATGAAATTCGTATCAAACAACATTAATTGTCACATAAAATTACCATCTCTTCTCCACACATTTACCAATTGACTGTTGAGGAACAAAACATACAACAAAAAAACCTTAAGGAAATGAAGTCTTAATTATTGACAATTTCTTCATATAAACAGTTGGTTGATAATTTCAGTCACTTGAATGAACAACAAGTCATTGAAAGGCTTTAAAATTTGGAGATGAGAGAGTTTATTGAGCTTATTTTATCGAATGTGAAATCGTTCAGAGTATTTGAGAAGATCTTAAAGATAGTTTATGAAGATGAGTCGATAAAGTAAAGAATGTTTGAGTCAATGTCACGGATGTTGCCATAAATGTGTAATGAAGAGCTTATAATATCAGAGTCAGGTTTGAAGTCGTTTTTGAGAATATTTGAGAAGCTGTCATCATTGGGATAAAAGCAACAGTGTTCATTGTTATAGAAATCTTTGACAAAGTCATGGTCGACAATAACTGAGTATGTAAGTAAGATAAGGAACAAGAATTACACAGTAATAAGAAACAAGTACAATATTGAGGAGCTGATCCTTGAGCCTGAGTTGTTCAGCAAAGACTACTACAGACTGATCCATCCCAACTATGTGGAGTAGTAAGTGATAGAGACAATAGTGCAGTAGCCAAAGACATAAATAAACAATTTGTATTATGTGTAGAAACAGAATAGCTGGTACTACAAGACATTCATCACCTTGCCTGAGTAGAAGATGATTAACAAAGTGGACATTTACTTCCCCAAGTTACTCCAGTCTGTGAACAGGTTCAAGTTATGTATCAAAATGTCTTTAATAACTGATGACTAAGAGAGACAAGTTTATTACAGGTACTGGAATGAAGAGATGCTTTACCAGTTCACGTCCATAGCTTACAAGGATAAGGAAATCTATACGGGGTAAAGAGTCAACTGTTTTGGGGTTGATGTCAATATGAAAGGTAGAGTAATCAAATTAGAGTACAGTTACTTACTGTGTACTACCTTAAACTCATTGAGGTACAAATAACCAACTGAAAGTCTCACTCTCTTCCCTATTGTCAAATCTTCACAAATCAATAAAAACAATTAACTTACAGTATAAACATAAACTCACCAACAAAATTATTAAAAAACAATCCAAAATATCCAATAAAGATTCCCCAAATAAGCCAAACACTCCTCAATCCTTTAAAGTCTACCACCAGTAAAACATTTCACTGACAGACAATTTACATTCTATTAAGTCTACGAGTTCCCAATAATCAACCACGAACATGTCAGCAAAGAGTTCACTACCTTGATCGATAAAATTGGTACCAATATCATGGATCAAAAGATTGTCGAGTAATGCATGAAAAGTATGAAAATCTCCCAATATAAATTCAATCAAAAGGGCTTAGACTTTGCATATACCTTCTTAATCAAAATATTAAAACTTTTCAAAAAACTACCCAATTAAACCAGAGTCTAAGTTGACCTCCTTCTTTAAATGTTCAACATTTTTGTCGTTTATGAAATCGGTCCTATCATGAAAAAAGTAATGACTTTCATCAACTAAAATTACAAAAGACTCGTTTATTAATAAAAAATTGAGTTCATCGCTGCCATTCTAGAAAAATATCTTTCAAGTTTCACAGCATATAAAGACCTCAAATAAAGCGAAAAGTATTCTTTGAATAAAATCATCGATAAGTTACAATAAATCTAATTGCCGATCGGATTGTTGATTGGACAGTTGGAAAAAGCCTATAAAGGCAATAACAGATTCTTAGTTTCAATGTTGTTGAAACTAATCCGTCCCAATCTCAAAAAATTCGGATTAAGAGAACACAATTTTATTACCATCCAAACAGACTTCCCTTGTATCAGTACTTTGAAACAAATGCTTTCCACAGTATTCAAATTCAACCTTTGGGTATTGGACAATGTATAAAACTTAAAAATAGAATTGCTGACAGAAGGCATGTAACTTTTTGAAACCCTCAATACAGTCAGTTATGAATACAAACAAAAACATGCATCAAAAGATTAATAATAATTCGTCAACTAAATTCATGAAGAATAAATTTGGAAGTTAGTCTTCTTAACATTAAAACTAAAAAATTAGTAACTTAACAAACAAGTTAATACCATTTTCAAACGATTAGTTACCAATTCGACATAAACCTTCAAAAAAAGCCTCAACAGAATGTTATTAGAAATCATCAAAAAAGATTAAAATTCCATGTACAGCAAAATTAATGGCGATTTAAATGATGATCTCTGGATGAATCACTTACAAACTATTCTCGAGTATCTTGACATCAATGACAAATAAACTGAAAATATTTCTTAGGAATTATTAAAGTCTGATGTAGAAAATAAAAAATCTCAAAAGAAAAACTTCATTCTTGATGTTGACACTGCCATCGAACTTTTATAATTACCTCTTACACCCACATTATGGTCACACGCACTCTTGATCATTCCAAGGGAAGATAAAGTCCTCAATGCAATCATTAAAAACTTCAAAAAAGAGTACTACTCTTCATTAGGAAAGGAAATCACTCAATTCTGTGAACCTCTTGCAGGAATAAGATCACTCGACTCCATTCACGTCAACTGGCTTGATTTGGTTAAAAAAATCAGACTTTAAAATCGATCCATTTTCTCTCTTTTTATCGAATAATTGAGAAAGTCGACATTCGGTGGAAAATAAGGTGTTGCCATGGCTACCACAGAAGAGGTTAAACAATTATAAATCACGTCATAGTTCTTGAAATTAGTCCTTTAAAAAAATCTTCCTGTCAATGAACTTGATGAAGAAACAATTTCTGAAATTTTAGTATGGTACTTCCTCAACAGTACTGATTCTAAAGGAGAGTCACCTGCCAGTTAATTATTGAAAAAAATCTCATAAAATATTCTTGACTTGATAAAAAAAATCAGCGAAAATCCCTTACTCGTTCAGAACAGTATTAAGTCAATCTTAAAAATAAAGAAAGACAGTGAAAAAATTTAAAATATGTTCGAGTAGAAGCGTATTCCTACTCATAGCGCATTGAGTATGACAACAAGATTCTGTAAATGTTTTGAAGAGTTAATCCAAATATTTATGTCAAGTGATTAAATGAGTAGATTCTTTGCTTTTGACATTAATGGTTTGGGTTATGTTATGGAAAAATTAGGATTGATAAAAAATGTTACTAAAAAAGAAGCCTTAAAATCTGAGACAGTTATTGCCAACTATCTTCCTGAATAAGAATTTTTATTGAGTGAAAATATCTTGTCAAAAAGAGTCTAAAACAGTGTTGCTCCAGTTGAAATAAAGTCATTGGAAGATTTGAAATAATAGGAATTCGCTAACAATGTGAAGATTGTACCAACAGCAAACTCCACTGCAGCAACCAGTTCTACAGATTGGACTATTTATAAGAAAGGTAACAAAACTAAAATTGTCTTTTTGTCAATGACTGATCCTGCTACTTATTTCGAGTACCCATTGTTTGTATAATTGGCCAAAACTGTTGAAGTCAGGTCAATTAAAATTGGATTCCCTTGTGCATCTTTTGAGTACACAGATAAAATAGTTGTCAGTCCATCAGCTATATTGATCGAGGGTAGCAATGATGGAAAGAACTTCCAACCCTTGGGTGAAATGACATACATTGATGATGACGGATATTTGTGCAATGGAGTGAAGGTTTTCGCATTGAATTTACAAAAAGTAAAGAAAAGTAGTAAGATTGATGAAGCTATAAAAGGGATCTTAATGCACAGAGTAAAATACTTAAAAATAGTTGTCAAGCGTCCATTGGTCAGTTTTGTTTAAGGACAATACTCTCAACTTAATGGCCGTTTATATAACAACGTTGGCGTCAGTATATCATTTTTGTCAGTAATGGGTGACGATATGGCCAAATTACCTTCACAGTTGGTATAATCATGCAAATAAATGAGCAAAAAATCAGCATTAAACATTTTGAAATCACTTCTCACAGAATCAAACCTTGAGACAATGAAGAGAATTTCAAATGAAGAAACTTTCTCATAAAAGGTTAAAGAAAATTTCCATCAACTAAAAGAACTGATGTATAAATACAAAGAAATTGTGCCCCAAATTATTTACACTTTAGGATCCAACAATCAATAATTGGGAGATTGGTTGATCAATAACTTTATAAAATCAGCAAAAGAAGAAATTGAAGCCAAGATTATCAACCAAATCATTGTATCAACCCCTCAAAAGATTTATTAACGTATCAATTATTTCCAGTCATAATTGTTCAGACAATTTGCCATCATCAGGTCTTAATCCTAAGTCGAGTCATCTTTGTTGTATGCCAAATATGTTCCATTTATGGAGAGTTTCTGCAAAACTTTAGAAGAATGTTATTAAATTGACTTCCATCACAATTTATAAGACTAACTCATACTCGATTGTGACCAAACCAGAATTAACTACTTGATTGACATTTATGACAGGAAACACTCTTCCCCAGACATTAAAAGTCTCTTGAAGTTGCTAATCTCACTGATATGGATCAGAAAACCATTGAAATTGTCTTAAGAAGTCGTGAATAATACACTTGATATCATTTGGCGCAACTGCTCATAATCCAAACCTTACTTTTATAACATCATGTCGGCATTGTTAGTATCCAAAGTTAGTGTCTTATGGATAAAGAACAACAATCACTAAAAAGTCAAGTCTCTTATTGCTGAGATTGAAGACTCATTGAAAAAAGACAACCTCAAAGCATTAAAATCGCAAATGTTCTTATTGTCCATTCTCTCCTACCATGAATCAGAGTATCTCAGGTAAATCGATTATCATGTCAAAATATACAACTCTCTTAAACTAAAGACTTTCAATGATAGTGAAATTTATGACTACCTTATGAAAATTTTACAAAATGTATTGTTAGGCTACCCCCAAGAAGAATAAAAATTCGCTGCTTTATTGATCCAAGATGTCTCTTTATTGGTCAAGAGAAAAGATCCCATCTTACAAAAACTTTTTGTTGGACTTTTGGGTGTTTAGCAATAAGTGATTATCCACTTGAAAGGAGTCGATATCGCTTCAAAAAATTCTTCAAAGAACAAAAAATTAGAAGGAGTACCATCAAAGATACTTTCGAAATATTAACAGAAATCTTTAGCTTAAAAGTTAGGCAAAAAATTCAAATACCACCTTGCATATCACAGTGAAAGTAAAGTAACAGTTCCAGACATGTTAACTATTGTCCAATCTCTTTATAAGGGAAACAACCTGATGATATTAAAAGTTCAAAATGCTACCAGAATTTATCATTTGGGTATCTTCTGCTCTTTAAAGCCAATCTTGACGAAAGACGAATACAATGAATGCGAATAAGTTTTTGCTGATAAAAACACATTTATTTTCACATACAGTGAATCAGACCACAAATTTATTAACTGCAATGTCGATGAAAAAGTCCTCATTGTTAACAGTTGTGAAGACGAGTAAGATTACTCAATTTCCATTCAGAACAAAAGTGAGTAACTTGTCAGGATGGCCTTGTATGGAGATGGAATGCTTGAAATCAACAATCAAATGTTCATGCTTAATGATAATCAAATTGTCGATGATGTCAAATTATTGGGTTTTGAACTTTTCTAATGCAAACCTGTTCTTTCCAACACAACCCCTGATTCCAAACTGTCTTAACTTTTGTCAAAGTCCAATCAGGCAAAAGCTCCTTTCACTTGGTATCGTCACAATCAACTTTACATTTTCCCAGCCTAAATCACTGTCTCCAAACTTTAAAAATTACTGTCTTCTAAAATATCCATATAAAACATTTAATAAAATCATGAAAAAATCAAGTTAAAATAAATCGAAAATGAAGATTTCATCATCGATGTTATGATCTAAAATCCTGATGACTACGAAGGACAATAAGATTTCGGTTACATTCCCAAAATGAATATTTTCGACTCTTTCAGTAAACTTGGAGGTATAAATGAAGTTCTTCGACTTGGGTCTTAATCAATCAAAGACTGGAAAAACGCACAAAGAAAGAAAAACTTCGAACATTACATGGATTAATTGAAGAGTTTCATTCANTTACCTAATTTCTTCTCACTCTTTATCAAAAATCACACTTATGTCACATTTTTGTTCGAAGTCGCATCTGGAATGCCTGATGATTCAACCTCCTCAAGAAACTGGGAAGAATAAGAAGTCAACTCTTCGAGATTCATTTACAAAATACTTTCAGATATTTTCAAATTTGACAGATCCAAATAATTGCGAGACATGAACAAATATGAAGAATTTTGTGAAATAATTCTTTAAAAGCTTTCATAAATCACAAAATAAGCACCAAGAGTCTTCAAATAAAGCTAAGTTCAACAAGAATAAAACCTTGAAGTCGCCGATAAGTTAGAGAAAAAGAAGACATAATAACAAAAGAGAAGAAAAAAGAAAGGTACCGGTTATGGTGCTGACAATCAAAATAACTCAAAATGGTCTTCTGCTGAGTGGCTGGAAAACAAAAAGATTCGCAGCCAATAAACATTAAGAGTGGTCTCAATATTTGTAAGTTTCTTGGACTGTGAAGTTCCAATCAAAGATGAACGTCTTTCCTAAGTCATAAAGTCCTCATGTTTATTGCCATTAATATAAAGTGCCCTCAGATCAAGCTCTTTATTAGAAATTGCAAAATAAATCGACCTTTTCAAATGTTACTTATCGATTGTAAGAAACATGGCTAAAAATCCATCAACCATCGGTTGTCTTATGGAAATTGAAAAGAATTTCAAACCTGAACAAACCGAATCAGTTCACTCTTTGCTGGGCAAACTAAACAATATTTCAGAAATTTTCTTAGAATGTCTAAAATCAGGCAAGTAAGCAGTTGATGAGTCCAACCAAAATACTGAATCTCTCGCCATTGACATTCAGAAAACCTTCCAACTTATCGATAAGGCAGTAAGAAGTTTGAGTAAAGCCAAGAATGCATTGACCATCAAGCAAATCAATGACTTGCCAATACAAACGGCTTATCGAGTTTTGTTATAAAAGCTGAGATTCGGTTACGTTGATATGAAGAAGGGCGCAGTTTATGAGCATTGTTTACATTCATCAGTAAGCTCTTCATCACCATCCACTCAAAAGATTCTGAGATTGTCACAATAACTTGCTGATTTGTCATCATCTTTACCATGTGAACACACTAACTCCATCTTCGTCAGATGTGATAAGAGTAGAATTGACGTGGTCAAAATTCTTATTATGGGAAGTAAAGATACTCCATATTCAAACGGTGCTTTTATGTTTGATCTCTACTGTGATGACTCTTATCCCAACAATCCACCAAAGATGGTCATCGCTACGACTGGGCAAGGTAAAATCAGATTCAATCCCAACTTGTATTCTTGTGGAAAAGTTTGTCTCTCTTTGTTGGGTACATGGAGAGGAAGTGCCAGCGAAAATTGGGATCCTAAACTTTCAACTTTACTTCAATTGTTCATCTCAACTCAAGGTATCACAATGAGTGAGGATGTCTACTTTAATGAACCTGGATTTGATGGAGAACAAGGAACTGAAGAAGGAGACAAGAAAAATTAAGCTTACAGTAACATTGTCAGACTTGGAAATATCAGATATGCAATGATTTAGCAAATCAAGAATCCACCAAAAGGCTTTGAAGATGTAATTCAACGTCACTTTTATGTGAAGAAAAAATAAATTATCGAAGAATGTGAGAAATGGTTACAATGGGCGTAAAAGAGACAAGCTTCATACAGCGGTTTGGTATCAGATCATAACAGTTCATGGTGCTCATAACTTAAAGCTTCAAAGACCAAATACAAATAACTGCTTCAGAAAGAGATTTAGCAACTGAAATAAGTATTAGCACAAATTCCATAACCTGACTTGAAAGAGAAAGGATAATAGTAAGGAACATTCAGTAAAGTTTAGAAGAAGAAAAGAAAAGCCAAGTAAGCTGAATTATAAATAGACGTAGCATATGACAAAGAGAAGAAATAATAACTGAAAATATAATAAGGAGTTATCCAAGATAGATGGAGTCGATACATCGGTGCAATGGGATTGGAAGCTGTAAAGAAACAATCATCGAGCAATGTTCTTCTGGTAGGATTGAAACCATTAGGACTCTAAATAGCTAAGAATCTGATATTGAGTGGATTACAAAAGTTAACTATCGTAGAAAATGAAACACTAGACTCAGGAAGTGAATAGCATTTCTACATGTCAGACTTGAAAGGCAAAAAGATCCAATAATGTCTGTTCAAACTGAAATAACTCAATCCATACATGTTAGTTGACCATTTATAAACACTGCCTTAAACATTCAAAAACTATCATTTAGTCGTGTCAACATTGTCAATCGGTTAATCTTTAAGCCTCTCATAAAAATGCAGAAAAGAAAACATCAAATTTGTCCACTCACAGACATGCGGTGTGTCAGGTACTTACTTCGCTGATTTTGGTGAAAACTTTGTCATTAATGATACCAATGGCGAATAACCATTCTAAGGATTGATCTAAAAAATAACAAACTAAAAATAAGGTGTTGTTAAGTTATTAGAAGGTATAAAACATCCTTATCAAGACGGTGATTATGTTGTATTCAGCAAAGTTTAAGGAATGTAACTTTAAAGTCAATAATAAATGCAATAACTCTCATAAGCTCAACAATTCTACAACAAAACCATCTCAACTTAAACAAATCCAAAGCTTAACTCAATCAATGGTCATGTCTTCCAAATCAAAGTCATCAACTGGAACAGTTTCAGTATTGGCGATACAACCAAATTCAAACCCTATGTCAGGAATGGTATTGTCAAAAATATCAAAATTCCTAAAACTGTCAAATTCTCGCCTTTTGAACAATGTGTCAAAGAATTCGATAAATTCCTCGATCCTAACATGGGTATTTATGACTTTGAAAAAATGGGTTAAAACTTTGCTATCTTTGCATGCTTCTTAGCATTAAGTAAGTTTGAGAATAAGCATAACAAAAAAAGACCATAAAATTGGAGTGTTTAATAATCCAAATAATTTGTTCAAATAGTGAAGTAAATTTGTTAAGAGCACAAAAAATCATAAGATTAAATCAAGGGCATTTTAGAATTCGCCAATAAATTTGCTCCAATTTCATAGGCATAACTCTCCACAATCGGAGCTTACTTGGGTGGTATTGTCTCACAATAAATTATCAAAGGTCTCACAAACAAATACACACCAATCAATCAATTCTTTACATTCCACCTTAACGAAATGATTCAAAAAATACCTTAAGATCAAGCAAACTGGACTCAATTAAAAGTCAAAAAGTAACAAGAGTTCAGAAATATTAAAATAGTCATTGGACAGGAAAATATGAACAAAATCGAAAATATGAAATTATTTGTTGTAGGTGCTGGTGCCATTGGATGCGAGTTGCTTAAAAACTTTGCCATGGTCAATATGTGTTCCAAAGGAAAAATTACTGTTACTGACCCTGACCATATTGAAACATCCAATCTTACAAGGCAGTTTTTATTCAGACAAAAGCATGTCAAAAAACCCAAATCAGCCACTGCAGCAGCTGTTCTTATGCAAATGAATCCTCACCTTAAAAATCACATCTCTGCGAGACTTGATAAAGTTTGTTAAGAAAGTTAAGATATTTACTCTGATGAATTTTTCAAAGCACAAACTGTTGTAGCAAATGCACTTGATAATGTTAAGGCTCGTCAATACATGGACAAAAGATGTGTTGCTAATAAAATTCCATTATTTGAAAGTGGTACTCTCGGACCTAAAGGACATGTCCAAGTTATTGTTCCATTCAAAACTTAAAATTATGGAAGTCAAGCTGATCCTCAAGAATAAGCTCAAATTCCTCACTGCACTTTGAAGATGTTCCCCTAAGATTTAACTCATTGCATCGAATGGAGCAGAGATATTTTTGGAAAAATATTCACACTCAATCCCAAAGCTTTAAAGAAGATCATTGATTCAAAAGATGTTGCTTCTCTTCAAGGAAAATAAAAGACCACAGTGGCCAAGATGATTAAACACAGACCAAAAACATTCGAAGACTGTATCAATGAAGCTGTTAGAATTTTCTTCAAATATTTCAGAAACGATATCAGACAGTTACTTTACACTTATCCTCTTGATATGAAAACAAAAGAAGGCAAATTATTCTGGACATTACCAAAAAGACCACCAAGAGAAATTAGTCAACTCGATCCTAAAAATGAAAGTCATCAGACATTTATTGCTTCATACTCGGTATTGTTTGCTAAAATATTCTCAATTGAGTATCCAAAAGACTTCAGAAAGCCAGAAGGAAAGTCAAAAATCATGGAGCATGCTGTTAAAGTTAAAGTAGAAGATTTTGTCCCAAGTGCATAGAAATCTAAATAGATCCAAGAAATGAACGAAAAAGAAGAAAAAACCAAGTAAAAAATGTCTGAAGGTACATAAAAGACTTAAATTTAACCACTTGAACAAGAGGTAAATATTGAAATCACTCCTGAAATCTTAAAGTTAGAAATTAAACCTGAATAATTTGAAAAAGATGAGGATGAAAATGGTCACATTGATTTGATTTACTCGATGAGTAATTTAAGAGGACAAAATTATGACTTGGGCGAATGCAAATGGATTGAAGCCAAATTGAAAGCAGGTCGAATTATGGCTGCATTGAGTACAACAACCAGTGTAGTGGCTGCCATTCAAACTTTATAAATCATCAAAATAGTTTGTGGTAGTGAAATTTATAGAAACGCATTTGTCAATTTAGCAGTTCCATTGATACAAATTTCTGAACCTGGACCAGCAGTCAAATAAAAAATAGGAAACACAGAATTTTCAGTTTGGTAAGATTGGTAATTCAAGGCAAGCTCTCTTCAAGATCTTTTAACTCAAATTAAAGATAAATATGAAGTTTAAGGATTCAATATAAGTACTTCAGAAGGTACCCCAATTTTCTGGGAGGCGATGTATAAAGATAAGCAAGAAGCTCAATAAGCATTGTTAACGAAAAAGCTTTCTCAATTAATAGGCAAGTAGAAAACAGTGTTAAATATTCTCTTCAGAGATTTGAAAGGATAGAAAATTTATGAAAAAGTGCCTAAAATTTTAGTCTAAGCAACAGAG
>JGI24212J29972_1011751_pt1 | contig 11424 bp, 1 predicted proteins | sample EnhBio_Anaerobic_FD_29972 | JGI IMG/M metagenome (IMG submission 29972)
CCTGTTTTGATCGCCTCCTGGCATCCGATTACCACTTCGCTGGCAAGATTAGCCCTTGTCTGAAATGGCTCAAAGGGTCGCTGAAGTCTATGCGAGGCTGAAGCCCAAGAGTACGGTTAATGAAATTTCTGGGACGCCACGATCCTTTGTCAAGGAAGGCCGCCTTATCATGGAAAATGACAAGAACAACAAACTACACCATCTTGTTTTATTTTCAGACATCTTGCTGGTTTGCACTCCAGAAAAAAAGGAGGTGTTGAAGATCCTCATTTGCGTTAATTTGAAGCAAGCTGGAATGGGTGTTGAAAGACGAATAAACTCAACGCAATTTCAAGTCTTCACTCCAAAACGTCCTCTGGCTTTTCAAACTACTCACAGACAAGACCGTGATGCTTGGGTTGATGCCTTTAACGAAGTTTTTTCAAATGGCATTGTCCCACCTGTTGCCGCTCCTTTGGCTGACTCAGCTCCTCCTCAGCTCAAAAAGGCCAAAAGCTCTGGAGGTCTCTTCAAATCTCGAAGCAAAAATGTGACCAAAAAAGGGGCAGTTGTCTACGGAGCACCTCCAGTAAGCAACTCTCCTCCAGTCACGATCTCAAAACCTGCGCTTGTTTCCACACAGAAACACAAAAGCTCCAGTTCTAGCAGCTCGAGTTCAAGCTCAAGTTCATCGAGTGGTTCAAAGTCTAAAGGCTCTCATTCAGTTCCTGTCAAACCTCGAGAACCTGTGTTGAAGAAAGCCTCATCAAGTTCTGAAACGCAATCTTATGATCCTTCTGGATTTGGAAGTAATCGTTCTGTTACCAGTCATTTTCAAGCCAGAGGATTGGGACGTTCAAAAAGTCATTCAGGTTCAACCAGTTCAACAGAAGACAGTCGACCTGCGAACAGATTTGAAAGCCGTGATCCTGGAACCTCTGCCACACGAATTTATGAATCAAGTTCAAGTAGTAGCTCAGATTCCAAAAAAGCAGGTTTTGGCAAAGTAGGAGTCCAAGTACACGCCCAGGTGCAAGTTGAAAAACCTCAACTTCCAACTGTTGACCTTACCCCATTCAAAAAAACTGGTAGCGGATCAGCGAAACATGTTCTACTCAAGCAACCCTCAAAGAGTTCATCCTCTTCTTCATCCTCTTCGAGTTCTTCTGATGGGGAAACTCACAACCGAGCCACTGAGGCACTTCGTCAACTAACTGGTGATGGAGATCTTGATGTCTCGGCATCTGTTTCCGTTTCCTACAAGAAACCCGATCCTTTCAAGAAGAACCTCAACCCTGATCCATTTCGAAAACAAATCCCTGAAGTCAAGAAACCAGCAGCTGCTGTCGTTGAAGTTGATCCACCTGTTGCAGCTGTTTCTGCTACCATTGCTCCTGCTGGAAGCACAAAACGATTTGCATCTAGAACTCCCTACAGCCCACATGTTAGTATGAAGATGAACAGTGGTGGACACTCAAATGAAGATCATTATTCATCCTCATCATCTTCATCCGATGAAACTACAGTCCCAACGAATCCTAAAAACATTACTTCACAGTTCAGCTTTACTGAATTTCGTGCAAGTCGCCTCAGACTTGGTCCAAAAAGCTCTTCATCTTCAACTGAAGACTCTCCTCGAGGAAAAGATCCTTCCAAAAGAGGTCTTCCTGGAAATACAGGACGTGTTGGTGGTGGTGTTGGTGTTGCTGTTGCAGTTGGAGCTAGTGGAAAATCTCTTCCTAAACCTGCAGGCCACAAGCCTACTGGCCATAAAGGACACTCATCATCTTCATCCTCCTCCGATAGCTTAGATCAACTTCGCTCTCTGGGACAAGGACTCCCTCCTCTTAAAGCTCCTAGTGTACAAAGTGTTCAAGCCAAACTTCAGGTTCAGGTGGGATCCCCCAGAGGCCTCAATATTGGACATGGTTCTCCTACTTCTCCACGATCTCCACGTGGAAAAGGATCTCTACCAGGACACTCATCTCCTGTCCGACAAATCTCACCAAGAAAACACAAACACAGTAGTTCATCCTCGTCTTCATCCTCCTCTTCAGGGCATGGAAAACGAGTGATGGGTGGAAATCAACCAATCTTCCGAAAACCTGGACAAATCCAAGCTCCAATTGTCTTACAACAACCAAGGCATTCAAGCTCATCATCCTCATCTTCATCACAAGAAACCACGAGTTTTGGCTACCGAGGTCTTCAAAGTCGAGGTGTGACAGTCAATGCTCCAGCACCCCCAGTTGTTACCCTCCCTACGGTTGAAGAAAAAACAGTCACAGTATCTGTCCCACCTGTAGAAGTCGCTACTAGTGGTGGTAGAAGACCAAGACCTGTTGGAATGAGAAAACCGACTGTTGATGCTGAAATTGCAGCAGCAATTGGAATGCCAAAAACCAATTTTGAAGCCCTCAAACCTACTTTTGAACCACCAAAAGCGACAGTTGAAACCTCCAAACCTAGCTTTGATGCACCCAAACCAAGCTTCAAAACTCCAAAAGCTGGATCAAAAAAGAAGAGTGGATCATCCTCATCCTCCTCATCTTCTTCCTCAAGTAAATCAGCTGATGGCCCAAAGTCTCCACGTGGATTTGGTGGTCTTGGTGGACTTGGGTTTGGAAAGAAAACACCAAAAGCTGAAGTTAATGTCGAACCTAAAGCTCTTCCACCAAAAGCTGGTGGAAAACAATCTCCTTTTAGAATGAAAACTACTGCAGACGTGAAACCACCAAACATTGAAGCTTCTGCATCCGTCGATGTTCATGTTAAAACTCCTCATCTTGAAACACCAAAAGTTGATACCTCCAAACCTACAGTTGATGTACCAAAACCAGGTTTCAAACCCCAAGGAGTTGGAGTTGCAGTTGGATTCCCCAAGAAGAATAGTGGATCATCCTCGTCCTCTTCATCCTCATCCAGTAAATCAGGTGATGATAAAAAATCACATGGATTTGGTGGACTTGGATTTAGTAAAAAAGCACCAAAAGCTGCTGTTTCTGTCGATGTAGAGCCCAAAGCTCTTCCTAAAGCAGGTGGAAAACAATCTCCATTTCGGTTGAAAAATAGTAAACCAAATGTCGAAGCATCAGTTGATGTCAATGTGAAAACTCCTCATGTGGAAACTCCAAGCTTACCCAAAGCCACAGTTGAAACCTCCAAACCTTCTTTTGATGCACCAAAACCAGGCTTCAGACCCCAAGGAGTTGGAGTTGCAGTTGGATTCCCAAAAAAAAAGAATAGTGGATCCTCCTCTTCATCCTCTTCCTCATCTAGCAAATCAGGTGATGATAAAAAATCACATGGATTTGGAGGACTTGGATTTAGTAAAAAAGCACCAAAAGCTGAAGTTGCTGTCGATGTTTCTAAACCACGACCTGTTGCAGGTGGTGTAAAACAGTCACCATTTGGATCAAAAACTCCAAAGCAACCAAACATTGAAGCATCTGTTGATGTTAATGTGAAAACTCCTCATGTGGAAACACCAAAAGTTGAAACTCCCAAACCAGGTTTTAAAGCTCCAGCAATTGGATTTCCAAAGAAAAAGAGTGGATCATCCTCATCTTCATCTTCCTCATCCAGTAAATCAGGTGATGACAAGAAATCACATGGATTTGGAGGTGGATTTGGATTTGGAAGAAAAACTCCAAAAGTTGAACCTGTTGCAGTTACTGTTCCAAAAGCTGAAGTTGCTGTTTCTGTCGAACCTAAAGCTCTTCCTAAAGCTGGTGGAAAACCATCACCATTTGGACTGAAAACTCCTAAACAACCACATGTTGAAGCATCTGTTGATGTCAATGTGAAAACCCCTCATGTGGAAACATCAAAAGTTGAAACTCCCAAACCAGGCTTTAAATCTCCAGCAATTGGATTTCCAAAGAAGAATAGTGGATCATCATCATCCTCCTCTTCATCTTCATCATCAAGTAAATCAGGTGATGATAAGAAATCACATGGATTTGGAGGTGGATTTGGATTTGGAAAGAAAACACCTAAAGCTGAGTCTGTTGCAGTTACAATTCCAAAAGCTGAAGTTGCTGTTGAGATCGAACCTAAATCCATTCCCAAACCACGTCCTGTAGCTGTTGGACTCCTTAGAAAACCAACAGTCCCTCCAAGCACAACACCACCTGCGCGTGATACAGCATCAAAACACTCTTCATCATCCTCTTCATCCAGTTCTGATCACAGTCAGAGCTCAGAACCTAAGAAGGTGTCTTGGAATCAAATTTCACATCAAAAACGAGCTCCACCAGTGAGAAAACCAACTATCCCAACCGCATCTCCATTTGATGATATTCCTGACTTCGGGACTCCAAAAGTTGGAGGATCTCCCGTTACTGGAGGTGTAAGTGTATTCCCTCCAAAATTTGAAACTCCAAAAGTTGAAACTCCAAAAGTTGAAGCATCTGTTAATGTTAAAACTCCTGCTGTTGAACCTATTGAATTCGCTCCGAAAGTACCCAATGCTGTATTTTCCCCTAAAACTCCAAAAGTTGATGCATCCGTCAAAACTCCAAAGGTTGAAGCATCTGTTAATGTCAAAACTCCCCAAGTCGCTGAGAAGATCCCAGGAAGTCTGGCAGGCTCAGGTGCATTTTCTCCAAAATCACCAAGAGTTGGAAAGAAAGCTCCTGCTTCTGGACCTGTGACTGTGAATATGCCACAAACCTCAACTCCAAGTAAACCAAAATTTGGCTTTGGCAAAAAAAAGACTAGTGGAAAAGGAGGAAAGTCGAAATCATCTTCTTCATCCTCATCTTCATCATCCTCTTCCTCATCATTCGAAGCTGATGCATCAAGATCAGCACTTTCTCCACATTTCAGTCCTCCTGCATCACCAAGACTTAATCGTGTTGCTGTGCCCTCCCCCGATATCGGAAAACCTCAAATTGGAGCTCTTGTTGATACACCAGTACCAAAAGTGCCATCAGCACAAGTTTCTGTCGGTGTTTCCGCTCAAATACCTGCACAAGTGACAACACCAACATTAGAAAAAGCTGCTTCTGCAAAACCAAGACCTATGGGAATGGGTGCACGTTCTAAACTTGAAGCATCATCAACACCTGCACTCCCATCCACGAAGGATGTTGTTCTACCAACAGTTGGTATTCCATCAATTAAGAAGAAATCAGGATCCTCATCATCCTCATCTTCATCCTCCTCTTCTTCTAGAGACAACCAAGGCCTCAGTAGAAATCAAAAACTTGACTTTCTCAAAGGTCTTGGTGTTAGCGTCGATAAACCCAACACCCCTAAAGCTTCTCCCTTCGACAAACCCAAACTCCCTACTTCCGTTCCTCAAGTGGAAAAATCCAATATCCAAACCCCCAAAGTTGGTGTTGCTGTTTCTGCTGAACCTCCAAGAGCTGCAAGAAGAATCAATATTCCAGATAAATTTGGTGGAGATTCATCAAAAGTTGAATTTGTATCTCCAAGATTGAACGAAAAAGTTGAAACTCCATCCCCCAAATTCCCAGAACTTAAATCCCCACGTGAAAAAATTGAATTCACTGCTCGACCTGAAGGCCCATCTGCTAAGGTGCCAGAAGCTCGAATTGGAGGTGCTGTTAATGTTGGTATTGGAGCTAAACTTGATATTTCAGGAGGTATTAAGAAGAAATCAAAATCATCCTCTTCTTCATCCTCATCTTCAAAATCCTCCTCTTCTTCATCTTTGGGTGAATTAGCTGCTCAACTCCATTCCCTTGTGAACCTCCCCGGGAAGAAGAACCCACCAACTGCCGCCGTGTCTGTCCAAACAGCAGCTGTTTCAGTCTCTGTTCCAACACCAGCTGTTTCAGTCCCAACCCCTGCTGTTTCGGTCCCAACACCTGCTGTTTCAGCCGCTGTTTCGATCCCCTCTCCTGTATCTGGACACAGTCCATCCACCCCACCTTCAGCAATTTCAAAAAGTGGATCTTCCAAAAAACATCTCAAGAGTTCTGGATCATCCAAAAAACCACTTTCCTCCAAAACATCAAAACCAAAAATCTCAGCAAGTGGTCATGTTCATAAAAGTGGATCAACAAAACACGTTCACAAGACAAGTTCCAAAAAACCAAAATCCTCCAAAAGCTCATCTTCATCTTCATCAAGCTCCTCTGGATCTGGAAAACCTCATTCTGGTAAAAAACCAAAAACAACAGTAAAGAAAGATACTTCATCAACAAAGAAAGGTGATTCTGAAGAAGAAGAAAGAGGAAGAGGAAGAGAAATTGGTGGAAATATTTTGGGTATTGATCTTGGAAATTTAGCTTCAAATACATCTATTTTAGATCAATTTAAACCTGTTTCACCACGTTCAAGACCAAGTTTGATGCAAAAAGAAATTAGAATTGGTTGTTCAAAATCACCTGTTAGAGGTGAAAGAAGACGAAGAGGAAAAAGTTCATCTTCATCCTCATCTTCATCCGAACTTCACAAAATTGGTGCTTCCTTTCAAGCCCACAAAATTCCTTCCCCTCAAATCCCAACTGTGCCTGCTGTGTCCGCAAAAGTTGAATTCCCATCCGCCAGTGCTCGATCGCCTGATTCAGGAAGTCACAAAGCACCTGAATTTGCATCTCCTCGACTGCCTGATTCAGGTAAAATCCCCGCTGTTGCCATTGGTTCAACATCTCCTCAACCTGCCAAAAAACAATTACCAACTCCAAACCCCAAATCTCCTAGTGTTGATGTTGCACTTTCCACAAAAGCTCCTAGCGTTGGTGTTAAAACTCCAGCAATTGGATTTCCAAAGAAGAAGGGTAGTGGATCATCCTCATCCTCTTCATCCTCTTCTTCCTCATCCAGTAAATCAGGTGATGACAAGAAATCACATGGATTTGGAGGTGGATTTGGATTTGGAAGAAAAACTCCAAAAGTTGAACCTGTTGCTGCTGCTGTTACAATTCCAAAAGCAGAAGTTTCTGTTGATGTTCCTAAACCACGTCCTGTTGCTGGTGGTTTCAAAGGCAATGCTCATGTGGAAACTCCAAGTGTTCCAAAACAATCCCCATTTGGTTTGAAGAACAGTGGAAACTTAAAACAACCACATGTTGAAGCATCTGTTGGTGTCAATGTTAAAACTCCTCATGTGGAAACTCCAAGCTTACCCAAAGCCACAGTTGAAGTCTCCAAGCCTACAGTTGATGCACCAAAACCAGGTTTCAAAGCTCCAGCAATTGGATTTCCAAAGCAAAAGAGTGGATCATCCTCATCCTCTTCATCCTCTTCTTCAAGCAAATCTGGTGGTGATGATAAAAAATCTCCACGTGAAGATAAAAAATCTCCACGTGGATTTGGTGGATTTGGATTTGGAAGAAAAACACCAAAAGTCGAACCTGTTACTGTCCCAAAAGCTGAAGTTGCTGTCGATGTTGGAGTCAAAACTTCTCCTAAACAAACCCCTGCAGTAGGTGCCAAAACATCACCATTTAGATTGAAAAATAGTGCAAAACAACCACATGTTGAAACATCTGTTGATGTCAATGTTAAAACCCCTCATGTTGAACCACCCAAAGCCACAGTTGATGTATCAAAACCAGGTTTTAAAGCTCCAGCAATTGGATTTCCAAAGAAAAAGAGTGGATCATCCTCATCTTCATCTTCCTCATCCAGTAAATCAGGTGATGATAAGAAATCACATGGATTTGGAGGTGGATTTGGATTTGGAAGAAAAACTCCAAAAGTTGAACCTGTTGCAGTTACTGCTCCAAAAGCTGAAGTTGCTGTTTCTGTCGAACCTAAAGCTCTTCCTAAAGCTGGTGGAAAACCATCACCATTTGGACTGAAAACTCCTAAACAACCACATGTTGAAACATCTGTTGATGTCAATGTGAAAACCCCTCATGTGGAAACACCAAAAGTTGAAACTCCCAAACCAGGTTTTAAATCTCCAGCAATTGGATTTCCAAAGAAGGGTAGTGGATCATCTTCGTCATCCTCTTCATCTTCATCATCAAGTAAATCAGGTGATGACAAGAAATCACATGGGTTTGGAGGTGGATTTGGTGGATTTGGAAGAAAACCAAAAGTTGAACCTGTTGCTGTTACTGCTCCAAAAGCTGAAGTTGCTCTTCCAACTCCAAAAGCTGAAGTTGCTGTTTCTGTAGAACCAAAAGCTCTTCCTAAAGCAGGTGTGACTGGTATCAAACAATCACCATTTGGATTGAAAACCACTACTGGAAGCGTGAAACCACCAAATGTTGAATCATCTATTGATGTGAATGTTAATGTCAAAACTCCTCATGTTGAAAAACCAAGTATTGATACTCATACACCATCTGTTGGTTTTGGACTTAAAACTAGTGCCACAGCACCTAAACCTACAGTTGATACATCAAAACCAGGCTTTAAAGCCCCAGTAGTTGGATTTCCAAAGAAGAAGGGTAGTGGATCGTCATCATCCTCTTCGTCATCCTCATCCAGTAAATCAAGTGAAGATAAGAAATCACATGGATTTGGAGGTGGATTTGGATTTGGAAGAAAAACTCCCAAAGTTGAACCTGTTGGAGTTGCTGTTACTGCTCCAAAAGCTGAAGTTGCTGTCAACGTTGAACCAAAAGCTCTTCCTAAACCAGTCCCAACACCTGGTGTAAAACAAAATCCTTTTGGATTGAAAACTAGTGGAAATGTGAAACCTAATGTTGAAGCCGTTGATGTTAATGTTAAAGCTCCTCACGTGGACAAACCAAATATTGATACTCATACACCATCTGTTGGTTTTGGACTTAAAACTAGTGCCACAACACCCAAACCTGCAGTTGATGTACCAAAACCAGGTTTCAAAACTCAAGTTCAAGCAATTGGATCACCAAAAAAGAAGAGTGGATCATCCTCATCCTCTTCATCTTCCTCATCAAGTAAATCAGGCGATGACAAGAAATCACATGGATTTGGAGGTGGATTTGGATTTGGAAGAAAAACTCCCAAAGTTGAACCTGTTGCAGTTACTGTTCCCAAGGTTGAACTTGCGACTCCTGCAGTAGGTGTAAAACAATCACCATTTGGATTGAAAACCACTGGAAGCGTGAAACCACCAAATGTTGAAGCTTCTGTTGATGTTAATGTTAAAACTCCTCATGTTGAAAAACCAAATATTGATACTCATACACCATCTGTTGGTTTTGGACTCAAGAATAGTACACCAAGATCTGCAGTTGAAGCAGCTAGAGCTAATTTTGAAGTCACAGCACCCAAACCTACAGTTGATGTACCAAAACCAGGTTTTAGAACTCAAGCAGCAGGAATTGGATCACCAAAGAAGAAGAGTGGATCATCTTCATCCTCTTCATCTTCCTCATCAAGTAAATCAGGTGATGACAAGAAATCACATGGATTTGGAGGTGGATTTGGGTTTGGAAGAAAAACTCCCAAAGTTGAACCTGTTGCTGTTGCAGTTACTGTTCCAAAAGCAGAAGTTGCAGTTGATGTTGGAGCACCAAAGGCTCTTCCTAAACCAGTCCCAACACCTGGTGTAAAACAAAATCCTTTTGGGTTGAAAACTACTGGGGGTGTAGGCGTAAAACCACCCAATGTTGAAGCAGCTGTTGATGTTAATGTTAAAACTGGTGGCACACCCAGATCTGCAGTTGAAGCCGCAAGAGCTAATTTTGAAGTCACAGCACCCAAACCTACAGTTGATGTACCAAAACCAGGTTTTAGAACTCAAGCTCAAGCAGCAATTGTATCACCAAAGAAGAAAAAGAGTGGATCATCTTCATCTTCGTCATCTTCATCATCAAGTAAATCAGGTGAAGATAAAAAGTCACATGGATTTGGAGGTGGTATTGCAGCTGGATTTAGAAAACCAGCAGTCACAGTTCCAAAAGTTGAACCTGTATCAGTTACCGTTCCAAAAGCTGAAGTTGCAGTTGATGTTGGAGCACCAAAAGCTCTTCCTAAACCAGTCCCAACACCGGTTGCACGTCCTGCTGGTGGACTCAAAAATAACGCTCTACTGAAATCCAATGTTCCTCCGAAACCAAATGTTGAAGCAACTGTTGATGTTAATGTTAAAACTGGTGGCACACCCAGATCTGCAGTTGAAGCCGCAAGAGCTAATTTTGAAGCAAAATCCGCTGCCGAAGCAGCTAAAGCAAACTTTGAACTACCAAAACCAGGTTTTAGAACTCAAGCTCAAGCAGCAATTGTATCACCAAAGAAGAAAAAGAGTGGATCATCTTCTTCATCCTCTTCGTCTTCATCATCAAGTAAATCAGGTGAAGATAAAAAATCACATGGATTTGGAGGTGGTGTTGCAGCTGGATTTAGAAAACCAGCAGTCACAGTTCCAAAAGTTGAACCTGTTGGAGTTGCAGTTACCGTTCCAAAAGCTGAAGTTGCTGTTAATGTTGGAGAACCAAAAGCTCTTCCTAAACCAGTCCCAACACCTGGTGTAAAATCAACACCTTTTGGAGTTAAGAAAGCTTTACCGACACCTGGAGTTAAAACAACAGCAGCATTAAGTTCTCCTCCATCTGTATCGGTACCCGTTGTGAAAAAGCCTGTCGTAGCTGTAGCAGAACCCGATATTGATGACCATATTGATGACCTCATTACGACAATTAAATCAGATCAAAGAGCCAGACTTGAATCAGTAGAAGCTGCTGCAATCACCCCTCCATCTGTTAATAACCCCTTCCCCTCCCGTACCCCCGCTGTAACAGGACAAGCTCAAGCTCAAGTTACTGTTGGAGTTGGTGTGCGACCGGGCCCAACCCGAGCACAACAACAACTAGACGCTGTACAAAATCGAATTTATGAAATGGGAACGAGAGCTACTCCATCCGTAGAACAACAATCACCTGTTGTACCTGTTGTTCAACCCAAACGTGTTGATCCGTTTAGAGGTGATCCTACGCTTTATGTATCACCAAAAGGAAATTTAGAGGCTGATTTAGAACTAAGGCCAAGCAGATTTGAGGTTCCAGAGCGCGTTGGAAATCCTAGACTAGCAACACGAAAACCAACTGTAAGCAGACCTGAGGGAGCATCACAACCCGACACGGGTGCAACAAGATTTGGATTTCGAGCAGATGCTAATGCAGCTCCATCCGCTCCAAAATATGGTGTTAGAAAACCACAACCAAATCTCCCTCAAGATGGAACTGATTCATCCAACAAACCACATTCATCATCCCACTCAGGTAGTCATTCATCAAGTCATTCAAAATCATCAAGTTCATCAAGCTCTTCTTCCTCATCAAGTTCATCCGATCATGATGGTTCATCATCATCATCAAAAAATATCAAAAAACCAAACAACAGCAACAACAAGAGGCCTGTCAGATCGACACCTCAGTATTCTGTTGATACCTTAACTAGTGTGTCCTCAAATTTATTTATTTATAAATAAAAAATAGATAATTTTTAAACCACACATCTATTTTTTGTTTTTTTTTTCATTCTTCCTTCTCTGCCTTCCTCTCCCTGTCGATAAAAAGACTTGTTTCAAAC
>JGI24212J29972_1006641_pt1 | contig 11377 bp, 8 predicted proteins | sample EnhBio_Anaerobic_FD_29972 | JGI IMG/M metagenome (IMG submission 29972)
GGTATATAACCCGCCCTATAGAGCTTGCCAAAGGTGATTCGCTGCCTGCAAGCTTAAAAGATGAACGCAATAACTGATTTTATGAGAATATAAGTAGAATTAATAAAATGGCTAAAAAGAATCAATCAACAAGGTTGACAACTCAACATAAAAAATCGCAAGGGGTAGTAGGCATCTTTGGTGGTGAAGCAAAATTACACGACCTAACTGTTGGGGAAATATCAAATCTTGTCATTGCACAACTTGAAGTAGAATATCCACAATTGACGTTTCGATACAAGACAAGCATACGGAAAGAAGAAATAAACGAAGCACTAAAGAAAATTGACCCAGACCTAGGACAAACCCTTTTTGTTTCTAATTCAAGCATTATACCTGATGGGGGGATAATTGAAGTAAAGGACGATAATGATAATTGGAGGGTCGTTTTGGTGTCGGAAGCTAAACATCAAGGAAAAGACATTGAAAATATCAAAAAAGGTATATTAGTTGGTAAAGCGGATAATCAAGATTTGATGGCTGCGGGAAATGCGATAGAAAGGTCGCATAAAAACATATCAGAAATCGCTAACTTTATGCTTTCTGAATCTCATTTTCCTTATATCCTGTTTTTAGAAGGCTCTAATTTCTTGACAGAAACGATTTCGATTAAAAGACCTGATGAGAGGATTGTAACACTTGAATACAATTCAGGCATGTTAAATAGATTAGATAGGTTGACCTCAGCAAATTATGGAATGCCAATTAACACCAATTTGTGTGAGAATAAATTTGTTCAGCATAAGGACAAGACGATTATGCTTCAAGCAACATCTATTTACACGCAAGGAAAGGGAGAAAAGTGGAATAATAAGGAAATGTTTGATATTATGATTGAAATTTCAAAAACATCTCTTAAAGTATTAGGAAGTGATTTGTTTAATCAGATAACTAAAAGTAAATAGTTGGTAATTATGGCAAGAAATGCAAATAATAAATTACTGCAAAAGGCTAAAAAATCAAAAAGTGATGAGTTTTACACACAACTTTCTGATATAGAAAGTGAATTGCAACACTATAAAGCCCATTTTAAAGATAAAGTAGTTTTTTGTAATTGTGATGATGCTCGTATAAGTAATTTTTTCAAATATTTTGCTTCCAATTTTAAGGAATTAGGACTAAAAAAATTGATTGCTTCTTGCTATCAAGAACAAGAAAACGACTTATTTAATACAGAGGTAACTGAAAATGGTTTTTTCTTTGAATATACAGCTAAAGAGGGAGAAAAAGACAAACCCAATTCTAATGATATTGTTTACTTTAAAGGTGATGGTGACTTTCGTAGTCCTGAAAGCATTGAACTATTAAAAAAATCTGATATTGTTGTTACAAACCCACCTTTTTCACTATTCAGGGAATATGTTGCCCAATTAGTGAAGTACGACAAGAAATTTTTAATAATTGGTAATATAAACGCAATTACATACAAAGAAATTTTTAAACTTATCAAAGAGAATAGAGCTTGGTTAGGAATAAATCTTGGTAGAGGTGTTTCAGGCTTTATTGTACCTGACCATTATGAACTTTATGGCACAGAAGCAAGAATAGATAGTTTTGGAAACAGAATAGTATCACCAAACAATTGCTTATGGCTAACAAACTTAGACAATTTCAAGCGTCACGAAGATATTGAACTAAGAAAAAAATACTTTGGAAACGAAGGTGACTATTTAAAATATGACAATTATGATGGTATAAATGTTGACAAAACAGAGGATATACCATTGGACTATGACGGACATATAGGAGTTCCTATAACATTTCTACATAAATTTAATCCTGACCAATTTGAAATAATTAAATTTAGAAAAGGGAACGATGGAAAAGATTTATCAATAAATGGAAAATGCCCATATTTTAGGATATTAATCAGGAATAAACGATTACAAAACATATCACACGAAGACAGAAAGAAAAGCCAGCAAGTAACATCGGTTTGGCAATATGGCGGCTGAACCGGGTCGCCAGTGCGATGCTTCTGTAAAACATTTGTGCAAAGTTCAACACCAGTAATTCTATGAACTTTTGTGCTGAAATTCCTCCACACCGCCAAGGCGATTCACTGTACGTGATTGCACAGCGAATTGGTTATCGACGTAGTGGAATTGTCATTTATCCTCAATTATAAACCCACGTTCAAACCCAAATCACTATTACTATGTCCAAAACTCAAGTAGCCGTAGTAGGTCTTGGCTTTATCGGGCCAGCCCACATCGAAGCTCTACGGCGTTTGCCCGACGTTGAAGTAGCAGGTATCGCCGATTTTTCGGCCGAAATCGCCCAAGCCCGTGCCCAATCACTCGGCACAGCGGCTTACGATTCGTTTGACGACCTTCTTCGCGACGATTCTATCGAATGCGTTCACATTTGTACGCCTAACTTCCTTCACTACGAGCAAGCCAAAAAAGCATTGTTGGCGGGCAAAAATGTGGTTTGCGAAAAACCACTTGCCACCACAACCGCTCAAGCAGAAGAATTGGTAGAGTTGGCCGATAAATTGGGCTTGGTTAACGCCGTTCACTTCAATCTTCGCTATTACCCGTTGATTCGTCAGATGAAAACGATGCGTGAAAAAGGCGAACTTGGCGATATTTATTCGGTACAAGGTAGCTATTTGCAAGACTGGCTTTTCTTACCGACCGATTACAACTGGCGTTTGGAGCCTTCTCAATCGGGTGACTCACGTGCCGTTGCCGATATCGGTTCGCACTTATTCGACCTTATTGAATACATCACGGGGCTTCATATCACCGAAGTAATGGCAGATTTCAATACGGTTCACAAAACGCGTATGAAGCCTAAAAAAGCCATCGCAACCTACTCAGGCAAATTGCTTCAAGCTTCTGATTACGAAGAAGTACCTATCACTACGGAAGATTTTGCCTCGATTTTGTACCGTTTCGACAACGGAAACACGGGCGTAGCTACCGTGAGTCAGGTGTCAGCAGGTCGCAAAAACCGCTGCTCACTCGAAATCAGTGGTGCAAACCAAACCTTCAATTGGTGCTCAGAAACTCCTAACGAAGTATGGATGGGGCGTCGTGAAGTAGCCAACCAAGTGTTGTTGCGTGACCCTGCCCTGGCCCACGAAGAAGCACGTGCATTGATGACTTTCCCAGGGGGGCACAATGAAGGCTTCCCTGATACTTCGAAGCAGTTGTTTAAAGAAGTATATGCGGCGATCCGCAACGGAAAACCAGCCAACCCAACGTATCCAACGTTTGCAGACGGTTTGCGTGAACTTCGCCTTTGCGACAAAATCGTAGAAAGTAGCCGCGAGCGCCGCTGGGTGCAAGTGTAAGAAACCTTATTCAAACCTTATAGGTTTTAAAAACCTATAAGGTTTAAGGGGTTGAAAACCCATAAGGTTTGATAATATTTCCGTAACTTTGCGGAGAAAATAGTATTTTTACATCGTACCGCCACTGACCTTTATCTCTCTCTTTCAGGAGTTTGAAGCCAGCGGCAGTACGATTTTTTTGTTAAGTAAATACAGAGAGACATCACAATGGAGCCACTAAAGATTGCCATTTTGGACATGTACGATGGGTATGCCAACGAAGGAATGCGTTGTATCAAAGCCATCACGGAGCGTTTTGTAAATCAAGAAGGAATAGAGGCAACCTATGAGGTATTTGATGTGCGCCAAAAATGCGAAGTGCCTGATTTGAGTTTCGATATTTTTATTTCTTCGGGAGGCCCAGGCAATCCTCAACCTGTGGGCGAACCGTGGGAAAAACCTTTCTTTTTGCTCCTTGACCAGATTTGGCAATACAACCGTCAACCGCATCATCCCCGCAAAAAAACACCTCTTTTTGATTTGTCACTCCTTCCAAATGGCGTGTTTGCACTGGGGCGTTGGATTGGTTTGTAAGCGCGGCTCGACTTCTTTTGGGATATTTCCAATGACGAAAACACACTTCGGCCAAAAAGAACCGTTTTTCAAAAACTTGCCTGATCCATTTTATGCCGTTGACTCGCGCGATTTTCAGGTGATTGAGCCTAACCATCATCATTTAGAACGGATTGGGGCAAAAATTTTGGGTATCGAAAAAGAACGTCCGCACGTGGCGCATTTGGAAAGAGCAGTGATGGCGGTACGCTTTTCTCGCGAAGTATTCGGTACGCAATTCCACCCCGAAGCCGACGCAGAAGGGATGCTTCGTCACTTCCAAAAAGACGAGAAACGCGAAGGAATCATTAAAAACCACGGGGAAGAAAAATACAACGACATGGTAACTCACCTCCAAGACCCCGACAAAATTATGCTTACCGAAGCGTCTATTATTCCTACTTTTCTGCGCAAAGCTGCCGAACAACTCAGTATAACGAATGTCGAAGTCCAAATGCAGATTGTCGAATAAAATACGATACGTTAAACCTGGACCAAAGTAAGTTTTATTTCAGATTTAACGCATTAAAATATAGGGTCGCTATTCATTGCTCCAGAGGAGCTACATCTTAGTAGAAAAATGAATCAAATCCACCACAAAGCCCCATCGGGGTGACACCGACGCTCGATAAAAGATGCCACCGAGCGCTGGCCGCCCCGGTGGGGCTTTTGGATTGCTTTTGCCCCTTTTGTTATTAAGATTTCGCCTCGCTGACGCTGCTTTTTTTAATGCGTTTAACTTGGTTTTATTTGGAAGAATTGATTTGTTGATTATTTTTGGTTGATGTACTAACCTTTATTGGGGTAAACCTTTTAGTTCCTATGATTACACAACTTCGACAAACGTACAACGCAGCTTTCAGCGAGGAAAAATACAATGAATTTGTTGCGGGCATTCACACCGATTGGCCCAATCAACTCGAATTTAGGGTAGCAGAAACGCCCGTTTTTGTGCCAAAATCCTTAAAAAATAAACTCATTGAAGCCTGTGAATCGTTTGTGGATGTGATTGTGGGAAGCGAGTTTAAAAACCAAACCCAACCCGCCATTCCTGCTGACCAAAACGTACCAAATGAAAATAATCATAGCTCATTTTTGGCCATTGATTTTGCCATTTGTAAAGATGCGAAAGGGGAGCTAGTTCCTCAACTGATAGAATTGCAGGGCTTTCCGTCGGTTTTTGGGTTTCAAAGCTACGTCACCGAGAAGTTTCGCGATTATTTTCCTATTCCTGCCGACTTTAGCAATTATTTCAGCGGGGTACGTACGCAAGCCGAGTACATTGCCAAGTTGAAAGAAGTAATTGTGGGTCACGAAAACCCCGAAAATGTCATCTTGTTGGAAATTTATCCAGAACAACAAAAGACTCGCATCGACTTTGCCGTAACGGAAGCATTTTTGGGGGTAAAAGCAGTTTGTTACACAAAAATCAAAAAGCGTGGACGGGAATTGTTCTACGAAAAAGACGGCCGCGAAATCCAAGTCAAACGTATATATAACCGTTTGATTTTTGACGACTTGGGTAATTTTCCTGACCTTCAAACGGAATTTAAGCTTACGGATGATGTGGACGTGACTTGGGTAGGGCACCCCAACTGGTTTTTTCGCATCAGTAAATACACCCTTCCATTCCTCAAATCTCCCTACGTACCCGACACCCGCTTCTTGAGCGAATACGCTGGGCAATTTCCTTCTGATTTAGAGAATTATGTCCTCAAACCTTTGTTTTCATTTGCGGGAAGTGGCGTAAAAATCCACGTTTCTCCTGAAGATTTATCGTCGGTTGCTGACCCTGAAAATTGGATTTTACAACGAAAAGTGGCTTACGAGCCTATCATTCAAGCCTTGGATGGGCTGGTGAAATGTGAGATTCGGATGCTTTATGTGTGGGAAGACGATGCCCCGCGCCCGCAGTTGCTCACAAGCTTGAGCCGCTTGAGTCGCGGTGAAATGATTGGGGTTCGCTTCAACAAAGACTTTACGTGGGTAGGAGGAAGCACTTGTTTTTACGAGCCAGACTAAGTATATCTCCTAAGTATAACTAACTTTTGATACGGTAAGGCTTTGACTTTTCGGTAATTGTGCGTTATGTTTGTGTTACCAAATAGTCGTTTTCCACACACAAAGAGTACTGTATGCCGAAATTGGCCAAGAAAATGAGGCAAGATTTTTTCTTGCTAGTGGATGATTTGTTAAGTGTACTTACTTCGCAAATAAGGGGATTTTATGTGCCTAAAGCACCCCTTTTGTATAATCCTTTCGGACAATCTTACTTACAACTACGTCATTTTTTAGCCTTAATCGGACTAGAAACACTCTCTTTGTGCCGTTTTTATTGTACCCAAAGTGTCACCTAACGAATGCGAGTTGGAACATGGTTCTGATTTGGTACTTTTTTTATTTTTTTTAACTCTAACAAACTATACTGTATGAGACACATTTTACGTGTAAGCCTATTAGTGGCTACGTGCTTGTCGGTTCTCTTAGTAAGAGCGCAAGACAAGGTGGTGACGGGGAAAGTCACCTCGACAGAAGATGGGGTAGGAATACCTGGCGTTGCGGTTGCCGTAAAAGGGACAACCAAAGGGACTAACTCCGACGCAGAAGGGAACTATCGACTGTCAATCCCTGACAATGCAACGTTGGTTTTTAGTTTTGTCGGCTTTTCAATTTTAGAAGAAAAAGTAAACGGCCGCTCAGAAATCAACGTTCAGCTAAAGCCTGAAACCAGAAGCTTGTCTGAGGTAGTCGTAACGGGTTATGGTTCACAAATCAAGCGCGAATTGACAGGTAACATTGCCAAAATTCGTCCTTCTGATATTCAAGACATGCCTGTCAACACTTTCGATCAGGCCATTCAAGGAAAAGCAGCAGGGGTTCAAGTAAATGCAGGTTCGTCAAAACTGGGTCAAGCGATTCAGGTGCGGGTTCGTGGTAACTCGTCGGTATCCGCTTCTAACCAGCCGCTTTATGTACTCGATGGAATCCCAGTAACTACGCAAAACTTGAGTAATAACGGTAGTGCTACCAACCCATTGGCGGATATTAACCCGCAAGACATTGAGTCGATTGAAGTATTGAAAGATGCTTCTGCGGCGGCCATTTATGGTTCGCGCGCGGCCAATGGCGTTGTGCTTATCACCACAAAACGTGGTAAGTCGGGACGTACGAATATCAACTTCGGTTATCAATTTGGCTCAAGCAAACCTACTAAGCAAGTGAAGTTTTTGAATACAGAACAGTATTTGAAACTATACCGCCAAGCGGCTGCCAACTCGGACCGTATTGATGGCCTTGACCCTAAAGACCCAGATTCTTACACGGCTTACATGGAAGATTTCTTCCAAACGCAAAGCTTAGGAACATTTGGTACTGCCAACCAAGCAAGTACCGACTGGGGTGGGTTAGCCTACCAAAAAGCGCCAATGAGTCAATATGACTTAAACATCAGCGGAGGAAATGACAAAACTTCATTCTTTGTGTCGGGACAATTGCTTGACCAAAAAGGGATTTTGATTGGCAACGCCCTCAACCGTATGTCAGGCCGTATCAACCTCGACCAAAAAGTATCGGAGCGTTTCCGTATGGGAATCAACATGAGCATGGCCCGTACGTTGAACAATCGTTTATCGGGCGACCGCCAGTTTGACAACCCGATTCAGATGGTAGCTTTGCCTCCGATGACGCCACAGAACGACCCAGAAACGGGTCTTCCAGTAGGAACGCCTCCAGGTGATATTTCGATTCCTGTGTATTATAACCCACTTATCAACATTGGTAATGCCTACTACAATACAACCGTTAGCCGCAGTATCAGCAGCATATATGGCCAGTTGATGATTGTAAAAGGATTGAATTTCCGTTCTGAACTAGGGGTGGACGTACTGAACCAACAAGAGGAGTCTTACTACAACAGTAAAACACAACGTAACTTTGGTGCACCTAGTGGTCTTGGCGAAAACGCCTTTACTCGGGTTGAAAACTACAACACCAACAACTACTTTACGTACAATAATAGCTTCGGAAAACATACCATCGACGGAACGTTGGGGATGTCTTATCAACAATCGCAAGAAAAATTTGCCCTTACCCAAGGACAAGATTTTCCTTCGGATGCTTATCGTATGATTGCGAGTGCAGCCCGTAAAACGGCGGGTACTTCTACCGAAACAAACTTCCGTTTCTTGTCGTATTTTGCCCGTGCCAACTACAAATTCAACGACCGTTACCTCTTAGGATTGAGCGCACGTATCGATGGTTCGTCACGTTTCGGACGCGACAGCCGCTACGGTTTCTTCCCTGCGGTTTCGGCGGGTTGGGTACTTTCGGAAGAAAGCTTCTTGCAAAACAATGCTGTTATCAGTTTCTTGAAACTTCGTGCTAGTTACGGACGTACAGGTAACGCTGAAATCGGAAACTTCCCACAACTTGGGCTATACACGGGCGATGCCGCTTACGCAGGTTTGCCAGGCCAACGCCCTTCGCAGTTGGCTAACCCTGACTTGAAATGGGAAACTTCAGACCAGGTTGACATTGGTATCGACTTTGGTATCCTTAACAACCGCATCAGTGGCGAAATTGACTACTACAACAAACAAACTTCAGGGCTTTTGTTAAACGTAAACGTACCGGGTACGACTGGTTTTACTACCCAAGTGAAAAACGTAGGTCGTTTGGAAAACAAAGGGGTTGAGTTTGTGTTGAATACTGACAACTTAGTAGGGGCATTTAAGTGGAAAACGAGCCTTAACTTGGCCGCTAACCGCAACAAAATCACTGATTTACAAGGGCAGATTATCGAAGCGGGTCTTAACAACATGAGCCGTGCCGTAGAAGGACAACCACTCGGAACGTACTTTACTGCCGAATATGCAGGCGTAGATCGTGCCAATGGCGATGCCCTTTGGTATAAAAACGTGACTAATGCCGATGGTACAATCGACCGCAGTACGACAAACACCTATAACCAAGCACAACGCGTAGTGGTAGGTAATCCACAACCAAAACTCATCGGTGGTTTGACAAACACATTTAGCTACAAAGGGTTTGACTTGAGCGTTTTCTTTAATGGTGTGTTTGGTAACAAAATTAACTTCTACGGAGTAGGTCGTTTCTCGTCGGCCAACGCTCGTTTTGAAGATAACCAAACTGCTGACCAGTTGGATTCTTGGACCAAAGAAAACCCAGGGGCTCAGTTCCCAGAGGCACGTTTGTTCTTCAACAACGGTGCGCAGCCTTCAAGCCGTTTTATTCAAGATGGTTCGTTTGTTCGTTTGCGTAACGTGACACTTTCGTACAGTTTGCCAAAATCATTGTTGAACAAAGCCAAAATCAACAGTGTGCGTTTGTTCTTGACGGGTCAGAACTTGCTGACCTTCACCAAATACACAGGTTGGGACCCAGAAGTAAATGCCGACGACATCGTAACCAACATTGCGCAAGGCTATGACTTCTACACGGCACCTCAAGCGAAAACCATCACGGGGGGTATCAACATTGGTTTCTAATTTTTCAACACTTTGATTTTTCACACAATGAATACATCCATTAAATCTTTTGTACTTGCAGGCTCAGTAATGCTCTTGAGTGCTGCCTGTGCCAACCGACTCGATGTACAGCCAACTCAAAGTATCGACGAATCGACAGCGTTGGCAACCGAACAAGACGTAACCGTAACCCTCGTAGGGGCTTACGACGGCATGAGTAGCATCAATGTGTATGGTGGAGCTTTCCAATACATGGGCGACCTTCTTGGGGATGACCGTGAGGTGGTTTTTGGAGGAACATTTACGACGTTGGACGAACTATGGCGTAAAACCATGACGCCTGGTAATGCCCAAACTACGCTCACTTGGAACAACTCATACTCGGCGATTAACCGTGCCAATAATGTATTGAGTGCGCTCGATAAGGTAAGTACTGCCAACCGAGGTCTTGTTGAAGGTCAAGCGCGGTTTATTCGTGCAGCGGTTTATTTTGAACTCGTACGTTTGTATGCCAAAGCATGGGGTGATGGTGACAATGCCACTAACCCAGGCGTACCGTTGGTGTTGACACCTACTCGTGCTGTTACTGACGAAGATTACAGAGCGCGTAATAGCGTTGCAGAAGTGTATGCTCAAATCATTGATGACCTGACAAAAGCGGAGCAATTATCGAAGTATCCACCTGCTATTGCCCTTTTGTCACGCGTGTATTTGATGCAAGGAAACTATGCTTCAGCGCGTGATGCGGCCAACCGCGTGATTGCATCGGGGCAATTTGAACTTGAGCCTGATTTTGCCAATGCCTTTGTTGATGATAACAACGAAAGCATCTTCAGCATTGTAGTAACTGACCAAGATGGTGCCAACGACATGAATACTTATTATGCTTCTGCCCTCAACCAAGGGCGTGGCGATATTCGTGTTCAAACAAAACACTTGGCGCTCTACGAAGCAAGTGATTTGCGTGGTAAGTTTTTTAATACGAGCAACGCAGGCTCACGTACATTCACTAGCAAATTCAACGACCGTTTTGGTGACGTTCCAGTGCTTCGTTTGGCGGAAATGTACCTTACACGCGCCGAAGCAAATTTTCGCTTAGGAACAACGGTAGGAGCTGCGCCTTTGGCCGATATCAACTTGATTCGCGAACGGGCTGGTTTAGCACCGCTTACATCGTTGACGATTGCGGCTGTTTTGAAAGAGCGTAAATTGGAATTAGCGTTTGAAGGTCAACAAATCCACGACATCAAGCGTACCAAAGGAACGGTAGGAACAACAGCTTTCAGCGCCAACAACTTGGTGTGTCCAATTCCACAACGTGAGATTGATACCAACAAAAAGTTAGTACAAAACCCAGGCTATTAATCACTTGGGAGTTTCTTTATCAACAATTTGAAGAGTAGTTCAGACACGTCGCATATTAATTTGTGCGACGTGTTTATTTTATTCGTAAATCGCTTTTTGATACCATTGTTTTGAATAGTATGACGAATCGTCACGAGCTTTTTTATAATTACCTCGCCCAAACCTCTGATTTCCCGCTTGCGCTCGACATCGACCGCGCGGAGGGCATTTATCTTTACGGTGCCAACGGCGAAAAATACGTTGATATGATTTCGGGCATTGGGGTAAGCAACGCAGGCCACCGACATCCCCACGTGCTGAAAGCCATTCATCAGCAGTTAGATAAATACATGCACTTGATGGTGTACGGGGAGTACATCGAAACGCCCCAAGTGAAACTGGCGGAGGCGTTGGTAAAGAGCTGTGAGACCTATAAGGTTTCCGAAAACCTTATAGGTCTAGGAGCATTAGACAACGTCTATTTCACCAACTCAGGCGCGGAAGCAGTCGAGGGAGCCATGAAACTCGCCAAACGGTTTACGGGACGCAGCGAAATCATTTCTTGTTTCAATGCCTATCACGGCAGTACCCAAGGCGCTTTAAGTTTGGCAGGAGC
>JGI24212J29972_1026169_pt1 | contig 11191 bp, 1 predicted proteins | sample EnhBio_Anaerobic_FD_29972 | JGI IMG/M metagenome (IMG submission 29972)
AACGCTTGGACGCTCAAAGCCCAGTTCGTGGTTCTTGCGACGGGTGAAGGTTGATTAGCCTCTACGCGGCTTCAGCTGCCCTGCACATCCCACAAGATGGCTGCGTCTGGTAAATTAACCTTGAAACTCAATCCTGATCAGTTTCATCAAGCTGAGCGGATCGCACAACAGCAGCTTTTTGGAGTTGAAAAGACTTCGAGCCAGCTCTTAATGACTGTTGCTAGTCGCCTTCATGAACGTTTAGCTGCATCCGTTTCTGCAAAGCTAGCGAGTTCAGACTCATCAGATATTCACAAAAAGGGTGGCCACGAATATGCTACTTCGCTGCCTTCTCATTCTTCTGAGCTTCCTACGCTCGCTAGCGAAGAAGGAAGCCACGGACCGCGACTTTCTGCGTCCGGACCGATTCCAACCGATGAAGCCGAAATGTCTGGTAATCTCTCCATCATTAACACTTGGAAAGGATTTCCCCGTAATGTTCCTTATTATTTGCCTCTCATCTCGACTTTGGCAGGTATGGTAAGAAAAAATACTGTAACACTTCTTCTTCACTTGATGACCGAGTGGTTGCCGCAGCGCCATGTGCTTGCCGCAGGTGCCATCGAGCTCTCTTCTCCTAGCCCTCAAAGCCAATCTACATCTACTGCGCATATGACCTCTACACCGACTTCGACGAGAACGACCGATTCTGCCCTCACTGGTTCCACTACTTCCAATTTATCTGCCTCACACACTTCCTTTAGTGAAACTTCCGCCAGTATGACAGGTGGTAGTGCTCCACCGACAACGACAGGACCGCAAACCCCAATGTCACCTTTTTCAGCTTCTTCGCCGTTGGCCTTCATCCTTGGTGAGGAAGATAGTATTACTGAAGCATTCTTCAGTTTTACGAGTTTTACTAGCCGAATTCAAAATTTGAAATTATCAGATCAGGCTCAATTGGATTTGGTCGAATTGGTTGTTTTGCAAGTCGTCGCTGACGTTTTATCGTTGGTCCTCTCGTCCATCACTTCCACTCGAATTGGCTCGCATACCCTTGAAAAACTCGTGCAAATCGCTTTTGCGTTGGTGAGAAGCTCACCCCCGCGTGCCATCGATGAGGAGACGTGGAAAGTGCTCCAAGCCCCCGTTCAATCGCAGTGGTCTGTGGTGTTGGGCTACCTCGGTCCCTTGATGATGCCCGTCTTTACGACCTTCATGACCATGTCCTTCCCGAAACTTCCAATGGAATCTCAAGCGCTCTTGTTGGAGAGAATGCACCTGCCCCTGTATCGCGCTGAAGAATCCAATGTGGTCGCTTTTGTCATGGCCTCTCTACCGCATCTCATGAGCTCCACCAAGTCCACTGTCTTCAAACTCACTCAGATCGATACTCTGGACCGATGGTTACTGGCATGCGATATGCAGAGTGGTGGACCACTTTTCGACAAAATTAAAGATGTCTTCAAACGCCTTTTGGAGACACCCTCGAAGAATGAAGATATCGATGGTCCCACCAACAAGCTCTTGGCGACCATTTTGGCACATTCGCCATCATCATTCCGCGATAAACACATTGACGTAATTCTTTCGAAAAGTTGGCTCAAACAAGTGTGGACCAGCAAGAAGCGTGATTATTTGGAGTGTATCTTGCGCGTATTGAGAGGTGCCTTCTTGGATTTTCACCAACCTCCAGGCACCGTCATGTTCCCTCAAGAAACAGCCCCAGCTAGTCTACCCAGTGCGGTCATCTATTCGCCACCAGGTATCATCTCATCGACTACGATTTCAGTTTATCGTCCAGGTGGTTCGCTGGCTTCAAAACTTGGTATCAAACCATCTGTTCTTCCTCAATCGATTCCCGATACCAACCCCTTTGCGGTGCCCGCTTCGAATGGTCGTCCTACTTCCCCACGCTCGAATCCCTCTTCCATGTTCGATTTGAATTGGTCTCAGAAATCCACCTTGTCTCCCTACGCTCAATGCGGCTTTTCTGGTGATCGTGAAGATCGAATGCTGCAACGCTTGATTACCATCAACAGCGCTCTCTTTGGCCAAAAGAACCCTCTTCCTCGTTTGAGTGAACAGATGGACATTTGTGCGGAGATTGTTGTACAAATCGTCGCACACCACATCAAGTTCGGCATCAACTCGGTTTTGATACCACTCGCTCGTGGTCCTGTTTACAACAAGATGATTGCACTTCACGCCCTCAAACGCATTTTGGACCCCTCGTCCGGTTTTTTGCAAACCGCTCAGTGTTTCCAACACGCCTATACCGGCCCGAATGGCGCTGAAAATTCAGAGGGAGTCGAGCACACTTACGACGTGCATGTGGAGGAAGAGGACCTTAAAGCTATTCAGCAGTTACTGGTCGAGTTGGTGAATGAGTCGCTCTCTTTTGCTCAAAAACAAATGAAAGAAACGCGCAAAGAAGATCCTTTGGGTACCTTTCCGCTGCAGCCTCATGCGCAAACTTGCTACGCCGAGTTGGAATTGTTGCACGAATTGAGTTCCAAGCAACAGCTCAATACCACCTCTACTTCTGCAGTGAAGGGCTGCTTTGAACGCGTACGTCAATTGGTGATGCTGGGCGGACCTCAAACATGGTTGGCACGACAGAAGGAAGTCGATCAAAGCCACTTGGTCGTTGCTGATATGGTCAACAAGTGGATGAGTTATTCGGGTATCCCACATGGATACCATGCTGCTGAAGTCGGTACACCAGTGGATGAATCCTCGGCGACGAGTGAAAAGCTGTCGACAGAGAAATCGAACATGAATTCTCCCGCTAGTAACACCATCTCTGTACCGCTTCACACTGGCCAACCAAACCCATCACTCATGGGCACGCCATCTACTGCGAAGGGCAAGGTTTGGCCGAACATTTTCTCCAAGAAGAAAGTTTCAGTTCAACCAGAAAAATTCACGCTTGCAGACGTTGCTCGCGAAGCTGTAGGCTGTTTAGACCTTGCGTTAGCGTCCGTTCATGTCCTCCAACCTGGTGATGACCTCTTTGTAGGCAACTTGCTATTGCACCAAGATGAAGAAATCGCGCAAATGTGTTCCATGCAGCTTCAACAGGCCATGTTGACACGACCTCATCTTCGTCCTGTCATTTTGAAGAGTTTGTGCCAAATGACTACGACTTTGATCACCAACGCTTGGTCCTTGTATGCGCCCTGCCAAACAAAGTGTTTCACCTCGAGTGGTGGTATGCTTCTTGCTGAGCCCAATAATGTCCTGGCTGTGCTCTCTCAGGTCTTACTGTTTGTTGATTTGTGGAATTTGGCCTCTTTACTCAAAACAAAATCCAGTTCCAACACGACACAGAACACATCCACCCATACACCGCCGCCTTCACTACTCGATGAACTCGATGCGCTTGCCTTCCTTTGTCTCGCCAGCAACGTTCCCATGACGAGGTACATTGCACTACAACTCGCCAGTTCCCTGGATGCACTCAGAGAAACCTTCGGACTTCCCAACCGAGGTGTCGCTTGGTGCATTCGCCAGGTTGAGGTTCCTCTTCTTCAGCGCGCCCGCTTTGCCTTTTTAAAGGAGACTGCCCAAGGTGTTGACTCGAAAGTGATTGTCAAAAGTGACGCCATGCAACTCAAGATCGAAGCTGCAGCGTCTTCTCATTTGGAATCATTTTGGCCTCATGTCTTGGCTGAGCTTGCCCATGCTCTCGTCGATAGCCCCAACACGTATCAAACCGTAGTTGCCTCTCGTTTCCTAGTCAGCCAATACACTGCCAATTGGAGAACGATTGTCTCAGCGAATGGAAGTTCTATCGACTACAGGACGATTCCCATTCATCAAGACTTCCCGATACTGTACAAGCAAGTTCACATTCTGATGTTTGCAACAATGTCAGTACCGTTATATACGACATCAGGAATACCGACGACTTTAGCAATGTTTTCGAAAACGGCAGGATGGACACCTAGCACCAACACAGTCGTTATGACGCAACCACCAACGCTCTCACCGACTGTTATGCTATCGGCACAATCTTTGAAGAGATCAACCACGGCCATTCATATCCCAGGACCCACGCCATACCCAACGACGAGCACACCTCCTCAAACGACGATTGATGATGTTCCCACGGATGCAGCGGCTCTAAGACATGCTGATGAGCGCTTATCTCAAGTGTTATCTCAATCTAATAGCTACGTGGCAACTTTATTCAAAGGTATGGAAATGGAAGACCACGCCTTGGTCGAATCAGTTTGTATGGCTGCCAGCTATGTTCACTGGCGCAGCATTCTTGCAGTTGCCGCGCATGCTTGGCGATGGTATCAAAGCTTAAACTCTAAGCCTGGTTTGACGAAGAAACGCCTCAAGGCGAGACCCTTTTTGGCCTCCCTTTTCCGTCGCATGATGCGTCACCAAACTCAGTTCCAATGGGCCATTCGCTGCCCTTCTCCTTCCTGGATCTTTTTCGTCGCTCCATTAGCTGAATTATCTCAAACTGGCTCGAACAGCAACACGAGTGGACATCGTCCGACTTCTCCTCGCGGACCTCACGATGTATTGCCTCCATTGCCTCCCATTTACCTCCACTTGCAACTTGCGACTCAAAAGCTTCCTAGCATGCCTACTCATGATTCCATGCTTCAGATTGCGCAACAAAGATCAGCAAGCATTGAAGATGGTCCGGTCGGTCCTCTTTTGCTCCTGCTTCCTCGCATTTTCTTTGAATTCCTTGCTGATATGGGCCCTAATCTCATTTCAGAACATGCCAAATCATCTTCACTTGAGGCTGGACAATACTTCATCGATAACGCTAGCATGTTGAGTCGTCTCAACGCAGCACTCACTGACATACCTATGGTTTGCTGTCGTACTGGTGCTCTTCGTCAATACTTGTCACCATCTCAGAATCGAGACGCGATCTTGACCATCCTGGCTTCTGGCACGAATGCTGCCCTCTTGTCTATTGCTGCCTCTGGAGGTTCCTCTTTGGGTGCAACCACCACCTCTTCTAGAGATGCGAATTTCGGCACCATTTCGGGCTTAGGTCATCTTTCTGGGGCGTCAAGCCCAGACGGACCAACCATGTTCGGAACGCTTAGCGGGGCTTCTGCCGCAGCTGTCTTGGCCTCATCACAGACCTCACATCATCATTCAGGAGGCGGTCATGGAAGAAGTCAATCAGTTTCAGCACCGTCGTCAAGAGACATCCCACCACCTATTCACATCAATTGGGCTGAGTTGACCGATATGTTGCTTACTTGGGCGCCTGTTGGAAAATCAAGTGCTGTGAGAACTGCTTTAGATCAAGTGGATTTAGCTAAGATGACTGGAAGAGTGAAGAATGCAACAAAACGCGACGAGCGAAAATCGAATGCTCAATTCTACTTGTCCAACGTAGCGGCAGCTGCCTTATCTGCCTTGATGAGACTTGCTCAATGTGGTCTTTCAGTTCCCACTAGCGTTGTTGATAAGCGAGAAGTGGCATCGAAAGTGCTGCTGGACTGGGGTTTGCCTGCTGATCGTTCCCACGGTCATCGTTTCTTGCGTTGGTTGCTTGCATCTCATTTGGACGTTCTGCTACCGGTTTATATCGATCGAGCGCTTGGACGAGATAGAACTTCCTCTGGAACTGACTCGAAGGATGCCTCCTCAAAGGACTCAGCGATTTTTATTCATGCCATTTATGATCAATTCCTTGAAGATGCGGCCAGTGCACCGCCTGAAGACGGTATTACGCATTCGACACGAACTTTCTTCGATCGCCATTTCCAACTTCAAAAGGAGCGTCTTCGCTATGAAAAATCAGCGCTCAAGAAGGAAGACAAGGAATTTTCCAAAACAATCACCGCGTGTGCTGGTCAATTGATTCATCTCGTTTTGCTCAACTTATCACACGCTTCGGCTTTGATTCGAACAAGAAGCTTTGAATTATTGTATCGACTTGGTCCCATCGCATTTGGCACATCACACAGCCTTGCGGATTATGATTTAGCCAAACGATTCCAAGACTTGAGAGATGCTTTCATTTCACGTATGGAGGGCATATCTCGTGACCGTGCTTTAGAAGTATCGCAACTTCTGTCAATGTGCTGTGGAAGATTCACCGAAGATTTGTTCGCGGAAGCTTTCACTCGCTTCAAGGGCTTAAACTCGAGCAATCGCTCTTGGAGTCTACATTTCTTATCTTGCTGGGCGCATCAAGTTATTCTCCAACCTACCAAAGCAAGAGCCCCTGTGCTTCTCAACGATCGCGACCGAACCCCTTGGAAACTCTTCTCAACGGACGGCTTACTCCATCATATCTACTCTAAGCTGACTGCTTCTACTGATACGACCGATAAGGGCCACGGACGAGTGCCTCTACTTGCCCTATGGGTGAATTTAGCCAATGCAGCTAATGGCGTCAATATCCCCGCCATTGTTGAATTCCTTCTTGCAAAATCGGTTACTAGCAAGACTGATCTTGCTATTTGCAAACTCATCCTGCTGGAATTGTATCGAGGCCATCCAAATGTTACTTGTGCAACTCTTGTCCAAAAGCTTCATATCACCAATTCAGTGGAGGATTTCAACAATTGGACTGGTTCAGCCAAATCATTTAACATCAATTCTACGATGATGACTGGCCTCGGTCTTGGTGTTGCTGCATTTGACGCTCAACTCCAGAAAGTAAATCCTGGACCTGCTCTGAGCCCTCTCGTCACCCCCAAATCTCAAAAGGGTATGGTTCGTGACCCTAGCGGACAAGGCATCGAAAAGACCCAAGGAGATGCTTCTGTTTTTGAAGAAGTCCCTGTTTTGGATGCCGTGAGCGCCAATGTCGCTTGGGGAGCTCAAATCGGTAAGAAATCGGTGCAAACCAAGTGGTCACCCCACGCCATGATGAGGGATGCTATCGTATCGATTTTGGCTGATTTGTTGATTGAAGATGTTCGACCTGCTTTGCCTCACATGGCGATCATTTTCAACTATGCGCTCCTCAAATTTGACCACCAAATGGCTCACTTGTTGTACAGCGCCTTAGTGCCTATCAGGACCTTATTGAAGGATTCGGACAGAAAACGTGCTAAAGACTTGATTCGTACCAATGGTATCCTTGATACCTTGGTTACCCTCTTGAAACATTCTAGCTTCAAAATGAATTGGACTTGTGACCCCACATCGGCCCCACAGACAGCAACACCAGCGCCACCGACCGCCTCAGGAACCAACGCCGCTGCCAACCCCAACCAAACCCCATCGAGTGCATCGACGCCAGCCTTGAGCCCCGCTGCTTCATCTACCCACACAATGGTTTTCCCTCCCTTGGGCCGCGGTGTCTCCGGAAATTTGACTGTTCAAAGTTTGCAACCGCAGGAAGGCCTCGGTCCCAATTTGATCGAGTGGGCTGCCGCTGTGAAGCCTGGCTACATTGTCAACGTCATGTGCCAATGTGCTAGTTTATTATATGAGACAACCACCAAAATGCAATGGGCCAACGAGCTCGTTCAGTGGATCGTGCAATCGGTCGACTCGCCCTCAACTGACTTGGCTGCCTCCACCAAGGCCCTCGAATTATGCAGTGCGGTCCTGGAATCATCTGCGGCACACAAGGACTGGAGCTCCAACGCTAGTGAGCCGAACAGCCCTCGTTCTGAAGCCCCGGCTTCAGGTGGCTCCGGTGGCCTTTTCCAAGACGACGAATCTGAATTCCTGCGTGTACCCCCCTCGGTGATTTCAAATTTGCAAGGTGCCTTTTTGGAGACACTGCTCTTCTTAGATCGAGCTTTGCGCACCTCTTCGCATGCCAGTTGGGTCGCCAACTCCTCTCTTCGTGATAAATTGAGACACCAAGAAAATATCACGATGCTACGAGCACGAACGGAAGACATGCTCTCACTCCTCACCATCATGGTTCCTCACCTCGAAAAGTCTTCTTCCCTCGTGGACGTCCTTTTCGTTGGTATTAGCATCCTTCGTCTCTCACCGGCTGGATTTGCTGCCTTCTTTGAAAAGGGTATCCATTTGGTGCATGCAGTGGTATCTGACCCTCGTTTCCAAGATGTGGATACCATTGGCTCTCGTCTCAAACGCCATTTGAAAGGTGCCAATATGTGGGACTTCCCTGGATTGTTACCTTTAGCACTTCGCGGCTGGTACTCACAACGTACGGAGCGCATCAGTGGTGCTCTGATTGTGGATCTTGTTTCGTCACCTCATAGCACACTCGTGACCCCTCGCATCGATCATGCTTTGATGAGCAACAAAAAATACTATTCTCATACATCTGAAGGTGAAGGTGAAATGCCACATTGGCTGAATGCCGTGATTGGGCTGGTGGGCGTGCTTCCTTGGCTCCACTATTCAATTACCTCATTGAGTTCCAGAAAAGAAGATGAATACACAGCGTCTGTATCCGATACTTGTACCAGTCTTTGTGCAGCATTGGAGAAGGCATGTGATGCCGAAATTTTGCTGAATGGTGGAGATATTGTGCCCGCTGCGTTGATGCCTATACGCAATGCGTTATCAGCTCTTGCAAATCGCCAAACGAATCATGGAGGTTATTATGATCGAGCAGGAGAAGCCGCACGCTTTGTACAAGAAGTTCTCAAAAAACTTGTCTTGCTGCAAAACATTTTCAGTCCATTTGCACACACAGTCGGTGAACTCTTGGCTCAAATGGTCGTTGAAGCGCCTGGAAAATTGACTGAATCCATCTTGTTCGTCCATGAGGCGTTCCGATCCTCGTCCATTCCCTATCTTCAAGAACGACCTGCTTCCAGTTTCAAAACCTTGGATGTTCGTTCTGTGCCTCGATTCACGGCCGAAGCGGTCGGTGCCATTTATAAGCACATGTTCGAAGTAGAACGCAATCCCATCATCACAGAAGCCTCTTTCCGAATCGGCGGTACTCCTTCCAACGATGCTCAAGCTCGTTCTTCGATTTTGAGTGTGATGAATGCCCTGTATGCCTATCCTCATGGTTGGCCTTCTTCGCTCATAGAACACTCGGACGTGGCTCTGGAATCTCCTAGGATGCGTCGCGCTAGCAACGCTGCTCAACAAGAGGAGGTAATCGTCGATGATGATACTGGTGCGACGACACGTGTCTCGACGCCTGTGGTACACCCTCTTACTCGCAGCGTCCAAATGGCCTCTAAACTCGAGTTGGTACTCCATGGTGGCCTGAAAGCCGCTGTCGATGCCCTACGCACTACAATCATCAAACAAAGATCGAAGAAGAAGAAACCATCTCCAGTTCCGACGGTTGTCATTTCTGGTTCTAAAGCTGAATCTGGTGTGGGTACCACAAAACGACGCAAGGGTGACTACGGCAAAATCAAAGGTCATGAAAAAACAAAAACTTCAACTTCAGACCCTGCCACTCCCCAAGGCACGACACGAGGCCCCAGCGGATCGTCCGATCAGCGTCACGGCAATTCAGGGGGCACATCCATGTCCCATTCGCATAGCGCTTCGTCCGTGACCAAAGCGGATGGTGGTAAAACAGCCTTCAACAACATTCAAATCCACTTTGAGCGTTCCAGTGGAACTCGCGGTAAGCATGGCTCAGCTTCTTCTATATCCTCGACAGAAAAGGGTCACGACGAATTCGATGAATTCGACGAACTTTTGGATGATCTGGAAGATGAATTCCACGCTCTGACGGCAGATGATATCGAAATGCTAAGAATTGCATTGTTGGATGATGATTTGGATGTTGTGGATGAAGGAGACGGCGAAGAAACTGATGATTCCGACGATTCCGACGACGATGGCTTGCGCGAAGAGTTCTTGAAGCAATTCAACTTGGAGGGTGTTAACTTGGCTGCATTTACATCCCCACGAAAGCCTGATGATGAGAGTGGTATGGAGAGCGGAGCAGAGTTCACATCGCCTCCACTTTCAGCGCGCTCTAATGGGCCTCCCACGGCTCGCAAGAGTAGGCCCTCCTCAAAACGTCACAGTCGCGTCAATTCTAGCGAACTTACGTCAGATCGCGATGGTACCGATAATGAACTTCTCGATTTTGGAGGTTTTGAGGCTGATGATATTTCTCGTGCCTTGGCCGGTCTCAGCAATTTCGAGATTCAGCCGGTGGATGAAGATGACGAAGAGAGTTCTAGCTCTTCCTCATCCGATTCTGACGATGAAGATCGCACAGTTGTGGATAGATCACGAAGCGTCACGCCTAGCAGTCGTAGAAACCGTTCTGGATCTGCCTCAACTACGTCTTCTGTTGGTGCCACGCTGAATGTTCCTGGTACAAGCGCACCAGGGTCGAAGAATAAGATCGGCTACAACTCGGAGGATGCTGAAAGTGAAGGTTCTGGCATTGAATCCTCAGAAGACTTGCGCTTGCCAAATAAGGTCAAACGTATGAGCGTTGGTCCCGTCGGACATCCTTCGAGAGAGCGACGCGCCTTCAAAAAGCGCTCCACGCAACAGGTCGACTCTAGCTCACCGCCCACTTCGGCTGCTTCCCCTCCCAGATCTTCTTCCCAAAACATTTCCTCGTCTTCTGATGATGAATCCGTCCCTCCACCCAAATCCAGGAAGGAGAAAAAAGTTGCTAGAGTTTCTTCCATCTCCGCAAAAACTGGCGCTCCCCCTGTTGTTACCCCGGTCCCTGCTTCAGTCATTCCTCGTTCTGGATCACCTAGACATACCAGAAATCCAAGCACCCCAGTCAAACCATCTTCCTCCTCCTCTAGCGACGCTTCCCTTTCCAAATCGACTCCAGCTCCCTCAACAAGTACTAAATCTACCATCTCCAGGAGGCTATATGGCCGAGGCGTTAGCACAGCTGAAATGAGCAGTGCCGGTATGAGAACCATTATTGAAGATCCCAGCAGCGTCGCCAAATTCCTAAACTGGATGAAACACAACAATTTGGACTCAGATGTCCTATCACTAGTCGTCTCAGTGAAGGAATTCAAGTCACTGGATGGATCCAAACGCACTTCGCTCGCCAAACGCCTCATTGATTCCTACTTCAAGCCCAAGAGAGGTCTTTCTACCCTTTCTGAAACGATTAGGAATGATACCTACACCGCATTCCAAGCCCTTGAAGGAAAACAACCTGCCACCAACTTCTTTGATTCTGCAGAAACCTACTGCATTGACCACCTCACAAAAAATCACTATGTCATGTTTACCAAGTCTCCTTTCTATCAGTAAGGGCATGATAACGAGATATCTACACTACAAGACCCTTATTTTGTTCAGCCCATTATACTACCTG
>JGI24212J29972_1021019_pt1 | contig 11112 bp, 2 predicted proteins | sample EnhBio_Anaerobic_FD_29972 | JGI IMG/M metagenome (IMG submission 29972)
AGGGCTTCTTAAGACTATGATGTCTTCCAAATTACTACGCAAAAATGGATGAAGAAGATCCAAACGAGCAGCACCATGTCGTCTTGCATTTCCCAACCAAAAACAGCAAGCTCGTATTCAACAGTCAAGAACTCGTTTTTCGTATTAAACTGGTGTTGAAACGCTCTGAAACCTTGTTGAACTTCTTGGCAAGATTTGCTTTTCTCCAGGGAAGGCTCTACAATGACAACACTGGTTTTGAGGTGTTCGCCTCGATGAATGGAACCATTGCCAAGCTTGATAATGTCGACAAAATTCCCCCTCCGTTTGGATTATTTGGCTTGAATACAGTTGCTCTACTTTTCTTGGTGCCTCACTCTGGAGAAAAAAACAAGGCAGAAAATAAGCTGGAAAGTAGGGACTCCTTTACCTTGTCGGACAGAGGCAAAGACGAAAAGGCAAAAGATGACAAACAACAGAAAGATGAAAAACAAAAAGACGACAAACAAAAAGAGAAAGAAAGATTGTTCTTTATAAAGCACCAAGATTTTTATCATTTTCCTCTTGCACTCCTGAGTGATGCCATCTCGGGGGAGGTGATTATTGATTGTATCCCAAAAACATTTTATTTTGAGACTAAAAAGAAGGTTATCCCAGGTACACTCTGGGTGTCAAATTTCCGTCTTACCTTTCTCCCATACACCGACCATACCAATGTTGTTGAGACCTTTCAATGGGATACAGTTCAAGTCCCTCTGGCTATGATTACCAATTTGTCAAAAGGTCAAGAAAATGTGATTGGTGGAGGATCCGAGCATATGGGTACAGGAAAAGACAAAAAGCCGAAAAAAGAAAAGAAAATTAGAAAGGTGGTTTGGTTTAGACTGAGAACCATCGATTTTAGACAATTACAATTTGGTTGGATGAAAGATGGAATTGGATCCCAACATTTCACAAAAGTTGTTGTCAACCAATTGTTGTCTCCTTTTGGAGGACTCCTTGGATTTTTCTCTCAATATAATTTTGAAATCCAAAATGAAGCAGCGTTAACACTGCTTGTTGATCGTCCTCATGTCTCTGTAAATTGGACAACCATTGAAAGTCCTATCTTTCCACCTTATTTTGGATTCAAGAGTGGATTCCCATCTCGTATTCGTGTACCTGCAGCTTTTGCTGTCTCTGTTGGCCAAAATCTCGTTCAACATTGTGCATATGCCCTTAAGTTCTATAAAGGAAAATATCCAGCGCTCTCATGGACTAATGAATATGGAACAGCTCTCTTAAGAACAGAAAGAATGATCTTACCAGAAGATGAAAAGAAAATGGTTTCAAAAGTGCAAAAAGTGATTAAACAAAAAGGAGACAATCAACCGGTTTCTGATATTCTCAAAACAATGCTTGAATCAAAATTTAACTTCAATGTCGTTTTTGATTCAATTATTAAATCCATCAAAGGAGATACCCGTACAACGGCTTCTTCGGGTCATCAACACTTGTTTCTATTCAATACTGGTGAGGTGAATGGAGCAACAATTTCATCAAAGAATTATTATTCTCAAGTTGGAATTCCTTGGAATGTGTTGAATTTACAATCAACTTTACAAGTACAATTTAAAGAATTACATACTCTAATGTGTTCTGAAACAAAAATTACAACTGCAACCGATCTTGGATGGTCAAAACAAGTTCATTTGTTAATGACAGGATGTCAAATTGTAGTTGAATTTTTAACAGAAAATTCACCTTGTTGTGTTTTACTTGAAAATGGAGGTGATGATCTCGATGGTGCTGTTGCATGTCTTGTTCAAATTTGTGTTGATCAAGCATTTCATACTATTGAAGGATTCTGTCGTCTAGTCAACAAAGAATGGGTTCAAAACAGCTTTCCGTGGTTTTCTAATTGTGGCAACGGCCAACCAAAGCATAATTCGACCCACAATCTAAGTGACAGTGATGATATTCGTCCTGGTTGTGCTCAATTCTTATTATTCTTAAATTGTGTTTGGCAAATGAGTCAAGAAAAATCATCAATATTTGAATTCTCTGAAGATTTATTGATATTCTTATTTGATTGTGCTAGTAATGGTAGATTTGGAACATTTTCCTTTGATTCAGAATTTGAACGAAGTAAAGGATTTGTTTGTCCTTCAATCTGGCCTTATATCTTGGAAAATCCAACAAGATGGAAAAATCCATTTTATAAGAAACAACCATTAAAATTTCCACTTGAATTCAAGACCGATCCTCAGTCAATTCTAATCTGGGAGTCACTTTTGATGAGACATCAATCTCGTTCTATCGATGCTGCAAGAGAAATCAATTCTCTTGTTCGATCTGCAGTCACAACTTCAAGCACCGAGTTCAAACTCGAACGAACAGAATTCATAATCAAACATGTTCCTCATGATTCATTTGTTCTATGGGCGGTATTAACTGAACATGTATCATTGATTGATAACAAATTAATTCATTTCCCACATACATTGGCAAGCATGTCAAACCTCAAAACGCTGACGATCAAAGGAAACTCCATCCCGGTGATTGGAGATATTATCAAGCTTAATCTTCTTTCCCTCGACACCCTTATTCTTGAAAACAACAAAATTAGAACTATTGATTTATCGGATATGCCAAACCTCACTTATTTATCATTATGTCATAATAATTTATCATCATTTCCAACAAAATTCAGTTCTTGTCCCAAACTCATCGAGGTTAATCTATCCCACAATCAAATTTCAACATTTCCTCAAGATCTTGCATCTCCTGTTGAAAAACTTAATTTATCAAAAAATGTCATCTCAACAATTAAAATTGATTGGAATTCTCAATTACCAAAATTAAAACATTTGGATTTGAGTTCAAATGGAATTTTTTCATTTCCATCGTCACTTATTCATTGTTTAACTATTGAATCTTTGGACTTATCCACCAACAATATAAGTTTACTATCATGGTATTCTGTTGTAATGCCATCTCTTCAATATCTTGACTTAACATCAAATCAATTGGCATCAATGGATCCAATTATGGTGTTATCATCATTGAAAGTATTGAAAATTGCAAGAAATAAGTTTACTCAAGTACCATTGACAATAAGAGGATTAAATTCGTTGACTGCTTTGGATCTTTCAAATAATCCAATTAACTGTTTAACTTATGCTGTTGGACAAATCAACACACTTCAAGAATTAGATATTCGAGGTCTTGAAGTGGAGAGTTTACCTTTGACTCTTGCTAATTTGGTCAATCTTGATAGATTATGGTTGGATAAACACCGAAAATGGCAACCTGTGGAATTGAGAAACTTGATTATTTCAGCAACCAAAGACGATGGTGAAATTGCTCCAAGTCCAAAACCTTTAGTTCGATGGTTTACGAATGAACTTCAAAAACCCAAACCACTGAACAGAACGAAATTAATGATTGTTGGTCCTGCAGGATGTGGAAGAACAAGTTTATTACAAGCTTTATCAACTTCATGGTCAACTCCAACAGGAAATACTGAAAATTCAGGAGAAGGCCAAGTTGAACAATTTGCAAAACTAAGAGAAAGAAAGAAAGCAACTCAATCATCAGGAATTACAATTTCGAATTATTCATTTCCATTCCCAAATAATCCTGCACCAGGGCAAAACCAATCAAGAATGAATTTATCAGTTTGGGACTTTGCAGGTCAACTAATGACATTATCCATTCATCAATTATTCATGACATCAAAAACATTTTATTTATTGGTTTTTGATTTAACCAAAGCTTCAACTGAAAACAAGGTTGTTTATTGGTTACAAATGCTTCGTGCTCGTTGTCAGGGTGTTTCGATTGTTATTGTTGGAACTCATTCAGATTGTTTATCAACAACTCCCGAACAACGTGCTGAACGTATTGCTTGTCTTCAACAACAATGGAAATTGATTCACACCGGTGTTAAAGCAATCTATATGGTGAATGTTGGACCAAGTTCAAAAGATTCTTCTCTTCAAACACTTCGAACCCAATTAGAAACTTTAATCACATCAACAAAACATACAACAGAACAAGTCCCTCAATCAGTATTTTTATATGAGTCATTTCTTCGAGAACAAGAACGAAGACTTGAACTTCCTGTTGTATCATTTAATTATCTTCAAGCTCTTGCTAGATCAGCTCAACTTGATCCACTTTCCTACTCACAGGCTCGACTTGAAATCAATCCAATCGAATTTAAACAAAGTCAACGTCTCATTGATGCAACTCTCCTATTACATGATCTTGGAACAGTTGTTTATTTTAATGATGATCCAAAATTATCACAAATTGTTATTTTAGATATTCAATGGCTTGCATCCATTATTACTTCCTTGTTTTGTTCCCATTCTTGGGTTAGAAACGGAATTGTCCATCATGCTGATTTACTCTATGTTTGGAAAAAATATCCTCCATCAATTCATAATTCCTTATTATACATTCTTCAATCATTTGATATTGCATTCGAATTGAAGAAAACCGATTTAGCAGATTGGTATTCAATGGCTGTTCCTCAAGGAAGAATAAGAAGTTCGAGTACAGCGTCACCAAGACCTGAAACTCCACATTTTAAATCACCTGCAACCCCAAGATTGGAAGAATTGAAATCAAGTCTCTCAATTGATAGTCCAAAAATTTCAAATTTGAATCTATCTAGATTGAAAGTTGATAAATCAGAAAGTTCTATGAATAGTCCTCCGACCCCACAACGAGATTCCTCTCTCTCCCCTCCTGCTCGTAGAGATTCTGCCTCAGCACCTCCTCTTTCCCCTCATCAACCTCCTGTTTCACCACCCTTCAAGGTGGATCCACCTGAAGGTCAACCACACATCAAAGTTGATAAAACCCCAACCAAAGAAGGCGGCAGTGCAAGTCCAACGACCCTGAGAAGACTTTTCATCCAACAAGTGGAAAACAGAAATCTACCCCAACAAGATTTCCTAAGTGGATGGAGAAGACCAACGTCAGGAGGTGATACGATGGGATTAGGTGCAGGAAGAAGACCTAGTGGTGATAATCCTCCTTTGTCTCCACATCACATGCCTCCTGCATCTCCTCATCGATTGAAAGCTGAAACTCCAAAATCAGGTGAAAGTGGAAGTCACAGTGGGAAATTCAGTAGCTCATCTAGTGAATTCCTCCCCGTTCCAAAACTCACCAGTAATCCCGCCAGTCTGAGCGCATCCGAAGATTTTGACTCTTCTCGTGATTCTGATCCAGATCTAAGATCTCATTCACCAATGTCAGTATCTCCTCCATCAAGAACATCCCCTCTTGTCACTCCTCCAGTCGCAATTCCAAAATTGTCGTTGCCTCCAGCTCCAACCTGTCCATCCCCACCTTATCGTGAACGACAAACCGTCCCCATCGCTGTTCCCACGCAGAAAAATTTTCCCCCTCTTCCCTCAACCAGAACACCAATTGGTGCTTCCCCACCTGACGATCCACCTGTTATTGTGCCCCACAGTCGACCAGGATCACCCCACAGTCGACCATTCCTCGTGATAGACGCAATTGAATGTGTAATTTCCGTTCTCCCACCAGAAAAATCACATCCTCCAGATCCCCCTCCAAGTGGTACCTGTGCTACATCAGGTGTATCTTCCCCCTCGGGGGGAGCTGTAACTCCACCAAAAAGCCCAACAAAACGATTGTCTTTGTCATCGAATCCACCATCTCCAAAACGAACAGGAGATTTGATTTCAAAAGCATCTAGTGCACCTGCATCTCCAAGATTCACAAAAAAGATCCATGAAAGTAGTAATCCAATCCCACCGTTAGTACCTCTGGCAGCGAGTGCAGGTCCTTCAGATCGCTCAGTATCCCCTAGTCGAACCGGCTCTACGGTCCTAAAATTGAAACCTTTAGACGAAGAGCTCAATTCAGGTTATGATGCAACTGAATTCTTGGGAAGAAGTACCATCAATCCTACACCAACGTTTGCACCAAAAAGAAAAGAAGTTATGGCAACTCCTGATTCACCATCACCATCACGTCCAGCTTTTACCGTTCCACTAGGTCGTCAAAGGTCAAAATCAGAATTTGATCTACCAACACAAACTCAACAATTTCGACCAACCAAAAACAAAAACGATCCAACTTCACATCCTAATGGACCTGTTTTGACAATTGGAGAAGTTCATCGTTCTGTTATTGCAGCTGCATCAGAAGGAAAAGGATTAAGTGCATTTGAAAAAGTTGGAATGACACCTGCTGGAATTGAACCTTCATTTGATTTAAGAATGGTGGGAGTTGGAATCCCTGTAAATGAAGAAAATCTAAGTTTACTACCAGATCTTCTTCCTCTTCAACTTATTCCAACTGGGCGCAAAAGAGTAGAATCATTATGGCCAAAATTTCCTCAAGATTGTGTTTTACTGAAACAAGAAAAAATGAGTCAAATTCATCGTTCTTATCAATTTCGATTTTTACCTTCAAGTTTGATTACAAGATTTTTGATTCATATATTTCGATATTTTGCACCAATTGAACTTTGGAGAGGTGGTGTATTAGCAGAATCAAGAAGTTCAAAAGGCACCATGATTCTTGTTGAACATGTAGCTGATGATAGTTCTGCAGATGACTCTGATAAGTCTCTTTCCCTCGTCCTCACTGACATTCAAAAATTGGAACACAGTCTTTCTGAATTTAGGGAAGTTGTCAAACAAAATTCAAAAATCATCCCTTCAGATTGGCAAGTCCTTCAAGCATTGTTCTCGACTGTGAATACACAAGTTGAACGTACTTGGTCCAATCATTCATGTTTGACATTTCCACTTCGTCTTAATGAATTATCAATTCAAGTAAGAAGTACAGATGCAACAGAAGCTCAAAATCATTTCGGTGTCTTAGTGGACACTCTGGGCGAAATCTGTTCATCTTGGCATCGATTAGATTGGGAATGCAGTGCATTTTCCCCTCAAGCTCTTATTGAAAGACAATTATTCCCAGATCGATTTCAATTATCAAAAATTGAAGAAGAATTATTTAATGGTGATGATAACTTGGCAAAATTAGTTGCACCTGATTTAGCTCTTTCTCAATTTGAAGGAAAAAGGGTTGATTGGAAAGAAGTTACTCGAGGAGAAGAAATTGGTGCTGGAGGTTTTGCAGTTGTTCATAGAGGAGAATGGAACAAACAAACAGTTGCTCTTAAGATATTCCATCCTAAAGGTGGACCAGGAGGAACAAAAACGACAACTTCAAATCAAGCAAAAGATTTATGGGAATTCCGTCATGAAATCATGTTACAATCAAAATTGAAACATCCAAATATTGTTCAAATCTTAGCTGCTTCTCTTCATCCACTTTGTGTAATTTTAGAGTTCATTCCGGGAGGAACACTCCATCATTTCTTACATGAAGAGAAAGAAAAAGTTTTACTTTGGAAGCTTAGACTTAGAATGGCTCTTGAATTAGCTAAAGGAATTCAATTTCTCCATGAAGGAATGAAAGAACCAATTGTGCATCTTGATCTTAAAACTCCAAATATCTTAATCAATTCATTTGATCCTAAAGATGTCAATATAAAAATCGCTGATTTTGGAACATCAAGGGTTCTGAGAGCTCCAATTAAAGGCCGATATGTCGATAACCCAACCTGGCTCGCTCCAGAGATTTTATTAAATTACACTTATGGTGAAAAAGTCGATACATACGCTTATGGGGTTATTCTTTATGAATTAATCGCAAGAAAATTATTTTTTGAAGATTTTGCATTTTTATCAGATATTGAAGCTGCGGTTATTAAAGGATCAAGACCACCTCTTCCATCTATTCAACATGGATGTCCTGCTTTATTCGCTTCTCTCATCGAAGAGTGTTGGGCTGGAAACCCTTCATCTCGACCAGCCTGGTCTGCAATCATGGCCAAACTTGAAAATCTTGATAGATCAGATTTAGCTCATTATGATGTAATGCAAGGAAGAAAACAATCTCAAGATAATCTTGAATCTGCTGAATTAGATGGAAAAGCAAGAAGTCAATTACATCTTCAACTGCAAGAAGAGCGTGCACTTGATGAATTCTTAGCAAGAGTTACAGTTGATCCAATAACAGAAGAACCAGAACCTGATCATGAATCAGAATCAACTGAATCTGCCGAAGCAGAACTTCGTAAACATGATGCACAAGAAAGTGCTCGAACCCTTACAAGTGATCGTCCAAATAGCTGTGATGTAGCTCATATTGATGGACAATTCGAATCAGAAAGTTCAAGAGATTTCGATGCATCAGCATCTGCTTCTCATGATCAAAATGAAGCAGATCAAGATGAGAAACCATTTGAAGTCGTTGCTGATCCTGGCAATTCAACTGCTGAATCTGCTCTTCTCACAAACCCTGTCAAGAGTGTACAAAAAGCCACATCTCCACTAAGTGTTCCACCCATCTCAACAAAAGACATTGATGATGTCTGCGATAAGCTCAAAGATTCAACTATTTTACCATTTCTTGTACTCTATGGTGGTGTTAATCAACTTAATTCAAAAGGTCAAACTCTTTTATATTTCAGTGTATCAAAAGGATTTACTCGTGTTGTGCTTCAATTATTAAATTCAGCTTCTATTGATCTCGATTTTCAATTTACAGATGGCAACACAGCTCTTCATGTTGCAACAATCAATAATTTTGGAGCAATCGTCGCATTATTATTAATGGCAGGTGCATCCGTCACAAAAAAGAATGTTTTAGGATCTACTCCTCAACAATCGAATTATCATCCTACCATTGAAAAACTATATAATCAATTCTTTGCAGGAGAAACCTTAAAAATTGGAATGGATTATCCTTTAATCATTCAACTTCAAAAAGTTCGAGAAGAATCAAATACAATTCGAAAAAGAGAAGAATCCCAAGAAAAAGTTCGAAGACAATTGTATAAGACAAGATTTTCAGATCCTGATTCAATGCGTGAACTTATTGTACTTGAAGAAGAAAATCAAGATCATCTAACTGAAAAACCGAAAACAAAATATTCTGTTGGATCATTGAAAAAAAAAGACAAACGAAAAGTCGTTCCTGCATCTTTGGAGTTGTTTACCCATTTTTCAGTATCAGATCCAGATGAGTCTGGAGAAAAAGTTTCATTACCATTACCAACGAGTCGAGGTGGAAAACCTGAAACTGGTGGTAATGGTGCTTCTGGTACGATTGAAACTGTTACCAATCCACAAGCTCCAATGAGTCCAGGACTTGCAACATCACCTGAAGCATCCCCCGAAAAACAAAAAAAATATGCAACTTGGAAAAAGAAAGATAAACAAAAACATTCACCGACAAGAGAACTTTTTCCAAGTGATGAAGCACTCCCCTTCGTTCCTGCCGTCCCCACCACCTCCCCTTCTAGTGATACACCTGAAAAACCACCACCCCAAAGTTTGGGTAATGATGGATTAGTGTATAGTAGTATTCTTGAAGAATCGGGGAATTTTGTTGAAATTCAAGAACCTCCGCTTCAACTTCATCCAATACCAAAAAAAATTCAAGAAACTCCTCCAGTATCACCTTCTCCAATCCGAGCATCTGCAGGAGGAGTAGGAGCAGGAGGAAAATCTGAAGTTGAACTTGGAAAATCAGGAAAATCTTCAAAAGCAAAATTAGGATTAGGACGTCCTAAAAAATCATCAAAGAGCTCAAAATTAGCATTACCTTTTGAAACTCATCCAAGTTCAGATCGTGAAGGAGATGATCTTCCACCTTCATCTCCAAGATCAGTTACCCTGGAAGGATCCCGTTCAAGCTTGGATGGCGCTCCACCCTCCAGAAAAGGATCATCTGCTCTATCTGATTCTGAAGGTCCAGATAAAAAAACCCACTCTACGAAACGAAGAAGATCATTTTTTTCACTAGATACCGATGGAGGTGATTCTCATCCTTTATTACCTGATACTGACACAAAGAAAAAAATGTCAAGAAGATTTTCAGTTGGTCAGGGATCCGCTCGAAAAGCAACTCAAAGACCACCTCCTTCAGCAACACCGACCCCTGTATCCCCCCCAAATCGACCACAACAACCAATACCAAATCCCACACAAACAACCAAATACACCCTCGTCACAGATGACATCACCGCCAGCAGCCACCAACAAGCAAACATCACACAACCGACACAACAAGAAAAAGCTGTCGATGGTGATCAACAACAACAAGCAAACACCACTCAAACAACACAACCAACACAACAACATCAATCAGCTGAGGAAAGTCAGACCGCGCCTCAGAATCAAGATCAACCAACTCCAAAAAAATCAATTAGTTTGAATGCCACGGGGGGTTTGATGCACTTACCCGACACCCAAAAGGTCCCACCTTGCCCAAACGATGTGTTTAACAAAACTATGAACTCATGTATTCAAGCACTTAATAAAGTGGGCAAGGCCAATGCCGTTGTCAAGACATCACCAAAAGCCGAATGTGGTCTTGGGTTCCTTATTTTCAATGCGTTCGCCAAGTCTTCTAATTTTGCTGGCAGTCCTTTCTTCTTGGCTAGATTCATGCTACAAGTCCAGTTTTCTGCTTGGTAAATATTTGTGTCAGTAAAATCAAATGTTGCGTTGTGGGCTACAAATATTGGTTCCTCTGAACCTGAAAGGGTTTTTACCCAGTCCTTGATTTTATCTGAAACCTCTCCCCACTTGGGAGCACCAACTTGAGCAAGAAACCCAAGATCAAGACCATGACATTCTTGAGCTTTCTGATCGATAGCACAAGTTGGAAAAACTCTGATCTTGGAACACGAAGATTTACCTTGTCTTGTGGATTTTAATCCTGTTGTTTCCCAGTCAATAATGAAAATTGGTTTCTCCAAAAAAGGAAGCATCATCTCCCAAATCATCTGGCCATAAGCCAACTGCAGCAGGATTGAAAGACAGATATTTTCCTCGAAGGAACCACTCCTCCAACTTATCATCTGGGATTTTATGGGTTCTCACCAAATGATTTTTTAGAGCTCCAGGAACTGCATAAGAACCGAACTAAAACATGATGGGACAAACCTGCAATTCTGATTCAAAACTGAAAGGACAAGGAATCAATTCATCCTTGCCTGCCTTGCTTTTGCTACCATATGGATTTTCAAAGCAAGTTCCTAATCTCAAAGTCATTTGCCTCCTTGTGGGGTGTTGCTGC
>JGI24212J29972_1028001_pt1 | contig 10879 bp, 1 predicted proteins | sample EnhBio_Anaerobic_FD_29972 | JGI IMG/M metagenome (IMG submission 29972)
GTCGAGTCTACTGTGGTAACAGCCCAATCCCTGTCACTACGCTCCTTGGTGCTTGTATGAGACAGCCCCGGACTTGGAATTGGTTGTAATTGCCCTAGAGCGCCGTAAGGCAGCTGCCGAAGTTTCTGTAGTATCTCTTCCCTTTCGCGCCTTCTACGAGCTCCTTTAGAACAGTGAGTGAGAAGATATAAAATGGCCACGCCAGGTTCTGTAGACTTGCTACATCAACGATGGACTTCCTGCTTAGCGTGTGGCCACCCCTTTGAAAGCGTTTTATACAGATGTCTTCATTGTTCGGATCTAGCACATAGTGCGCATAGCACGTCTTCACTGAAGAACACAAGAAGCGATTTAGTCCTGACTCGTGCATCAAGTGCAGTTTCCGGTTCTTTCTCGCCTGCATCATCTGTTGGCGGCGCAAAAGAAGTGCCAGAATCTGTATCTAGCGACCAAATAACTGAAGAACGGGCGAGTCACGACGCATTTCACGTATGCCCCGATTGTGTGCGAAAGGCGAGCCTTTTCCATCCTGTGCGCCATGTCTTTGTGCGAGTGGATTTTCCGTGGGTAGTCAAACGTACCAATACCCATAGTTTACTTATGCAAACCGACGAGTCCCACCAAGACTACTTTGATGCACCAGAAGCAAAATTCCTATCAGGTAACGTGTGTACGCTTGGCAATCATCGTCGCCACACTACTACCTTGGAAGATGCCACTATTTGGGAATCCTTCATCCACACGCACATTATCAATATCGTCGGCATTCGCAATCTGAAAACGATCAACACGAAATATCACAAGGTGCCGTGTGACCGTTGCAAGGCTCGCATTTGTGGTATTCGTTGGGAGCGCTTATGTTCAGCCGTTTCCATCACCGTACAAAAGCAGCCTTCGTCCATGTTGCTCAAAACCGCAAATTCGCTAGCGACGCCATCAGCAGCCGTTCCTATTGCGCCCATCTCTCCCAATTCTTCTTCTATGCGCGCATATACGCAAGGCGATCCTATGATTCAAGAAGCTGATTCCATAACCCACCAAAACTCGTCGGGTTCATTTGGTTCTAGCTTTTCTAGTTTTGCCTCCTCCATCGCGGCCTCCTTCACACCGCATTCCAGCTCATCTGGCTCCACTTCTAACCTACGCTCTAAACGCAAGAGCGGCTCTGCAAGTCGAACGCTCGAAAAGGAAAATTCCGTCCTATCGATCACGCCAGTGCAAACTCAAACACCGCACAAGTCTATTTCCTTGTGTACGCACTGCTTCGACACCTTGCACAGCGATTTTTCGTCTTCCCCGCTTGGACACAAGCACGTCGAGAACCAAGAACATGAAGATTCATATTACACCGGCCATTTGTGGGCGCACGTCCGCTGCTTATTTGATTCGGCGACACAACCCTTGCTACAAACACTTGACGACGAAGTTGAAATTGAGCGATCGGATTCAATGGTGGGCAAACACGAACATGTACACCACTCTCACAGCCACACTCACTCGCACTACGTTGTTCAGACATTGTCATCAACGAATCAATTACCGCTATCGGGTAGTGATACAGGAGCGCCACAATCCCCTTCGCTATGGGAGAAGCGACACATTGGTTCTGATCAAAGCACGCAGTCTTCCTCTTCTGGCAGCGGCCATTACCCCATCAGTGACTCTTCCAATGTATCTCGTGCCGATAGGACAATGTTAAAGGCATCGACGATTCACTTGGACGACTCTGTATCAGGTATGGAAGAATGGGTTCTCTTGGAGCCTGTAACGAACCCATACGACCAATTCATGTCTGATGAGGAGCGAGATGAAGGTTATGGTTTTGATTCTGGTTCTGATGACGGTATGCGCTTCGGGATGAATTCGCCACCCGCGGTGGGAGCCGATAAGTTTGAGACGCTGTTTGATGCCAGTAAGCGCCAGGCGCTCAAGTTCATTCAAGATGATGATTTGATGCGACCTGACGAGGTGTCGAAGGCACTTGAGCCGTTTCACCGTGCGATTGAAGAGCCTAAAAAACCGAGACCCGCAAGCAACGGCGACGAAGATGCCTATGGTTCATCGACTTTGGCGGGTGATGGCTTCACTTTAGACGAACCAGAGCCTGTATTTGAGTTGACACCCGATCTGCAATCGGAATTGGCAGCGCACAAGGCTCGTTCCATATTTGAGTACGGACTTGACCGTGACATGGCTCCCTTTTCTGGTGGAAATGCAAAAGCGCCTACTTCAGCACCAACCACGTTCTTGGGAGGCCTCCCCCCACTATCTGAGCTCTCAAAATTCATTGACATTGTTCCAACAGACAATTTTTCTCCTCGAAATGATGACCCCTATGGCCCTACGAAAGGCTACCATGCTTCTCATCCTTATGCGCCCACCTCTTTCGCACCATCATCACAATCTTCTTCGGCGAGTCTTCCCCCTGGCTACACCAACCCTTACTCCTCAAGTTCTACCAGTTTGCCCTCTGGATACATGGGTACCCCTTATCTGCCATCGATTGCATCAGAAGGCTCATATTCGTCGACCGAGAGTGCCTCTCTCACTAATTCTGCACGTGACCCCTCCAATTTCCATTCATCAAGCGTATCTAGTATTATGCCCTATGCTACCATCACTGCTTCGCCATATACGACGCCAAATGAAGACGGGCGAATCGGACCTGGCTCCCCGCCTCAAGGCGATGGCAATGAAACGAATCTTCATACTCACAATCACCCGTACTACTCAGCGAGTGATATCAAGCCAGAAGCAATCAAAGGAAACGACGGAAAGAGCACTCCAATCCCAGCCGAAGAAATTCCCTTCTATGTTCCGATCGAGGGAGAACGCGATTGGAATAGTGAATGGCAGACCTTGATCAAGGAGGTGGTTTCCCTCAAACTGGATTGCGTGTTGCTGTCAGTGACTTCGCCTCAAAATGAGTCAACCGACTTTTTCTCTGAGCGCGAGCGTTCAATGACTGCCTTCTTGCAAGATATTGGCTCTTTGGAGGATAGCGCACTCGAGGACTTGTACCAATCTACGAATGAGGGACCCAACAAGGCTCCAAGCCACATCTCTTCTCCTATGCCTAGCCGTCCCCCAAAGCTAGCTCGCTCCAACTCAAGCATCAAATTCGATGAACAAAGTGATAACGAAGCTATACGCATTGCAAGGGAACTGTTTAGTGACCCATCCAACATGGCCAAAAAGATGGTGAGCGTTCGAGAAGAACTTGCTGAATTGAAGCACTTGAAAACTGATCGCAACGCATTTTCACAGATGGTGTATTGTGTGATTCGGTTGAAGAACTTTTTGGCTGAATTTACTGAAACTGCCTCTCGAATTGCCAAAACTATTGTTTCTGAGGTGAGTTTGCCACTGGAGCGTAAGAGCATCAAACCTAGACGTCTTGGTGGTATTGCTGGCGGTGAAAAATTTCTGGAAGAAGGAATTTTCTTCAAATTTGCGATTGATGCCTACAAAATCTATGGTGGAGACAAATTTGCAATGAAAGCAGCTGGACATGAGCTTCAAGGTTTGATGGCCTACATGGACACTGATACACCAGGCCTCCATGTGCCCTTGTCGACAATCGTTGATTACGCTGGTTATCGTGTCGTTGCCTCTGCACGTTTGCCTATTTCTTCTGATACCTTGATCTATGGTTCGAGTGATGGTGGAAAGACTATCCATCGTAAAGATCCAGTGTTCAACAAAATGATGGAAGATGCTTCCCTTACCTTGAACATTAAGCAACATGAAGTCGCTCCAGGTGTTTCTTTGCACAGTGCCGTCGATATGGAAGGTCACAAGGGTGCCGATGGTCGATATTATGTTTTGGACACCGCTCGCGTGTTCCCACCTGAGCCTCCGTTGCGCACCTTCGTTGCCGTAATTATTCCTCCCGATTCGACTCAACCTCATCGCTGGGCCCCCTCGCCACCGATCTGTGAAATGGAGCTCGTAGCGAACCGCTCTCGTTGGCGTGAACAAGTTCTTGCGTATTTGGCCCAAACGAGTCGCTCGCTTGCGCCCACCCACTACAATCTTCTCGATGGCCAAGTGCATTATTTGCACGATTCTAGGCGCCAGCTACCTCTGAACAGCCGCGCATCAGCACTTGTTTCAAGAATAGTTCGAGGTCCTGCTGTCTACGTCATTGAGCCCGGTCAACGCTCAACTCAACTATTTAATTTGCTGCGATCGGCTTACGTTGCACGCCAGCCTCATGCCCTGTCCAGTGATGCCTTCACTTCATTTGGACGCATTGATCAAGACGTTCACAATACCGAGGTGGAAGATGCCTTTTATCGTTTGCTTGGTATTGACATTCCCATGTTCGTTAAATACCTCACCGCCAAGGAAAATTACAACCTCACCCATTTGCGCTTGATGGACATTATCAAAAATTACGGCATCAACTTCCGTTTGCTTGGTTTCCTTCGCTCGCACATTCCCAACGAAACCTCGAACCGCGCACTCCGTTCGACGATTCTCGTCGAAATGGTGACTCGTGTTGCCAAGAATGATCTTCGTGCCAGCTTACGCAGTGCCCGACGAATTCGTAAAAGCGATGAAATTTGTCTCACGCCTCAAGCGAGCGATCGCCAAGCTCAAGAGATTGCTTTGAGTGCTTTCAATCTGCTCCTTGGTAATTCGACCTCCTCCAACTTTATGTGGCACTCTTTTATGAAGACTCACATCATTTGCAAATACGGTCAGTATGGACAGGCTTTGACAGAAGCTGAGTTGGATGCTACCTATGACTTGCGCTCTGAAATCAACAAACTTCAACTCTTCCAGACACTCCAGATGCAACTGGGTGTACGTTTCAAAGACGAGGTTTTGGTGAAATTCCAACGCCGCCCCGAACTTTTCGAGGCTAGTGCGCCCTTCAGCCCTGAGGATTTGGATGGTCTGTACCCGAAGCCCAAGACCGGTTTGGAGATTCGCATGGTCACTTTCTTCGTCAACATGGTAAAAATGCTGCCCACAATGATTTTGCGCATGGAGGCTGCTCGTGGCTTCTATGGTGTCGATTCACGTGAACTTGGCTTTAACGGTCTCATGTTGGCTCACATCTTGAACAAGTTCGACTCAACAAGGCACCGTGTACCGGATGTGATCAAATCAGTTTTCCAAGTGTTTTCTGAGGTTCCTGGATTGACCCCCGCCGAGGTAACTTGCAAGGCCTTTTTCTTGTTGAGTTCTGCGAGTTTGTCTGCTGGCAAGCTGGAGTTAGCCGAAGCTCAATTGAAAGCATCATACCATTGCTACCGTCGCGCATTAACGAGTCATGTTGCCTCACGACCTTCTGAATTGGGTTGTTCCTACTTGCTCCTCATTTTGGACCGTCTTTGTTCTGTGATGATGCAGCAAAACCGAAAATTCGAGGCCTGGTATTATGCGCAACGTTTTGTTCGTATTTGGCTCGGTATGCCCTATCCTGGTGAAATGAAGGATTTGGAGATGCTGGCTGGTCGTAACTCGCCACTTGCGTTTGCCTTGCTTTGGGAACGCGATTTCTACTTTAGTGGTGGCCAACAGCTGTTTTTCCAAAATGGTCAAATCGTAGACAACAGCGGCAACATTTACACGAATGTGGAAGACTTTGTCGTCGACAGGCGCACTGGCTCAGTCGTTCGAAAATCGAATCTTCTCGACGAAAATTTGCAAGAAATGACCGAATTGACGCCACAAGCGCGTTTGGCGATCGAAAGCACTTGGTTCAAGAAGGCCACCCCCGAAGACCGGAAGGCGGCTGAGCTCTGGTGCGAAGGCTTCAAAACCACCGACTCTTCACCCTATACGGCCTTTACAATGGCGACACAAGTGTGGGTGGATTGGGTTGAGAGTGGTGCCTGGAAACGCGAACGATTGTTTGACAGTCGTGCCATCCGCACGGCGAGATGGACTCCCAGCGTAGGACTCATGTACAACCGCACCATCGTACACCCCAACCCCATATCGCCCAACATGTCCATGCCTGAAATTCCTTCCCCTTCCGACGAGCCCCTCCCTTCCCCTCTGCCCAGCACTTCTCGTTCGCTTGATAATAGCGGTGGACACAAGGTCATCGCTTCTTCAACCACTTCGGTTACTTCCAAGCCAGGTGGTCCGTCTGCGGTCTCACCGGTGCATCTCACTAATTTTGATTCCTTGCACTCTTCGTCGACCTCCACTTCAACCGGCAATATTTCTGCCCAGATGATCGCCACCACGTCAGCCATTCCGACCTCAATTCCTATGCATCCATCTGCTTCCTCGAATTCCATCATGGCCGGTTCCCCTGCGCTCGGTGGGCCATCGCCATTGGCTGGTACCATCACCTCCTCTCACGCACTGAAATCTGGACTCATCCCTGTTTACTCCTTCACCTGGCATTTGGGCACCGAATGGGCCCCTGAAATCGTCGGCTCCGAGTGTTTCGTGTTGGTTCGTTACGAACCCAATGTTTGGATTGTGCCATCGTTTGTGAACAGAAGCATGCAGAGGAGCAACCCCCAAGAAGTGTCTTCTGAAGGTCGTCGCATCTTGACCGGCACTGAAGTTGGTCAATTCATCGAAGGTGAACACCAAGTGATTGCGACAATGCCAGCGCGTTTGATGCGCAAATACGGCACCGAAACTTGGACAAATTTGAATTTGGATTATGGAAATTACCAAGTTTTGCTGGTGACCGCAGCAGGCCGCCTGTGGGGTCGTGGTACCTCCAAACCTTGCTTCGTTCTTTCAAACGTTACTGTCGTTTTGAATTCCACTGTCAAACATCACGTCTTGCGATGGAGCGAGGCTGCTTCGTGGTTGACACCCGTTTTCCAAGCCCAAGGAATCTCCTTTTCGAACATCACCTACATTCCTCTCGGTTCGGGCTACACGTGTTCCTACTGGACCGATACGAACGGTACCCTTTGGTATGGCTTCACTGAACCCCACTCGCATGTCCCACCCTACCTTTTACAGCCATTACCGGTTGAAGAGGTGTTGAGACTTCAAACATACCCAGCTACCGCCCCTGCGCCCACTGACTTTGCTTACACATTCCAACGATTTGCATCCATTCTTGGGAACGATATTGGTGTGTTTGCATCGGCGGCCGTTCCAGCACCCGAACCTCCCCCAACATTCACCCCACCCCCCACTCCAGTATCGAGCTCCACCAGTGTAGCAGACGCATCTGGTTACACAATGAGTAGTACGACCACTTCTGACTCCCCAAGGAGTGGACAAACTGGAAATGACGAGGTGTTGGAGCGTGCCCCTTCTGGCGTCAGTCTTGCGTCCTCCTTGTCCTCTTCTACTCGTAGCTCATCCAAGCAATCCAGCGCTGGGCGATCTTCGCGCTCTAATGGAGGTGCCACGTCTCAATCTGCCGCTCCTCCAACCAAGACGCCTGAAGTACTCACTGAAAAATTCTGGCATAATACCGGAGAGAGAGCAGAGTGCAATAAGGTAGATGATATTTCCATCTTGCATTACGATGCACACGGCGTCCGAATTCCTCCTGGCCCCAACGCAACCAACACCGTCATAGCTCATAAACAGGTGGAATCTCAAATTTCAAGCACCATCATGTGGTCCAAAATGCGCAAGCTTCCTGCACTGGCTCAAGAAAAGGTGCTCAAAGTGACCGCTTCCAACACACACGTTATGGCTTTGCTGGCGAATGGTGATGTCTTCACTTGGGGAAACAACTTGTATGGCGAGCTTGGGCATGGTGATTTGGTGAGAATTGAAGAGCCTCGAGTCGTCAAGAGATTGAGAGGCAAACAAGTACGCGATATTGCATGTGGTGTTGGACGTTCTGTTGCCCTCCTGGCCGGTAATCGCTCAGTGTACCAATGGGGTATGGACTTTTCACTGTTTCCAGAGCCCCACTACTTCTGGAAGTCCCTCCCCGACGAGGAAGTGACCAAAGTCGTTTTCCAATCCCAAAACGGCACAGGCACTCCCTCCTCTTTCAGCCCTGATTCTGTTCCTGTCGCGCCCTTTTTACCACGTGATATGTCCAATTACGGCATTTTTGAAGAAGAACACAACACTACGGCGAACACTCTCTATCATTCCAACTTGATGTTGTATCTCACCGATACCGGTCGTGCCTACCTCTACGGTCATGACCCTTTCCAATTGATTTTTAAGCAACAAACACCCCAACTGTTGGATATTTTCGATGGCCATCCCGTTTTGGATGCTCAAATTGGTTCCAACTTTATGACTTTCATTGGTGAAGAAGGTGCTGTTTGGTCAACTGGTTATAATGAACTTGGCCAATGCGGTACTGGTGTTGTTGGAGATCCTAGCACGAAAATGATGGAGCGCGTTAATCAACGTCTGAACAATCAATGCAACCCTCGCTCTGACCGTGTTCGCTATCAACAACCAAAAAGTAACCATCCTGTCCAAACGCCTCGCAATCGTGAAAGCAAGCCGAAAGAAAAGACTGAAAAGAGTGAAAAGAAGGAAAAGAAGGAAAAGAAAGACAAGAAAGGACGCGAAACAATGGAGTCTTCCTCGTCAAGTGTGAGTCTAAAAGCCACTCCTGTACCGAGTTTGATGACGATGGGTAACATCGTTAAAGATGACTGGTCAACCTCCACTGGCCCCAAGAGGGTTCTTTCAAGCCAAGGCCCAGGTAGCACGGTGATGGAAGTCGCAGCGCTCCAACGCCTCTTGCAGGCTGGCCATCCTCAAGAGGGCTCAAAACGCTCCACCTCACCTGCTCATGCCTTGTTGGATGCCTACGATACGAGTGACATTGACGAGGCTCGTGAAAATCATCCTCTCAACTTTGCCAGCTTGCCGGTCACTGCGACCAAAGTTAGTTTCCAACGCGCAGGTATTAAAATCACCAAGATTAGCGTACGCGGCAAGAAAGTATATGCTCTCGATCACTTTGGACACGTTTGGCATTGGGGCAATGGAACGTTCTTACCACAGCCCTTTGGCTCATCGCACGAAGGTTTGTTTGTCACTGTTGGCGTGGTTGCAACACCCTCAGGTGCCATCGTCCATACTGGCAACACACCACCGCCGGTCCAAACGATGACCGAACGTGGTCGCACCCGCCGCAAGGCTCTTGGTCTCGAGTCCCCCAACAATTATGAGATCTCGGCACGATCCATGTTGTTGATGCCCAGCGGAAATCTCAAGCACTATGTGGATGGCACTCCGATTCCTGCGAAAGGTGGTCGTATTGTTCTCTCTATCGATTGGAAGCGCCCTCCCCCAGGCCTATTGGATCGTGGCGAAGAGATTCGCTTCGTGACACCAGGCATGGATCATCTGGAAGGCCTTCCACGCCAATTTAGCGAGATTAGTGTCATCGCGTCAAACCACCTTCAGCGACGTGGTAACATTGTCGTCGATTACCTTGAACCAACCATCGTCAAGTGGTCAATCGATCAAGGCATTTCTAGTGGACTGATTGATAAGTTTGTCGAGCCAATTTTAGAATGGGCTCCACTGACTGAAGAAGCTCGTGATTCGCTTGTCCGCCGTCGTGACCGCAGAACAGCGCGTGTCAGAAATTTGTTGGTTGAACGTCAGACCAAGCTGCAACAAGATGCCAAAGCGTGGGCTGAAGCCAAGTATCAAGAGGCGCGAGCCTCTTCCTGGTCCTTCCCTTCTACAGCCAACTCTTCCTTCAGCACCTTGCCATCTTTGAACATTGGAAGTGGTCTTGGGGCGGGCAGCAATTCAGGCACGACGATCTCGACGCAACCTTCGGGTCCCCCTCCTCTCCTCTCCCGGGCCTCCAAGTTGTCCCTACTGCACCGAACGCATTCCTTCACTTCGATTGGATCCCTCAACTCTGGGTCGCCGTTCGGCATTGGCAGCAAGATGGATTCTTCCACTTCACCGCACCCTGGAGCCTCTACGGGTCACATTGGCACTCCTCCCCTATCACGTTCCACTTGGGATGGAAATGCGGCCTTTTTGGACGTGGAATCATCAAGTAATCACGGTGGTGCCGAAGATCTTGGTTCAGACGCGAGTTCTACCACTGGTGACCGAGCTACCTTGGTTGAAGTTGAAGAATACGCTCCCATGGTGCCTCCTGGAGAATATGAAGTGGTCTTCGTGGTGACCAAGCCGACACTCCAAGTCGTCGCTCGTTCTGCACCCATTCGTCTCTGTTACGATGGTATCAAAGCTTCCATTGACCTCGAAGCCAGTTCTGTATCATCTGAAAAGCCTGTCATTGCTCATTGGAAATGCGAGCTCAAGTTGCCTGGATTGAACATTTTGGCACGCGATGCGGATTCCAACAAAATTTTGATTCACGAAAGCCTTCGTCAGAGAACAAGCGGCTCCATCCGCTGGCGACTCCCTGCCGGTACAAGCTACCGTCTATCGATTGAACGAAGTGATGAAGCTGGAAATTCTGCGACCCTCGCCGAAACTTCTCTCATTGAAGTTTCCGCTGCCCAAAGCGCTTCAGCCTTTGGCAACGCTAGCATGCTCAGTGCACTCAGCACCATGCCTACTGAAGTGGAAACGGTGTCTGAATGGAGTACTTTCTTCAAGCAATGCAATTTACCTGCCAGTGTCGTCCCCACATACTCTCAGCTCTTCATTGAGCAGAACATTGAAACTTCCTTCATCGCTTCTCTTGACTCTGGTGTACTCGAAAAGATTGGCATCACGTCACTCCAGCACCAAGTCGCCATCCTTTCCAGCGTTACTCGACGACGAGAACAGCATGTTAGGGCCATCATGGCTCAAGAACTTCAAAAGATGCTTGCTGAAGCCGGAAACTGTTCTCAGTTTGAGACATCATCCAACTCATCTTACCCCCATTGAAACTTTAATTCCTAAATTGACTATCTAGCCTCACCTTTGGTGAAACCCTTGTATTACAACATGTAAAAGAAGTTTAACATTATTA